>ERZ777003.342-NODE-342-length-95737-cov-8.117002_pt1 | contig 95737 bp, 82 predicted proteins | sample MGYA00374956_ERZ777003 | MGnify/ENA primary metagenome ERZ777003 (study PRJEB29302, sample SAMN06268252) | bioreactor metagenome | isolation source: Joint BioEnergy Institute, California, USA | place: USA:Joint BioEnergy Institute, California, USA | collected...
CATGTCCGACTCGTAGACCCGGGCGAAGCCCTCGATCGCCGAGCCGTCGAAGCCGATGCCCTCCTCGAAGGCGGCCTCCAGTTCGGCGGGAGCCACGGAAACGCTCTTGAGCATGCCCAGCACGTCGGTGAACCACAACCGGACAAAACGGATGTCACGCTCTTCCAGCGTACGGAGCACGAACTCCTGCTGACGGTCCACCTCTACCCCTTGCACATGTCGTTCGGACCGGCCCAGCCGGCGCCCGGCTTAGCGGTCCAGTCTTCACGGACTCCGTTACACAGACGTTACGTGCTCTGGATCGGAACCGATGCGCGGGGTGACCGCGGACTGCCGGGATTCCGAGTCGTCCCCTCCCTGTTCGGCCGGGGTGCCGACACCCAGGATAGGGCGCTGTTCCGGGGCCGCACGGCGCTCGACCCACCGCCCGGACCAACCCGGCGGTCCGGACCGGAACCCGTCGGGGCGACCCCACGACGTCACCCGGTGTGACCCAGGGGGTGCGGTGCCGTCGAACGTCGGCGCGAACGTGACCGGCACGACGCGGCGGGGGCCGCCGTGCGCCACGCCGGGTGACGACGGCTGCGGCAAGATGGTGGCATGCCGACCCTGCGTATCGCCCTCGCCCAGGTCAACCCCACCGTCGGCGATCTGACAGGCAACGCGACGCTGGTCCGGCAGTGGTCCCGGTCCGCCGCCGAGGCCGGCGCGCACCTCGTCGCGTTCCCCGAGATGATGCTGACCGGCTACCCCGTCGAGGACCTGGTCTTCCGGACCTCCTTCGTCACCGCCTCCCGGAACGCCCTCGACCGGCTCGCCGCCGACCTCGCCGCCGACGGGCTCGGCGACCTGCCGGTACTCGTCGGCTACCTGGACGCGGACGGTCCGGCCAGCGCCAACGCCGAGGCACGGCCGACCCGGGGGCCGCGCAACGCCCTCGGCGTCCTGCACCGCGGCCGGGTGGTGGCCCGCTACTTCAAACACCACCTGCCCAACTACGGCGTCTTCGACGAGGACCGCTACTTCGTCCCCGGCGACACCCTGACGGTGGTCCGGATCGGCGGGGTCGACGTGGCACTCACCATCTGCGAGGACCTGTGGCAGGCGGGCGGGCCGTTCGCGGTCGCCCACCACGCCCGGGTCGGGCTGGTCGTCAACGTCAACGGTTCACCGTACGAGCTGAAGAAGGACGACATCCGACTGCCGCTGGTCCGCCGCCGGGCCGCCGAGGCCGGCGCCACGGTCGCGTACGTCAACATGGTCGGCGGCCAGGACGAGCTGGTCTTCGACGGCGACTCGATGATCGTCGCCCCGGACGGCACCCTGCTGACCCGTGCCCCCCGGTTCGTCGAACACCTGCTGGTACACGACGTGGCGCTGCCGCCGGCCGCAGCCGACGCCCCGGCCGACAGCACGCCGGTGAGCCCGCTGCCGAGCGGCGGCCCCGACCAGATGCGGATCGTCCGGACACACGTCAGCGACAGCCTTCCGGCCCCGGCCGGGCCGCCCGCGGTCGGCGGCATCACCGAGCCGGTGGTCGACGAGGGCGAGGTGTGGCAGGCCCTGGTGCTCGGACTGCGCGACTACGTCGAGAAGAACGGCTTCCGCTCGGTGGTCCTGGGACTCTCCGGGGGCATCGACTCGTCGGTGGTCGCGGCGATCGCGGTGGACGCCCTCGGCCCGCAGCGGGTGGTCGGGGTCTCGATGCCCAGCCGGCACTCCTCCGCGCACTCCCGCGACGACGCCGCCGAGCTGGCCAAGCGGACCGGGCTGGACTTCCGCAGCGAGCCGATCCAGCCGATGGTGGACAGCTTCCTGGCCAACCTGTCGCTGCACGGCACGTCGGTGGAGAACCTCCAGGCCCGGGTCCGCGGGGTGCTGCTGATGGCGTTGTCGAACCAGGAGGGGCACCTCGTCCTCACCACCGGCAACAAGAGCGAGTTGGCGGTCGGCTACTCCACCCTCTACGGCGACTCCGTCGGCGGCTTCAACCCGATCAAGGACGTCTGGAAGAGCATGGTCTGGAAGCTGGCGACGTGGCGCAACGCGGAGGCGACGCGGCGCGGCGAGATACCGCCGATCCCGGAGAACTGCATCCGCAAGCCACCCAGCGCCGAGCTGCGTCCCGGCCAGCTCGACACGGACACCCTGCCCGACTACTCGGTGCTCGACGCGGTCCTGGTCGGCTACGTCGACGGCGACCAGGGCCGGGACGAGCTGATCGCGGCCGGGCACGACCCCGAGGTGGTCGACCGGGTGCTGCGAATGGTGGACCTCGCCGAATACAAGCGTCGGCAGTCCGCCCCGGGGCCGAAGATCTCCATCAAGGCGTTCGGCCGGGACCGCCGGCTGCCGATCACCAACCGGTGGCGCGAGCGGCCGTGACGAGGGCGCGCTCCCGGGCGACGCGGAGGACCCCGGGCACCCGAAGGTGTCCCGCGTGGCGTCCGGAGGACCCCTCCGACGTACCGCGACGACCTCACGCGGTGTGACCCCGTGCACTCTCCTCTGCCGACGCCGCCACCGGTGATGCGACGATCGGCGGTGACCCGGGGACCGCGCAGGCGGCCTCGAGGCGAGAGGAGACGACGATGTCCGAACACGGAACGCGGCCCGCCCAGGCCGAGGTGACGGCGCTCTACGGCGGGCCGGCGACCCGGCGGGTACGGATCCGCGACCTGCACGCCGCCAAGGAGCGCGGCGAGCGGTGGCCGATGCTCACCTCGTACGACCAGTACACCGCCGCCCTCTTCGACAGCGCCGGGATACCGGTGTTGCTGGTCGGCGACTCGGCGGCGAACAACGTCTTCGGCTACGAGACCACGGTTCCGGTCACGATCGACGAACTGCTGCCGCTGGTCCGAGCCGTGGTCCGGGCGACCAGCTACGCCCTGGTCGTCGCCGACCTGCCGTTCGGCGCGTACGAGGAGGGCCCGGCCCAGGCACTGCGCAGCGCCGTACGGTTCATGAAGGAGGGCGGCTGCCAGGCGGTCAAGCTGGAGGGCGGCCGACGGGTGGCCGACCAGATCCGGGCGATCACCGCGGCGGGCATTCCGGTGATGGCGCACGTCGGGTTCACCCCGCAGTCGGAGCACGCCCTCGGCGGCTACCGGGTGCAGGGCCGGGGCGATGCCGCCGACGAGGTGGTGGCCGACGCGCTGGCGGTGGCCGAGGCCGGCGCGTTCGCGGTGGTGTTGGAGATGGTCCCGGGCGAGGTGGCCAAGCGGGTCACCGAGGAACTGGCGATCCCCACCGTCGGGATCGGCGCCGGACCCGACTGCGACGCCCAGGTGCTGGTCTGGCAGGACATGGCCGGACTGCGGCCGGGGCGGGTGCCGAGGTTCGTCAAACGCTACGCCGACCTGCACGGGATCCTCACCGAGGCGACGCGACAATTCGCCGCCGAGGTACGGGAGGGCCGGTTCCCCACCGCCGAGCACACGTTCTGACCGCGGCCACGGTCGGCACGCCACGGACGTGGGCCGGGACGTCCCCGTTCCCGGCCCACGGTCCGCTCACCTCGCGGGTCGACCGTCTCTCACAGGTCGGTCACCCGGAGCCCGGCGTGTACCCGGTACCGCCGGTTGATCGCGATCAGGTTGGCGGTGAACGCCTCGATCTGGTGCGCGTTGCGCAGCCGCCCCGCGTACACGCCCCGCATCCCCGGAATCCGGGCCACGAGCGCGGCGACGATGTCGACCAGCTCCCGGTCCTCGGTGCAGATCAGCACGTCGAGCTCGATCCGGTCGATCGTCGGGTCGGCCAGCAGCGGCGCGCTGACGTGGTTGAAGGCCGCACAGACCCGGGAGTCCGGCAGCAGGGCCGCCGCCTGCTGCACGGCACTGCCCTCCGGCACCGGCAGCGGGTACGGTCCGTGCTTGTCGAAGCCGAGCGGGTTGACGCAGTCGATGACCACCTTGCCGGCCAGCGGCTCGCGGAGCCCGGCGAGGGTGTCGCGGTGCCCGGCCCACGGCACCGCGACGATGACGATGTCGGACCGCGTCGCCACCTCCACGTTGTCGCCACCGGAGACGGCCGCCTCCGGTGACAGGCCGGCAAGCCCGCGCAGCTCCTCGGCGACCTGCACCGCACGCTGTGCCGACCGCGAACCGACGAGTACGGTCTGCCCCGCCCGGGCGAGCCGGTAGGCCAGACCTCGCCCCTGGTCACCGGTGCCGCCGATGATGCCGACGGTCAGTCCGGTCACGTCGGGGAGGCTGCTCGCGTCGTATCCCATGCCGGCATCCTTCCAGACCGGGACGGGCATCGACACGAGCGGGCGCCCCGGCGGTGACGACCCACGCGAGCAGCCGGCCGGCTCCGGCCGTGACCGGCACGACCGGAACGCCCCTGTCCCACGGGGCGTTCCGGTGCGGGTTCACCCCATCATCGTGCGGGCGCTCGGCCGCGCGGTCTTCCGCCCCGACGAGGCCGCCGTCGTCTTCCGGGCCGCGGCCTGCCTGGCGGGCGTCTTCCGGGCGGTGAGCTTCTTGGCCGGGACGGCCCGCGTCCGCGTGGCCCCGGCGGCCGTCCGCTTCGCCGTCGCGGTGGTCCGGGCCGCGGGGGCCTTCCTGGCGGGCGCCTTCCTGGCGGGCGCCCGCTTCGCCGGGGCCTTCGCCGCGGTCGTACGCGTGGTCGAGACCTTCTTCGGCGGGGTCTTCTTGGCCACCTTCTTGGCCGCCGCCGTGGTCCGCTTCGCCGCCGCCGCGGTCTTCCGCGCCGCGGTCGTGGTGGTGCGCCCGGCCGCTCCCGTCGTCTTCCGCGCCGCGGTCGTGGCCCGCTTCGCCGTGCCCGTCGTATTCCGCGCCGCCGCCGTACCCTTCGCCGCGGTGGTACGTGTGGCGGCGGTCCGCTTCTCGGCCGCCCGGGTCACCGCCGACCTGCTCGCGGTCACCGCCTTCGCGGGGGTCTTCCTCGCCGTCTTCGCCGCCGTCGTCTTCGCCGGAGCCGTCCGGGCGGTCGCCTTCTTGGCCGGGGCCTTCTTCGCGGTCGTCTTCTTGGCCGCTGTCGCTCGCGTGGCCGGGGCCTTCTTCGCCGGCGCCCGGGTAGCCGTGGTACGCGCGGCCCCCCGGGCGGTGGTGCGCGTGGCGGCGCCCACGGTCCGGCTCCGCGCCGCCGCCTTCTTACCGGCGGCGCTCCTGGCCACCGGGCCGGTGGCCCTGGTTGCTTCGGCCATCTGTCTCCTCCTTGCGGGACATGCTCTCGGGGTCTCCTCACGGGGACCGCGAATGTCTCGACGCGTTCGCGCCGCGTCGGTCTAGCGCTCCTCCCCGGCCCAGCGGGCGTCCTCGGCCTCCCACGCTTCGTTGCGCTGCCGCACCAGCTCCAGCGCCTGCCCCGCTTCGGCGGCCGAGGCGTAGGGCCCGAGCACGTACCGCGTTGCGCACACGTCCGCATCGGTTTCGACTCGGTGGTGGCGGACGCACCAGAAGTACCGCCTACCACTCCCGCTGTCGTTCATGGCATCACTGTGCATGCCAAACCGACCATGCGCTACCGCTTCACGCAAATTGGCGGTACGACTTCCACAGTAGACCTCGTCCGATTAACCCGTCCCCGGAATCGGCGACGTACGGCCGTACGCCGGAAAGCCGTTTTGCACCAAGGGATTTACCGCCGTGAGCGTCGCGCGGGACGGATCAACCGGCGCCCCGCACACTCCGGAAGAAAGTTCTCCCCGGCGCCGCCCACCGAGCCGTCCGGAGTCCCCCGAACCGCTCACCCGAGCCGGCTCCATCCCCCTGACCTGGGCACTCGTCGCCCAGAAATGGAGCACAATTCGCAGTATGGGTACGCGACGACAGGCAGGTCACCGACGAGGACTCCCCCGGGTGCCGCCATTGGTCGGGTTCGCCATTCTGCTGCTACTCGTCGGCACGGCCGGGCACACCGTGCTCACCATCCTCACCTCCCCGACCATCGAGGAACGGGCCCACGAGGAAGCGGTACGCCGCGCCGCCCTGATCGGTCACGCACTCGTCCACGGCGATGCCGTCGACGCCGCCGCACTCGGCCAAGACGCCGCCCGCAACGACCGGGTCGACGTGGTACGCGTCGAGGGAACCGACCGTCGCCGCTCTCCCGGGGTCCGGCTGCTGTTCCGGGTGCGCGTCGAGATGTCCCAGCCCGGCATGGCCGGGCTGACCCGCACCGAGCTGGCGGTCTGCTTCCGCCAGACCATCGACGAGGAGCGCGGCGACTTCTCCCGCCTCGAGGTGCCCTGCCCACCCCCGGTGGACCCCACCCCGACCCCACCGCCGTCCGCCTCTCCCGTCCCCGGGTAGGGAGAAGCCCGTTCCTGTCGTTTCCGAGTGGGTCGCCGCCCGCCCACCCGAACACGTGGTGACCGAGGTGACCCGCTCGTTCGGCTGATGCCGGCGGTCGGCTCCGCCGGCCTGCTCACCGGGTGGCGGCGTCGTCGAGGATCGCCCGGAGCCGCGCCTGGCATTCGGTGACGAACTCGGGATAGGTGGACCAGTAGTAGGCAAGGCCGACGACGCCGACGCCGATAGCCCAGGCACGGGCCCGGGACCAGGTCAGATCGTCGAGGTCGAGGCTGTTCCGGTACGCCTGTCGGGCCGGCGCCGGCAGGTCCCAGACCGGGGCGTGTTCGGCGTCGGGAAAGCCGATCGCGAGTGCCCCGAAGTCGATGACCGCGCGCAGCCGACCGTCGCGCACCAGCAGGTTGGCCGGCCTGAGGTCGCTGTGCAGCCACACGTGGGGTCCGGACGGCTGCGGCAGGTCGAGCGCGGCGCGCCACAACCGTTCCAGGGTCGCCACGTCGAGGCTGGCACCGACCGTGTCCCGGCACTCCGCGAAGCACCTGCTGACCGACGGGTCGAATGAGCGCAGGATGCCGCCGCGGTAACCGTCGAGCCCGTCGGCCCGGGTCGCGCCCATCAGGTCCAGGCCGTGCAGCTCCCGGACGAACGCCGCCAGGTCGGTGCCGAAGGCGGCCCAGTCCTCGACGGTCTCCGGACCCGGCGGTGCGCCCTCGATCCAGCGGTAGACCGACCAGGCGAGCGGGAAGTCCGAGGTGGGGGTACCGGCGAAGACAGGCTCGGGGACGGCGAGGGTGAGCCGCGGCGCCAGGCGCGGAAGCCACTTCTGTTCCCTGCGTACCGACGGCTCGTTGTCCGGGGTGCGGGGCAGTCGTACGAGCAGGTCGTCGCCGAGCCGGAACATCGTGTTGTCGGTGCCCGAGCCGGCGTACGCCAACGGCAGGTCGGCCCACTCCGGGCACTGCTCCGTCAGCAGGGTTCGGACCAGCGCACCGTCGACCGGGAGTTCGTTGTGGTGAAGCGTCACGCCGGGATCCTCCCGCCACCCGGTCCGGAGGTCCAACGACTTCTGGCAGCTCGGGCTGCCGGTCGTCGGCGGCGTGCCGGCCTGTCACGCCGGCCTCGGGCGGCACCGGCACCGGGCGGGGAAACCGGTCCAGCGGCGCCACCGGCGCCAGATGCCGTACGCGAGCAGGGCCAGCCCGACCCCGGCGACGCCGGCGGCGATCCACAGCCGGGTCACCAGGACGCTGTGCGCCTCGGCGATCTCCGCCGCCTGCCGGCGCAGCATCGGATCCTGGCGCGGCATCGAGGCGACCATCTCGTCGACGAACGGCCCACGGGGCTGTACACACGCGCCCACGAGCAACAGCGCGCCCAGAACCACGGCCGTTCGATCCAGCCCGCGCGACACCCCGCCACGATGGCAGCGCGCGACAAGCCCGGCGTCCGCGCGCCGACGTGCGGGTGTGCGCCGGCGGGTACAGTTCGGGTCTCACCGTCGGAACGACCAGCGGGGGCAGCATGGGCAGCGCCGGCGGGACCACGACGTCCTGACGTCCTACCGGCCCTGACGAGTGTGGAGCTCGTCCGGGCCTCGGGGTGGCGACGCTGGCCGGCGCGGCTGCCCGGCCAGCCGATCTTCTTCCCGTGATGAACGAGGACCACGCGATCAGGATCGCCCGGGACCGGAACGTGCCGCCGGTGTGGGTTACGTGACCCGGTTCCGGGTGGAGTCAGATTCCCGGCCCGGTACCCGGTCCGCCAGGTCGGCGGCGACACCATCCTCGAGCTGTGGGTTCCCGCCGAGGAACTGGACGAGTTCAACGACCACATCGTCGGGCTGACCGAGGTCGTACCCGAGTTCCGCCAGCCGGGATGCGTCAGGCGCTCCAGCGGTCCAGCGTGGCCGTGAAGCACAGGTCCGCGGTCGGCCCGGAAAGCAACGCCGGCGGCCTCGACGACCCGGTTCCGCCCTACGACGCCACCGATCGCCGGCAGGGCCGCGCGGATGTGTCGGATCGCGGTCACAGCGGTGGACATGGTGCGACGACGTTCTAGGGTGCCGGCATGGGTGCGGAGGTACGGGCGGACCCGGTGGAGCTGGCGCGTGTCGCACAGTTCTGTCTGGACAGCTCAGAGGAACTCGCGGCGGCACTGCGCGCCGTCAGGGCCGATGCGGTCCTGTCCACGTCAGACTTCGGAAACGTGGCGAACGCCGACCGGCTGAGCACGGCCTACCACGGCGTGGAGGGCAGTGCGGGCACATCCGTGGAACGGCTGATCACCGTCTTCGAGGTGGACAACGACAGCCTGCTCCGGGTGGCCTTCGCCTACCGGCAGGCAGACGAGGCGGCCGAGCGCAGGATGCGGCAGAAGCATCGCAACATTCCGAACTGACCACGGGGAGGTCGCCGATGGGGATTCCACCGGAAGACCAAGAGCGCTTCCCGCCGATCACGGCGGCCGAATCGACCTGGCATCTGCACGCGAACCCGGGTCGTATCCGGAGCGCGGCGTCGGCGTGGCGACGGTTCGGCACGTTCGCCACGTCGCTGGGTGACGACCTCGACGCGAGCAGCAAGAATCTGGTCAGCTCCCAGTGGGCGGGCCCGGCCCGCGACAGCTTCGTGCAGCACCGTGCCAAACTGCTCTCCAGCATCGACGCGCTCCCGGGCAACGCGGGCAAGCTGGCCGATCACCTCGAGGGCATCGCCGACCTGCTGCAGCGCTACCAGGGGCTGCTCGACGCCGAGTACGACAAGGTGAGGTTCCGCGACGTCGGCGGCACGTTCTATCCCCGGAGCACGGAAGAGCAGAAGCTGATCAGCGGTGCCATCGCCGAGGCCGTAACCCTGCGCAAGGAGTTGGAGCAGGCACTCGCCCAGAAGCTCAGCGGCTTCGACAGGTCGGGCTGGGATGCCATCGCCGGCGACTGGGGCGCGGTCGCCACCGGCACCACCAACCCGTTCACGCTACCGCCCGAGGCGACGGACGGCGTTTCCGTGATCACGGTGGACGGCCGGGTGATCGTGAACACCGGAACCGGAGACGACGACGTCAAGGTCAGGGTCGACCCGAAGACCGGCGAGGTCATCGTCACCGTCAACGGCGCGGACTACCACTACCCGCCGGGTACCCCGATCACCATCCGCGGCGGTGAGGGCAACGACACCATCGAGGTCCCGAAGGGCTCCAACATCCGCGTGACCCTGCTCGGCGGAGAAGGGGACGACACCATCCGCGGCGGTGACGGCGCGGACAAGATCTTCGGAGGACGCGGAAAGGACGACCTCTACGGCGGCCGGGGCAACGACTACATCTCCGGCGGCTCCGGCATCGACTACATTGACGGCCAGGACGGGAACGACGTGCTGTCCGGCGGTTCCGGCCAGGACACGCTGTACGGCCTGGGCGGTGACGACCAGCTGTCCGGCGGCGAGGACGACGACTACCTCGAGGGCGCGAAGGGCAACGACTCGCTGCACGGCGGCGCCGGCAGGGATGTGCTTTCCGGAGGCCGTGGCGACGACAGACTCGCCGGAGGCACCGGCGACGACGTCTACTACGGCGGGCATGGCAAGGACAACATCACCGCAGGTGGCGGCCGTGACACCGCCTACCGGCAGGACGAGGACACCGTCGACGGCGTGGCCTCGGATGTCAGGGTCGAGATCAGCGACAAGGCGCAGTTCATCAAGATCGAGGGCTCCGACGAGTTCAGGGAACGGGTGCTGGCCGATCTCGACATGTACCGCGCCTCACCCACCGGCCAGCAGATGCTGGCCAACCTCGAGGACAAGCGCGACCCGAACTTCCTGTTCGGCGAAAACACGCTGACCATCAAGGAGCTCGACGAGGAGAACGGGTACGCCAGCAGAGGCCGCAAGCTCGTGAACTCGGACTCCGTCATCCAGTACAACCCCGCCTTCACCTTCGACTCCGAGCGCGGTCGACCGTCGGTGGTGCTCTACCACGAACTCGGGCACGTGTACGACTACTGGAACGGCACCTTCGACGGCGACAAGATCGTCGGCGGGCCGGACGACGGCATCAAGAAGGCCGAACGGCAGGCGACCGGGCTCCCCTTCGACCACGACGACGACCCCTCGACGCCGGACCGGCTTGACCCCGATCACCCGATCCAGTACACCGAGAACGGGCTACGCCGGGAGATGGGCATGCGCGAACGCGACACCTACGCCACCTACCCGGGAGACGGTTGGTGACCAGGCTGCGCCGCGCCGTCGGCCTGCTGCTCGTCACGGCGACCCTGTCCGCCTGCTCGGGCGACCCGGACCTGGATCTGACGGTCCGGACCGCCGTCGCCGGCGGCGACGTCACGGTCGAGTACACCCTGGCCAACCGGTCCGACGCGCCGATGGTGGTCTACGACGGAGGATGGACCGACCCGCAGCAGCCCGGCTGGTCGCGGGGGCCGGTGGAGGTCAGCGTCCGCGACGACGGCGTGATCGAGATCTCCCGACGCATCATCCACCCCTGTCAGACCGAGGACACCAGCGACTGCGGTGGCGCCCGCGAACCCACCGCACGGATCCGGGGCTCCGTACTCGAACCGGGTGCCAGTAGGTCGGACAGCGTCCGGGTGCCGCTCCAGGTGGAGCCCGACCATCCGGCGTCCGCCCGGCACACGAGCATCTCGCTGGCCGGGCGGAAGGTGGTCTTCTGCGTGGGGTTCACCGAGGCGACCGAGGACAACCCACCGACGCCGGACGGGCTCTACCCGCCCGGGAGTCCGCAGACCGTCGTGTGCGGCGAGCCGTACCGGGTGCCCTGAGGACGCCGGACGGGTCCGCGCGGCGCCGGGCGCGTGCCGGTCGCTGCCAGGCGGGCGGGGTGAGGCCCCGGCTGGTGGGTTAGCCTGCCTGGTCATGGAGGCATCCGACGGCCGGCTCGAGCTGGCCGTCGACCCGACCCGACCCACCGGCCGTACGCTCCTGGCCGACGGCGTCGAGCAGTCGTACGTGGATCTCGTCGATCCCACGTACCTGCACTTCGAGTACGTCCGCCGCATGGCCGCCGTGACCGATCTCGCCGCCCCGGCCGGTGACCCGCTGGACGTGCTGCACCTCGGCGGTGGCGCCCTGACGCTGCCGCGCTACGTCGCCGCGACCCGGCCCGGTTCGGCGCAGGTGGTCGTCGAGCGGGACCCGGCCGTCGTCGAACTCGTGGAGCGCGACCTGCCACCCCGGCCAGCCGGCGTCGACGTCCGGGTCGCCGACGCCCGGGAGGCGGTCACCGCCGCTCCCGCCGACGCGTACGACCTGGTGCTCGCCGACATCTACCAGGCGGCCCGGATGCCGCCGCACGTGGCCACCGTGGCGTTCGCCGCCGAGGTCGCCCGGGTCCTGCGGCCGGACGGCATCTACCTGGTCAACGTCACGGACCTGCCGCTCCTGACCATCACCCGGGTCCAGGCGGCCACCCTGCGCGCGGTCTTCGCCGACGTGTGCGTCGTCGCCGACCGGCGAATGTTGCGCGGCCGACGGTACGGCAACGTGGTGCTGGCCGCGGCGGCACGTCCGCGCCGGCTGCCCGTGGCCCGGCTGGCGGCCCGGGTGCTGCGCGATCCGTTGCCCGGCGCCGTGCTGCACGGGCAGGCGCTCGACACGTTCATCGCCGGCGCTCGGCCGCGTACCGACGACGCCGCAGGTTGAGACCAGGTAGCAGCAGCTCAGTGCGTTGATCGACGCTTCCGAGCCGGGGTACGACGGACGAGTCGACCTGTACGCCGGATTCTGTGCCCGGCGCGCACCGATGCCGGTGGCGCCGGCGGCGGTCATCCATCTCGGCCTGCCGTTGCCGACAGGCTCCAGCGGCCTACCCGCAGGCATCGGGCGGGCAACCCTCGAACGCCTGCGCGGGCCCGTCACCGGTACGGCGACAGGCCCTTCTTGGCCTTGCTCCGGGTGGGGTTTGCCAAGCCATCCCGGTCACCCGGGATGCTGGTGGGCTCTTACCCCACCGTTTCACCCTTACCGGATCCGGCCGATTCGCACCCCGAAGGGCCGAATCACCCGCTCCGGCGGTCTGTTTTCTGTGGCACTGTCCCGCGGGTCACCCCGGGTTGCCGTTAGCAACCACCCTGCCCTGTGGAGTCCGGACGTTCCTCGGCGACGGGCACGTGTCCCGTCGACGCGACCGCCCGGTCGGCTCGTCCGTCGCGTGGCAATCGTAACGAAGATCCGGAGGGGCAACCACCGGCACGAACGCGGTGGGGGAATCGTCCTTCTTCGGCACCGCCGGGGTGTCGACGACCTCCCGTCCGATTCCCACCGGCCGCACGTCGTCGGCATCGCCCCTGGTCGGAGGCGGTACGGGTCGGCGGGCTAACCTCACGGCGATGGGGCTTCCCGAGGTGCTGCTGGTGCTCGCCGCCGGGTTCGCCGCGGGGACGATCAACGCGGTGGCCGGTGGCGGATCCCTGATCAGTTTTCCCGCCCTGATCGCGGTCGGGCTGCCGCCCGTGGCGGCCAACGTCAGCAACTCGATCGCGGTCTTCCCGGGTTACCTGGCGAGCGTGGCGGCGAGCCGGGCGGACCTGCCGCAACGGCGGTGGCTCCTGCGGTTGGTCCCGGGCGCCGTGCTCGGCAGCGCCGCCGGCTGTGCCCTGCTGCTCTCCACCCCGGCTCGGGCCTTCGAGGTGGTGGTGCCGTTCCTGGTGTTGGGCGCGACCGCCGTACTCGCCTTCCAGACCCGACTCCGGCGCCTGGTCACCCGTCGGTCCGGCGACCGGCGGGAACCCCCGACCCGGACGGATCCGGCGGCGGGGGACGCGGCGACGACGCCGACCGGCTCGGCCCCGCCGACGATGGCGGTACAGGCGATCGTCACGGTCGGCGCCGTGTACGGCGGCTACTTCGGCGCCGCGCTCGGGGTCATGCTCGTCGCCGGGTTGGCGCTGGCGCTGCCGGCGACGCTGGCCCGGATCAGCGCGATCAAGAACCTGCTCTCCGCGGTGGTCGGCCTGACCACGACGGTCGCCTTCGCCGCGTTCGGTCCGGTCCACTGGGTCGCCGTGGCGGTGGTCGCTCCCGCGACCATCGTCGGCGGGTACGTCGGTGCGTGGCTGGTCCGGAGGATGCCGGCGGCCGTCCTCCGGGTGGTGATCGTGACCTTCGGTACGGCGGTCGGGCTGCTGCTGCTCGTCCGGGCGCTCACCTGACCCACCCCGCGCGGCTCACGAGGTGTCGCCGGTACGCGCCGCCGGCGGCGCGGTGCGGTGCCCACCGCGCCATCCGCCCGCGGCCCCGGACACCCGGATCCCCGCGACCGGGACGCCCGGTCCGACCGGGCGTGCGTCGGTCGCGGGGATCCGGTGGGTGGCGGGCACCGGCGTGAGGGTCAGCTCCTGGCGGCGGCCTCCGTGGCGGGCGCCCCGTCGACCTCCGTCTCCGCCCGCGGCGCCGGAGTCACCCGCGGGTCGCCCTCGTCGGCGAAGTAGTCGTCGGGCTGGGTGCCGTCGACGCCCTCGGCAACCTTCGCGGCCCGCAGGATCAGCGTGCCGACCGCGGCGACGAGCAGGTTGAGCGCGACCGCGACCAGTCCGACGTAGATCGTCTTCGGGGTGTCGAGGCCGAACTTCTCCAGCGGGAAGGCGGAGCCGCCGAAGTGGGCGCGTCCGGTGGCCGGGTTCGGGATCTGGTAGAGCATCCACATCCCGAGCCCCATCCCGGCGGCCCAGCCGGCGATCAGGGCGCCCCGGTGGAACCAGCGGGTGTAGAGGCCGAACGCGACGGCCGGAAGCGTCTGCAGGATGATGACGCCCCCGATGAGCTGGAGGTCGATCGAGAACTGCGGGTCGAGGAAGACGATGCAGGCGACCGCACCGATCTTCACGACCAAGGACGTGATCTTGGAGACGTTCGCCTCCTGGGCGGGTGTGGCGTCCCGACGCAGGTACTCCTTGTAGATGTTGCGGGTGAAGAGGTTCGCGGCGGCGATCGACATGATCGCGGCCGGCACCAGGGCCCCGATGCCGACGGCGGCGAACGCCACCCCGGTGAACCAGCTCGGGAACTCCTGCGCGAACAGCAGCGGCACCACGGTGTTGTTGTCGACCGTCCCCTCGGTCGCGCCGGGCAGCGGCGTCACCCCGGCCGCGATCGCCAGGTAGCCGAGCAGGGCGATCAGCCCGAGCAGCAGGCTGTACGCGGGCAGGGCGGACATGTTCCGCTTGATGACGTCCCGGTTGCGGGCCGCCAGGACGCCGGTGAGGCTGTGCGGGTAGAGGAAGAGCGCCAGCGCCGAGCCCAGCGCCAGGGTGATGTACTGCACCTGGTTGTTCTCGGTCAGCAGGATGCCGTCGCCGGCCGACGGGGTGGCGTCGAACTTGGCCTGCGCCGCGTCGAAGATGGCGCCCCAGCCGCCGAGCTTGTACGGCAGGTAGATGACCGCCGCCAGGATCACGATGTAGATCAGCGAGTCCTTGACGAAGGCGATCAGCGCCGGTGCCCGCAGCCCCGACTGGTAGGTGTAGGCGGCCAGAATGGCGAAGGCGACGATGATCGGCAGGTGCCGGGCCAGGGCGCTCTCGCCGGTGACCCCCATCGTCTTCAGCACCGCCTCGATGCCGACCAGTTGCAGCGCGATGTACGGCATCGTCGCGACGATCCCGGTGATGGCGACGAGCAACGCCAGGGTCGGCGAGTCGAACCGCTTGCGGACGAAGTCGGCCGGGGTGACGAAGCCGTGTCGGTGCGACACCGACCAGAGCCGCACCAGCACCAGGAAGACCAGTGGGTAGACGATGACCGTGTACGGCACCGCGAAGAACCCGGCCGCGCCCGCGCCGAACAGCAGCGCCGGCACCGCCACGAAGGTGTACGCGGTGTAGAGGTCACCACCGACCAGGAACCAGGTGATCCAGCCGCCGAAGCTGCGCCCGCCGAGCCCCCACTCGTCGAGGTGCTCCATGTCCTTCGGCGCCCGCCAGCGGGCGGCGACGAATCCCATCACGCTGACCAGCAGGAACAGCAGCGTGAAAATGGTGATCTCAGTGAGGTGGTCCCGCCACACCGCCGCTCACCTCCGCCGCTTCGTCATCTGGTAGACGAGGGTGGTGGTGCCCACCCCGAGGGCGATGAAGGCAAGCTGCAGCCAGTAGAAGACCGGAAAGCCGAACAGCCGGGGCGAGTCGGCGTTGAACAGCGGCGTGACCAGCGGCACCACGATGGGTACCACGAGCAGCCAGTTCCATGGGCTGTGGTCCTTGGCTCGGGCGGTCACCGCCGTGTTCGGTGCCGCCTCCATCTCCGGTTCACTCATGCCGTCTCCTCGCGTCGTCGTCGCGATTTCCCCGTTCTCGCCGCCGCCCGCCCGCTCCTCCCGCTGTCGCGCTCTGTCAGCCAGGAAGCACCACAAATGGACTTATTTGGACAAATAAGCCTATAATCAGCGTATATGGTTCCGGACGGAGTGCGGACCACGGCCGTGACGCCGGAGGCTAGGACAATGCGACCGCGTCATGTGCCCACCCACTGATCGATGCGCCCAACGGCGGATTCCGTGCGCCAGACGGTCGTCAGATGGCGGAAGCCGACAGGACAACACCGCATCTGACAGCAGGACGACGCAGATCCCGACTCGATCGACGGACGCCATCAGGCTTGATCAGCTTCACCGGATTTGCCATCCTGGCGCGGTGCCCCGATTCCTCTCGTACGACGCGACGGAGTTGGCGTACCACGTTCTCGGATCCGGGCCACCGCTGGTCTGCCTGCCCGGCGGGCCGGCCCGGGCGTCGAGCTACCTCGGCGACCTGGGCGGGCTGGGCCAACGGCGTACGCTGATCCGGCTCGACCTCCGGGGCAGCGGCGAGTCGGCCGTCCCGGACGATCCCGCGACGTACCGGTGCGATCGACTGGTGGACGACGTCGAAGCGTTTCGAGAGCACCTCGGGCTGGAGCGGATGGACCTGCTCGCCCACTCCGCCGCCGGGAACCTGGCGGTGCTGTACGCGGCCCGGTTCCCGCAACGGCTGGCCCGACTCGTCCTGGTCACCCCCGGCCTACGCGCGGTCGGACTCGATCCGGTCGGCTTCGCCGAGGCGGTCGCCGCCCGCTCCGGCGAGTGGTGGTACCCGCGGGCGAAGGAGGCGCTGGACGCCTGGGAGGAGGCCGCCGCCCGGAAGGCCGACCCTGCGGAGGTCGCCCCGCTGCGCGTGGCCGCCGCGCCGTTCAGCTACGGCCGGTGGGACGAACGGAGCCGGTCGCACGCCGAGAACGAGCAGTGGGAGCTGGCCGCCGCGGCCCTGACCGGCTTCTACGCCGACTTCACGCCCGACGTCGCCGCCGTCCGCAACGGGCTGGCCACGCTCGACGTCCCGGTGCTGATCCTCGCCGGCGAACTGGACCCCGTCCCGACGCCGGCCGCCGCCGCGCAGCTCGCCGCGTTCTTCCCCCACGCCGAGGTCGTGGTCCAGCCCGGTGCCGCCCACTACCCGTGGATCGACAACCCGATCCGGTTCCGCGAGGCCGTCCTCGCCTTCCTCGGCGACGCCTGAGTCGGGAACAGCGCCGAACCGTTGTCCAGGTGCGGACGGCGGTTCGGCCCGAACCGCCGCCGGAGCCCGGGCGGGCGGTTCGACGGGTGGGCACCCCGGGGTCCCCCGGGTCGCCGGTGACGGACCCCGGTGGGACGGGGCGGAGACGGACACCAGCCCGACGGAGTGGCGTCAGATCCCGGCCAGGTGGGCGGTGTCGTTGACCGACCGCACCGCCATGCCGCCGTCGGGCCAGACGTCCAGCACGGAGAGCCCGGCCGGGTCGAGGTAGAGGCGGTGCAGGAAGGCGTCGCCCGCGGCGAGCGCCTCCCGCAGCGCGATCTTCAGGGGCGAGACGTGTGAGACCACCACCACGGTCTCACCCGGGTACGCCGCGAGCAGGGCGGACATGGCACGGCGGACCCGGACGGCGACCTCGGCGAACGACTCGCCGCCCGGCGGGGCCACCTCGGTGGAGGCGAGCCAGGCATCCATCTCGGCGGGCCACCGTTGGCGTACCTCGGCGAAGGTCCGCCCCTCCCACTCGCCGAAGTCGCACTCGACCAGGTCGGGCTCGGTCGTCACCGGCACGCCGCCGAGCCCGCCCGCCACCACCCCGGCGGTTGCCGTGCACCGCGACAGCGGCGAGCTGACCACGGCCGCGACCGACGGGGCGAGCCCGGCGATCCGGCGGGCCGCCGCGCCCGCCTGGGCCAGGCCACGCTCGGAGAGGGGCACGTCGCCCCGGCCGGAGTACCGGCGCTGCTCGGTGTACACGGTCGCGCCGTGCCGCAGCAACAGCAGCCGGGTCGCGGTCTCGGCCGGACGCGGCTCCCAGGAGGTTCGCGCGGTGGAGCCCTGGGCCGCGACCGTGTGCGCCCGCGCCCGGCCGGTCGCGTCGGCGCTCGTCCCGCCGGTCGCCGCCGCCGCAGGCTCGGGAGCCTTTCCCTCCGCGATGTCCATCGCGGCGTTCGCCAGCGCGTCGGCGTGCCGGTTGCGCTCGCGGGGCACCCAGGTGTACGTCACCGCGTCGAACCTGCGGGCCAGCCCGGCCGCCCGCGCGGCCAGCGGCCGCAGCCCGGCGTGCCGGATCTGCCAGCGCCCGGCCATCTGTTCGACGACCAGTTTGGAGTCCATCCGCACCTCGACCCGGGCCGCGCCCGCCTCGACGGCGGCCTCCAGACCGGCGATCAGGCCGTGGTACTCCGCGACGTTGTTGGTGGCCACGCCGATCGACTCGGAGCGTTCCGCCAGCACCTCACCGGTCTCGGCGTCCCGGAGCACCGCGCCGTAGCCGGCCGGACCGGGGTTGCCCCGTGCCCCGCCGTCGGCCTCCACCACGACCCTACGACCCGACACCGCCACACCCCCGCCCGGTCGGATCGGCAACCACGGTGTTCACAGGCCCGACTCGGCGGTACGCACCAGGATCCGCCGGCACTCCTCGCAGCGCACCACCTCGTCCGGGGCGGCGGCCCTGATCCGGGCCCGGTCCGCCCCGGCCAGCTCCAGGCGGCAGCCGCCGCACCGGCCGGCGGTGATCAGCGCCGCGCCCAGGCCGCCGGACGCCTCCCGGATGCGGTCGTAGAGCGCCACCAGGTCGGCCGGCAGGTCGGCGACGAGCGGCTGCCGGGCCCGGGTCTTGAACTCCTCCTCCTTGGCGATCTCGGCCAGCGCCCGCTCCCGGCGCTCCTCGGCCTCGGCGCGCCGCCGCCGCGCGGCGGCGAGTCGCTCCTGGACCTCGTCCAGGACGCCCTGCGCGGCCTCCCGCTGCTCCATCAGCTCCAGCTGGGCGTCCTCCAGCTCGTTCTGCCGCCGGTTGAGCGAGACCAGCTCGTGCTGCAACGCCTCCAGCTCCCGGGCCGGGCCGGTGCCCATGGTCAGCCGCGCCTCGTCCCGCTCCTTGCGGAGGCGGACCTGCTCGACGTCCCGCTCCAGCCGCCTGATGTCGCGGTCCAGGTCGTCGACGGTGACCTGGGCCCGGACCCGCTCATCCTCCAGCTCGGCGATCTCGCGCGTCAGTGACTCCAGCTCGGCGTGCTCCGGCAGGGTACGACGCCGGTGCGCGAGCTGGGCGAGCCCGGTGTCGATCGCCTGCAGGTCGAGCAGGCGGCGCTGGTCCTTCGGGTCGGCCTTCATCGGCGGGGCTCCTTGTCCACGGCGTGGGCGGGGGACGGCACGTGCAGGGTCCACGGATCGGTGTCCAGGTCGGAGACGGTGGCCTCGACGGGCAGCGCGGTGCGCAGGAACTCGGCGACGTCGTCCAGCCAGGGACGCTCGGTCGCCCAGTGCGCCGCGTCCAGCAGCGCCGGACCGTCCTCGGCGACGTACTCGCTGGCCGGATGGTGGCGCAGGTCGGCGGTGAGGAACGCGTCGGCCCCGGCCCGTCGGGCGTCCTCCAGGAACGAGTCGCCCGACCCACCGCTGACCGCCACCGTCCGGATCACCCGGGCGGGGTCGCCGGCCGCGCGTACCCCCCAGGCGGTCGGCGGCAGGACCCGGGCGGCGTGCGCGGTCAGTTCGGCCAGGGTCATCGGCGCCGGCAGCCGTCCGACCCGCCCGATCCCCCGGCCCGCTCCGGCGGCGGGGCTGTCCGGGGCGGCCGGACGCAGCGGGCGCAGTCCGGTGAGCCCGAGCCGGGCCGCCAGGGCGTCCGAGACCCCCGGGTCGGCGACGTCGGCGTTGGTGTGCGCGACGTAGAGGGCGACGTCGTGACGGATCAGCCGGTGCACGATCCGTCCCTTGTACGTCGTCGCCGCCACCGACGACACGCCCCGCAGCAGCAGCGGGTGGTGCGCGACGATCAGGTCGGCGTCGCGGTCGAGCGCCTCGGCGACGGTCTCCGGAACCACGTCGACCACGCAGTGGATCCGGCGTACCGCGGCGGTGGGCTCACCGACCACCAGACCCACCCGGTCCCAACCCTCGGCCCAGGCCGGCGGATAGCGCCCGTCCAGGGCCGCGACGACGTCGGCCACACTGACAGTCGGAGATCCGGATGCCCCCACGGCGGCTCAGCTTACCCGCGGCCGGGAACGGCCGCCGCGACCGCGTGTGACGACGCGCCACCACGGGCCGGAAGCCGCCCCCCTGCGGCCGCCGCCGGGGGGCGGGCGGCGCCGCCGACCCGGCGGCGCCGACCCACCGCCCGGCGGCTCAACCGAGCTGGTCGCTGACCGACGTTCGGCTGCGCAGCGCCGCCACCGCCATGTCCCACGGGAAGCGGTCCAGGTGTCGCTCTCCCGTCCCCGGGGCGTGCAGCGGAAAGACGTGGTCGCCGAAGAGCACCGTGACGTCCCACTCCCGCAGCCGCGAGATGCTGGCGAGAAACGCCGGGTGGGCGGCCATCGCCGCGTTGGTGAAGGGCATCGCCACGATCGGCAGCCCCTTGCCCAACCCCTCCACGAGGAGGCCGAGGGCGAGCGTGTCGGCGATTCCCGCGGCCCACTTGTTGATGGTGTTCACCGTCGCCGGGGAGACGATCATCGCGTCGGCGCTCGGCAGCACGTCCGGGTCGCCGGGATTCTTGTACGTCGACCGGACCGGATGGCCCGTCTGCCTGGTCAGCGCCGGCACGTCGGCGAACTTCGTCCCGTCCGGGGTCAGCACCACGCAGACGTCCCAGCCGTCGCGCTGCGCCCCGGACACCAGCCGTCCGACGTGCCGGGTCGCCGGCGTCCCGCAGGCGATGACGTACAGGACCCGGGACCCGATCGACTTCACCGTCACCGGACACACCTCCGCCGCACGGTCAGACTCCTACACCCATCTGCTCAGCCAACTCCGCGATCGGCGCGGGCGGCGTACCCCGTGTGCGACGCAGCACGTTCGACATCACCTCGTGGGCGATCGGCCGGCACCGGATCTCGGAGGGGGCGAGCCGGTCCCCCTCGACCAGCGCCTCGCCCGCCCTGTCCAGCGCGCCGATCTGGGCGAACCCCCGGGCCAGGTCCAGCATGTGGTGCGCACGCCGCTCCGGCACCAGCGCGTTGAACCCCTCCCGTCCCACGATGTCGCGCTCGTGGGTCTGCACCGCGTACCGGCCCTCGCCGAGCTCCACCGCCGCCGCCGCCCGGTGCAGCTCCAGGTTGGTCGGCCCGAAGCAGGTCCAGTAGCAGTTGTCGTCGCGGCCGAGCCGGCGCGCCGCCTCCGCCGCCTCGTTGACCAGGTCCCGGACGGTCTTGTTGTCGCCCATCCGGGCCGCCGCCATCGCCCCCTGCAACAGCAGCATCCCGTACACCGAGAGCCGGTCGTCGCTGGCGTCGTTCCCACCCCCCGGGGCGATCCGGTTGGCGAAGCTGACGTTGACCTCCAGTGCCGCCCGCGCCCGGCCCAGCGCCAGCAGCGCGTTGCCGACCCGGTACGTCGCCACTCCGGCGAGCAGCGGATCCTCCGCCCGCTGGGCCACCGCCATGGCCCGGTCGGCGGCGAGCCAGGCCAGCTCGTACTCGCCGAGCTTGCGCAGCGCCGAGGAGGCGATCTGGTACACCTGCCCGAGCAGGTGGGCGGCGCGCCGGGCCAGGTCGCCGCTGGCCGTGCTGTCCAGGGCCTGCGCGTCCCGCAGGAGTTTCGGCAACGCCCGGGTCAGCACCCCGTAGCGGGCGTACTGGTAGGTCAGCCAGGCGTGGTTGACCGACTTCTCCAGCTCGGCCATCGACGGCGGCTCGGGCGTGACGGCGAAGAACGACGTCATGGAGTCGTAGCGCTCCAGCGCCGAGCGGATCTCCTCGACCTCGACGTCGTCGATGCAGGTGAGGGCGTCGGTCCGGCGCTCCGGCGCCTTGCCGAGCAGGATCTGGACGTCGAGTTGGAGCACGTCCGCGATCTCGTACAGAACGGAGAACTTGTCGAGCCGGCGTACCCCCCTCTCGATCTTGTCGACCCAGCTCTTCGACTTTCCGAGCCGGTCGGCGAAGACCTGCTGCGACATCTTGCGGCGAGTACGCCAGTAGGCGACGCGCCGGCCGATCGGCAGTTCGTCCATGTCCCGCCCCTTCCTCCTCTGGGACCGTCCCCTCCGGACGTCCGGCTGAAACGTGGCTGCTCCCGCCCGATGCGGGTCGCACAGCATGTACGTCACGCCGTGCCGGGCCGCTCGTAGCTTTCGATATGACGCGCGGCGGTTTGCCCGAAGAAACGACCGCACCAGATGCCAGTGACGGGTTTCGACCCCCCAACGCTGGCCGAGATCGCTGAATTAGGGGGTTCCCAGCAATGTTGGGGAGAGTTCGTCCGTCCGCGGTGCGCCTCAGCCAGGTCGATCGGATCCGGCTGCGCCGCATCGCGGTCCGCTACGCCAGCCACGGATGGACCGTCACGCCCGGTGCCTGCCTGGCCCGACACCGGTTCGTCTGTGGCCGGGCCGGCTGCCCGACGACCGGCTGTCATCCGGCGTTGGAGCACTGGGAGGAGCTGGCCAGCTCGGATCCCGCCCGGGTGGCGAGTTGGTGGCGCCTACGTCCACACTCGATCTTGCTCGCCACCGGGCGGTCCTTCGACGTCCTTGAGGTCCCCGCCTACCTGGGCCGGTACGCCCTCGACGAGGTCCGGCCCCGACTCGGCCGCCACCTCGCCGAACGGGTCCGTGGTCCGGTCGCGGCCACCCCGACCGGGCGATGGATGATCCTGGTCGGTCCCGGCGAGACGCTGCGGCCGGAACTCGACGAGTCGCTGTACGTCATCCGGCACGGTGCCGGCTCGTGGATTCCGGCGCCGCCGACCCGGCTGCCGGAGGGACCGGTCCGGTGGGTGCGCTCGCCCGAGGAGACCCGCTGGCGGCTGCCGGACCCGCGGCATGTCCAGGAAGTCCTGTTGGAGGCCCTGGACGCGGCCACCCCGACGTTCCCGGCCCCGCTGTCGTCCTCCCGCCTGCCGGCACCCCGCCGCGGCTGCTGACCGCCACCCGCACCGGGTGCGGGACCCGGCCCTCTGGCGCGGCCGCGGACGCGGGGACGGTTCACGCCGTACGGGCACGGCCGCGCCGTCTGGGGCGCCGTGCCCGCTTCGCCGCCCGTGCGGCGGGAGCAGGAGAAGCCGGGGAAGCGTGAGACCAGCCGGGACCGGGTACTCCCGCTCCGGACTGGTTGACGCCTGAGGAAGGGGCCCTCGCCATGCTCAGCAAAGAGGATCAGCGCCGCTTCGACGAGATCATGCACCATCTTCGCGTAACCGATCCGGAGTTCGTCGCCCGTCTCGGCGACGGGGCCAGGCTACGCCGGGCCCGGCTGATGCTCGTGTTGACCTTCGTACTCTGGGCGGCCGTACCGGCCCTGGTCGTCGTCGGCGGTTGGCTGGCCACGGCGATCGCCCCGGCGGTCCTGGTCGCCGCCACCCTCATGATGTGGCAGGCCCGTCGGCACCGGTGGTGACCGCCCCGGGCGTGCGGGGGCCGGACCGGTCGGTGACCGTACCGAACCGGGCGTAGGCCCGGCCGAGCCGCTCGATCAGGCGCTGCCCGCCGATCGCGGCGTCCGGTGCCCCGAGCTGCCGCAACACCAGGTCAGGCTCTGTCGCCAGCACCGGTGCGCGGGACGGCAGCGGGACCGGGGAGAGCCAGAACCGGTCGGCCACCTCCGCCAACGGCGTGGCGGGCAGGTCGGCCAGGGCCGGTCCGGCACCGACCGGCGGCGAGCCGGACGCGGTGTCGTCCGGGTGGCCGTCCGACCCGGGGTCGGCACCGGCCGGGCCGGCGTGGCGACGACGCCGGGCCGGCCGCCCGCCCCCGTGGGCGGGCACGGTCCGCGCCGCGCCGTCGCCGCCCCGGTCGCCGGCCTCACCGCCACCGTCCCCGACGGGCCCGACCGCGCGCCCGTCGGTCTCGCCGTCACCGCCGGCACCGTCCGCGTCGCCCGACCCGGCGGCACGCAACGTCCGAAGGCGGGCCAGCAGAGCCGCCCGGGCGCGGCCCCGCCAGTGCAACAGGCGGAAGGGATCCGCGTCGAACGCCTCGGCCAGCAGGTAGAAGGCGGCGGCGATGTGCTTGCACGGGACGGCGGCGTCGGGGCAGTCGCACCGCTGTTCGAGTTCGTCGACTCCGCCGGGAAACAGCGGCGCCCCCGCCTCGGCGAACAGCCGTTCCAACTCCGGCGGTACGTCCCCGGCGAGCAGCCGGGCGCTGAACAGCGCCTGCGCGGCGAGCAACGACTCGACGCGGGCCCAGACCCGCTCCTCGAAGGGCTCCAGCCGGATCGACACCTGGTACGGCTCCGGCCGGGAACCCTGGACGACGGCGGTCACCTCACCGGGTGTCACCTCCAGCGAGAGAACCTGCCCCGCCCGGGCGTACGACCGGCCCCGGGCGAGCCGGCTGCCGAGCGCGAACGACTCGAGGACGTCGAGGAACCGACGTGACCACCAGGACCGTCCGATCGCGCCCCGGGTGCTGCGGGCGCGCAGCCCGCCCGGGACCCGGCGGGGCGGGGCGTAGTCGGCGAAGTTGGTCCAGCCCTTCCGCACGGTCACGTCCGTGCCCTCCGCCGCCGCGGGCGACCCACCGTCCACAGCCGCCTCACTCCACCACCGCCCCGGACTCCAGGGCGAAGAGCCGGCGCAGCTCCGACGTCGACAGCTCGGTGAGCCACCGCTCCCCGCTGCCGACGATCCTCGCCGCCAGACCCCGCTTCTCCGCGATCATCGCCGAGACCTTCTCCTCCACCGTGCCGGCGCAGACGAACGTGCGGACCTGCACGGCGCGACGCTGGCCGATCCGGAACGCACGGTCGGTCGCCTGGTCCTCCACCGCCGGGTTCCACCACCGGTCGACGTGGACGACGTGGTTGGCGGCGGTCAGGGTCAGCCCGGTGCCGCCGGCCCGCAGCGAGAGGACGAACAGACTCGGTCCGTCGTCGTGCTGGAAGCGCGCCACCATGGCGTCCCGCTCCGCCCTGCCGACCCCGCCGTGCAGGAAGAGGACCTCGCGGCCGAACCGGGCCGACAGGTGGGCGCGGAGCATCCCGCCGAACCCGGCGTACTGGCTGAACAGCAACGCCTTCTCGCCGGCGGCGAGGATCTCCTCGACGATCTCCTCCAACCGGGCCAGCTTGCCGGAGCGTCCGGGCAGTGCGGAGCCGTCCCGGAGCAGCAGCGCCGGGTGGTTGCAGACCTGCTTGAGCTTGGTCATGGTGGCGAGCACCAGCCCGCGGCGCTCGACTCCCTCGCTGGACTCGATCCTCGCCATCATGTCGTCCAGCACGGCCTGGTAGATCGACGCCTGTTCCCGGGTGAGGTTGCAGAGCACCTCCATCTCCACCTTCTCCGGCAGATCCGCGATGACCGACCGGTCGGTCTTCAGCCGCCGGAGCACGAACGGGCCGGTGATCCGGCGCAGCCGTGCCGCCGCCTCGTCGTCGCCGTGCCGTTCGATCGGTTCGGCGTACCGCCGCCTGAAGGCGGCGGCGCCGCCGAGCAGGCCCGGGTTCGCGAACTCCATGATCGACCACAGGTCGGCCAGACGGTTCTCCACCGGTGTACCGGTGACCGCCACCCGGTGTCGCGCCGGCAGCGACCGGATCGCGGCGGCCTGCCGGGTCGCGGCGTTCTTGATCGCCTGCGCCTCGTCCACCACGATCCGGTGCCAGTCGATCCCGGCCAGCGCCGCGGCGTCCCGGGCCGCCAGCGCGTACGTGGTGAGCACCAGGTCCGCCTGGCGCACCGCCGCGGCGAACCGCTCCCCGCGGGCCCGCTCGGCACCGTGGTGGACGTGTACCCGCAGGTGGGGGGTGAACCGGGCCGCCTCGCGCCGCCAGTTGCCGACCAGGGACATCGGGCAGACCAGCAGGGTCGGCCCGGCCTCCGGCGGATCCTGCGCGAACAGCGCGAGCAACTGGACGGTCTTGCCCAACCCCATGTCGTCGGCGAGGATGCCGCCGAGCCCGAGCGACTCGAGGAAGGTCAGCCAGGCCAGACCCCGCCGCTGGTACGGCCGGAGGGTGCCCCGGAAGCCGGGCGGAGGGTCCCGGTCGGCGAGGTGCCGCTCGACCTGCCCGGCGAGCAGGTCGCCGAGCGGGCCGTCCGCCTCGACCGCCACCACCGGCAGCGCCTCCGGCTGCTCCGGGCTCTCCAGGCCGATCCGGAGCAGGTCGCCGACGGTCAGCTCGCCGCGGGTCCGCAGCAGCCGCAACCCGGCGGCGAGGCGTCCGGGGTCCAGCTCGACCCACTGGCCGCGCCACCGCACCAACGGGGTCTTGAGCCGGGCCAACGCCTCGAGTTCGGCGGCGGACAGCGGCTGGTCCCCGATCGCCAGTTCCCACCGGTAGTCGACCAGCGCCGCCATTCCCAGCGCGCCACGCCCGCCGACCGTGCCGGGGGCGGTCCGGGTGGTGGCGCGCAGCCGGGCACCGAGCCGGGCGCCGGGACGCTGCCACCACGCGGGCAGCAGGACGCCGAAGCCGGCCGCGTGCAACACGGGGGCGCCGTCCCGGAGGAAGCGGTGGGCACCCTCGGTGTCCAGATCCATCCCCGTCGGCGTGGCGGTGCGCAGCGCCTCCTCCAGCTCCGGCCAGAGCCGGCTGGCCCGGCCGAGCTCCGCCAGGAGCGTCTCCTGCGGGGCGGCCAGGTGCCGGGCGAGCGCCCGCAGGTCGGCCCGGGACGCCCAGATCCGGTCCGCACCGACGACCAGACTCGGCTCGTCGGCCGCCTGCAACGCGAACTCGAGCCGCCAGCGCCCGTCGGCCGTCGGCGGCATCCCGCCGGTCTCGGCCGCCGTCCCGGCGGCGCCCGCGGCACCCGGCGGCGGGCTGGTCGTCCCGGTACCGCCGGGGTGGGCGGCGACGAGCCCGGCCGGGTCGTCGTCGGGGGGTGCAGGCGGCTCCACCAGCCGGAAACAGGCGCGGACCGGACCGCCGGCGGCATCCCGTTGCCAGGTCCGCAGCCGCGCGTCGAGCCCGTCGAGGGCGGCCGGCGACGCGGTGAAGTCGCGCCGCCGGCCGGTCAGCGCCCGCAGCCAGGCCCGGACGGTGGCGTCCACGCCACCGGCCCGGTCGGCACCGGTGAGGCGTACGCCCGCCAGGGCGCTGCGCGCGGCGGCGTCGGTGAGCGTGTCGAGCACGTCGGCGACGACCGTCGCCGACGTCTGCTCCGTCCCGTCTCCGTCCGTCGCCTCGGGCGGGGGCGCCACGGCGCGGGACGGGGCGCCACCCCGGGTCGCGGTGTCGCGGCCGGAGGCACGGGACGGCGCGGCCCGCCGGGAGCGCGGGACCGGCCGCGCGCAGCGGGCCGCCGGAGGCAGGGCCAGGGCCAGGTCCCGGGCCCAGGCGGCGTCCGTGCCGGTCAGCAGCGGACGCCACACCGCCTCGGCCGGCTCCCCGGTGGCCCCGTCGACGCCGGCGTCGACCCCGGGGCGGCGCCCGGTCGCCGGACCGTCGGCGGGAACCGACACCCGTCGGATTCCGGGCAGGGTCCGCCCTCGGCGCACCAGGTCGACGGCGAACTCGGCCAGCCGCGCCAGATGACGGACCGAGGCCCCGGGCACCGGGGCGGGGCCGTACCGCTCCTGGCCGCCGAGGGCCAGCAGGACGGCGAGGGCGTCGTCGGCGTCGTACTCCAGGGTCGGTACCCACCACTCGGCCAGGCCGACCGGGCCGTCGGCTGGTTCGACCGGCTCGGTGCGGACCAGTTCGGGCGAGTCGGTGGGCGCACCCGCCCGCGTCGGCAGGGCGAGCAGGGCGGTGCCGGTCACCGCTGTGGCGGCACACTCGCCGAGAGCGTCGGCCAGCCCTGGGTGGCCGACGGCGAACGGATGCGGCCGGGCCCGAGCCGGGCGACCACGCCGACGGGGTGGACGGGGCGGCAGGGTGGAGTCCTCGGCCCACAGCGCGAGGCGGCCGCCGGTCCGCCACACACCGTGCACGACCTGCACCGACGTCCCCCTCTTCGGTCCCGGCTACCGGCGGTCCCTTTCTAGCACCCCGCCGGGGTACGGCCCTTTCGCCCGCACCTGCTCGCCGCAGGTGTCCGGGGTGACGGACCCGTCCGGTCAGTCGCGAATCAAACACTTTCGCCCCACCAGCCCCACCACTGGACACGATGGATGAATGTGGATTCATCGAGCTCTGGGGCCGAGGTGGTGATCATGGAGCTTCCCGGCGCGCAGCGTGCCACCCCGGGGCGCTACCTCCTCCGCGGGCTACTGCGCTGCGGGCCCTGCGACGAGCTGCTCGTCCCCTCCTTCTCGTCGCACGGCCACCGCTACTACGGCTGCCCGCAGCGGCGCTGCCCCCGCCCCTGGGTGCCGGCCGAGCGGACCGAGCAGGTGGTCTGGGCCCGGGTGGCGGCGCGACTCGGCGTGACGGCACGGGACACGCCCGTCGAGCAACGGCCGACCCTGCTGAGGGCCGTGCTCGCGGAGGTCCGGGTCGGGCCGCGGGTCGCGGATCTCGAGTACCGATGGCGGTGAGGCCGGCCGCGGCGGGCGGCGGGCCCGGATCGGCCGCCGGGCCCGCGAGCCCGGCGGATCCGCTGCGCCGCCACGCCGGGGGCGGCAGGATGGTTCCCATGGGGGCCACCACGGAGATCCCGCTGGTCGGCGGCACCGCCGACGGGGACACGGTGATCGTCGACCTGGACATGCACGGCCGGCCGCCGCTCACCCACCACCACCTGGTGGACGGCGGACTGGCCGGCGCGGACATCTACGAGTTGGAGTCGGGATCGGACGAGGGACCGCCCTGGGTCTACCGGTGGCGGGGTACCGCCTCGTGACCGCACCGCCCGGCGACGCTACCTGCGGCGGACCAGTCGGGCCGTGGCGACGCCACCGAGGGCCAGCGCCCCGAGGAGCACCGCCCAGATGACCGTGGTGTTCAGGCCGGTGCCGAACTCCGCGTTGGCACGGGCGGCGGCGACCAGGCCGTCGTCCTGGGGCACCGGAAGAGCGACCGGCGGCAGCTCCGCGTACCGCACCAGACCGGTGCTCTCCAGCAGGTTCATGTGGCCCATGACGTACCCGTTGGCCTGCTCCGCGAGCTTGCGCACGATCTCGTTGCGGGTCCCGGCACGGACCGCGCCGATCACCGGAAAGATGGCCCCGTGCGCCGCGCGCAGCCGGTCGACGAAGATCCGGTCAAACCGGGCGCCGGAGGCGTTCTTCATCTCGTCGAGCCAACCCTTCTGCTGGGCGTTCGGCTCGGTGGGGAGCTGGACCCCCAGCTTGTTGGCTGCCTCGACGACCAGCTGGTCCAGCTCGTAGTGCTGGGCCGCGATCTCAGCGCCGACCTTGCGCACCTCGGCGCGGCTGCCCTTCTCGGCCGCCATCTGCCCGGCGGGCATCTCCCACAGGCCGGCGAGCCGTATGCTGTTGAGCAGCGCCATGTCGGAGGCTCCGAGCTGGGTCGGCCCGGACGGTGCAGCCAGTCCCGCGGCGGGCAGCAGGAGCAGCCCAGCGACGAGACCAGCCAGGACGGCGGCCATTCGACGCGTTGCCATTCCCACAGATCGGGCCGTGGCCACGTTCTCATCCTCCCGGGTGACACTGAACGGTGACGAACTCGGCCAGAACCGTATGCCACCGTCGGTGTCTGCGGACCCGAGGACAGAAAAGCTTGAACGGCACTTAACGGAAACCTATATCGCCGTGCGGCGGGCGGCCCGGGTGCGCGAGGGCTAGAGCTCGAACAGGTCCTTGATGGCGTCGTTGATGCGGGCCATGCTCGCCCCGGTCGCCATCCCCACCCGCTCCGCACCCGCCTCGACGGGGATGCGACGCAGCCGGTTCACCACCACGACCCCGGCCACCGGATCCGTTTCGGCCAGCGGCACCACGAACGGCGGCAGCTCGTCGCTGCTCCCCCGTTGCCGGACGATCGGCGCGCAGTACGGAGACCCCGAGGGCCGCATGTTGTGGGCGCCCCCGGACAGGACGATGACCCGGTAGCGAGACGGCTGACCCGGTTCGCCGAGGGTCCAGATCTCTCCGCGGTTCACGTGGCGTACGCCAGGTCGGTCCAGTCGGCGTCGAGCGTGTCGGCGTACCGGTCGAAGGCGTCCAGCTCGCTCCGGATCTCCGGGTGGGCCGCCAGCCACTCCTCGTGTGCGCGGTGGCCCGCACACACGACATCCCCACGCCTCGCAGGGTCGGTCCGGCCCGACAGGGACAGCCCGTCAGCCCGGTCAACCTCACCCGCCGTGTCGGGGGTGTCTGGGTCGAGGCTGAAGCTCTCTGCCATACCAGGCATGGTACGCGGGCGTCTCGGGCGGGCGGGTCCACGCCGTACCGGGTGGGGGCCGAGGGCGTCCATCGGGATGGCGGGTGAACGGGTGGAGCGGTGTGCCCCGGCGCCACCCGGAGCGCGCCGGGGCTCCGCCGTTTCCGGGTTCAGACGGCCCGCCACCGGTTCCGGGGATCGGTCGCCGTCGACGTGCAGACCATCAGTTTTCCGGTGGACGTGCGGCCGAGCGCGCCCGCCGGCTTGCAGAACGCCCCAGGGTGCACACCCTGCTGGACGGCGGGGGTTGTGGGCTTCTTCGTGGTCGGCTTCGGCTTCGCCGTGGTCGGCCTCGGCTTCGCCGCCGTCGACTTCTGTTTCGCCGTCGTCGGCCTCGGCGTGGGTTTCGAGGTCGGCTTAGCCGTCGTCGGCTGCGGGGTCGGCCCCTCCCGTTGTCCGGGTCGGGACAGGGGTCGAGCTGGTCGGCACGGAGGTCGTGGCGGAATCGTCGAACCTGTCGGCCGTGCTGCTGGCCGGTGTCGGGGACTCGACGGCGTCGGTACCACCGCGGTCGGTTCCGGCGGCACGGCTGCTCGACGTCGGCGTGCCGTCGTCCCCACCGAACGCGCCGATGACCGCGGTGCCGCCACAGCAGAGGAGCACGAACGCGATCACACCGCCGACAACGGCGGCGACGGCGTTGTTCTTCTTGTTCTTGGCCACCGGCGGAGTGTCGTCAACCCGTGTCGATCACCGGTAGTGTGTGTTCGGATCGTCGTAACTGGCCGGACAGCCGACGGGCGCCCGCGTCGGTGCGCCGGTTCCACCGGTTGTCCGATTGATCTCGGCGGCAACCCGTGACACGTCGGCCGGGGCGTTCGCACCGACGAAGGGCTGACCACACGCCACGCCTGATCACACGCCACGCTTCGGCCACCCGGGCAGTGGGGTGGCGTCGAGGCTCACCCGAGGAGCACGGCGGCGACGTCCCACATGCTGGCGACCACCGCATCCGCCCCGGCCGCCCGTGCCGGTGGTACGTCGTGGGCGCGGCAGGGTTCGAACCTGCGACCCCTCGCTTGTAAGGCGAGTGCTCTCCCGCTGAGCTACGCGCCCGGAAACACCCGTACGGACCACCGGCGCGGCTAGCTTACCCTGCTGTGGTGGTCCGCTGTCCCAAGGAGTTGATCAGGTCGGCCAGCCGGCCGGTGCCCTAGCCCAGCGCGGCGGCCAACGCCTTGCGCCAGCCCTCCTGGTCACGTCGCTCGCCGGGCTGGTTCATCTCGGCGAACCGGACGATGCCGGCCTTGTCAATGACGAAGGTGCCGCGGTTGGCGACGCCGGTGTTCTCGTCGAAGACACCGTAGGCCCGGGCGACCGCCCCGTGCGGCCAGAAGTCGGCCAGGAGCGGGAACTGGAAGCCCTCCCGCTCGGCCCACACCTTGTGCGCGAAGACCGAGTCGACGCTGACCGTCAGCACCTGCACGTCGTCGTTCTGGTACGCGTCGAGGTTGTCCCGCACCTCGGTCAGCTCCCCCTGGCAGAGCCCGGTGAAGGCCAGCGGGTAGAAGACGAGCAGGACGACACGTCGACCCCGGAAGTCGGCGAGCCGGACCTCCTGGTTGTTCTGGTCCTTCAACACGAAGTCAGGCGCCTCGGCGCCCACCTCGATCGGCACTGTCCGCCTCCTTCCGGCCGCAGCCCACCGGCTGCCAGTCGTGGCCCAGCGTATTGATCATATATGAAGGCCGTGATGTGGCCGCACCGCGGCGTACCGCCTCCCCAGGAGCCGTCACCGGCACGACCGGTGGGGAGGACGGCACTCTACCCGTGAACGGCGCTACTTCTTGGACTTGCCGCCGCGGCGGAGGACCAGTCGCGCGGCGCTCCAGTCCCGACCGGCGTTGACCGTCGACGTCTGCTGCAGGCCAGCCGTGGGGGCCGACTCGCTGATCTCGCTCGGTTCGACGTGGCCCTCCCGACCGGCCTTCGGGGTCAGCAGCCACACCACCCCGTTGTCGGCCAGCGGACCGAGGGCGTCGGTGAGCAGCTCGAACAGGTCGCCGTCGCCGTCCCGGTACCAGAGCAGCACGGCGTCGACGACCTCGTCGGTGTCCTCGTCCACCAGCTCCCCGCAGCGATCGGTCAGGGCGTCGCGGAGGTCGTGGTCGACGTCGTCGTCGTAACCCATCTCCATGACGACCATCCCCGGCTCGATGCCGAACCGGTCCGCCAGACTCCGTACACCGTCGGCGGCCTGACCAGCGGTCGCGCTCACTGTCACGTGCCTCCTCATCTGCCTGCCACGGCATCCTCGCGACGCCGATGACGCAAAGTCCACACAGTTGTCCGGCCGCGCGCAAGTGGCGCACCGGGTCGAAGGGAATTTACCGTGCCAGCAGCGTGCGGGCACCCTGGGTAATGGCTTCCTCGGAGACGAGGACCCGTCGGGCTGCCGGACCTAACGGGATGAAAGTGTCGATAGCGGCGATCCTGCGAGCAGATCCCACAAATCCGGCATCCACCAGTGCCGCCACCACCCCCTCCCCGACCCCGCCGGACCGGCGCGTCTCGTCCACCACCAGCACCCGGCCGGTCGCCGAGGCCTCCCGGATGATGTCCGCCACAGGCAGCGGCGCCAGCCACCGCAGGTCCAGCACCCGGGTACCGATCCCCTCCTTGGCGAGCGTCGCGGCGGCCCGCAGCGACATCCGAACACCGTTACCGAACGTGATGATGGTGACGTCCTCGGCCGAGCCGACCCCGTACACCCGGGCGCGGCCGATCGGCACGTGGCTGGCCGACCAGCCACCCGGCCCGACGTACGGCGCGAGCCACTCGCCGTCGCCCTCGACGTACAGGTCGCGGGTGTGGTAGAGGGCGATCGGCTCCAGGAAGACACAGACGCTGCCGTCGACGACGGCGCTGGCCAGGCACGAGCGGAGCATCGGCGCCGCGTCGTCGGGCCGGGCCGGCACCGCGATCACCAGCCCGGGGATGTCCCGCAGCACCGCCAGGGAGTTGTCGTTGTGGAAGTGGCCGCCGAAGCCCTCCTGGTACGCCAGCCCGGGGATCCGCACCACCATCGGGTTGCGGTAGGCGCCCCGGGAGAAGAACTGCATCGTGGCCGCCTCGCCCCGCAGCTGGTCCTCGGCGTTGTGCAGGTACGCCAGGTACTGGATCTCCGGCACCGGCAGCATCCCGCCGAGCCCGGCGCCCAGGCCGAGGCCGAGGATCGAGGTCTCGTCCAGCAGCGTGTCGAAGACCCGGGTGGCGCCGAACCGCTCCCGCAGCCCCTTGGTCACCCCGTACACCCCGCCCTTGACCGCCACGTCCTCGCCGAAGATCGTCATCTGGGGGTACTCGACCAGCCCGTCGGCGAGTGCGGCGTTGATCGTCTGGGCGAGGGTGAGCGGCCCGGCGTCTTCGGGCAGCCTGCCGTCGAAGGCGGCGGCGCGGGCGGCCGCCCCCGGACCGGCGGCCCGGTTGGCGGCCTCGGTGATGGCCCGGGCGACCCGGACCGGGCGCCGGGGGGCGAGCGGCGCGACGATGTCGGCGGCGCTGTCCAGCTTCGGCTCGCCGATCACCTCCTCGGCGACCTTGCGGACCTGCCAGCCGATCTCGTCGTACCGGGCGATCACCTCCTCCGGGGTGGCCAGTCCCGCCTCGACGAGCAGCCGGGCGGTCGCCACCACCGGGTCGCGTGCGAGGTCCCGGGCGATCTCCGCGGAGGTCCGGTACGCCACCTCGGCGTCGGCGCCGGCGTGCCCCATCAGCCGTACGGTGGACAGGTGCAGCACGGCGGGTCGACGGTGCCGGCGCACCCACGCCGCCGCCTCGACCGCCACGTCGTACGTCTCGACCACGTCGCACCCGTCGGCGGCGAAGTAGCGGATTCCCGGCTTGGCGCGCAGCGTGTTCGCCACCCAGCCCTCCGGTGACCGGACGCTGATCCCCAGGCCGTTGTCCTCGCAGACGAAGAGCACCGGGATCCGCAGTCCGCTGTGGTCGCACCAGCCGGCGGTGTTGAACGCGGCCACCGCCGTGGCGTGGTTCACCGACGCGTCCCCGAACGAACAGATCACGATCGCGTCCACCGGCCACGGCGACCCGGTGTCGGCGCGCGACCGGGCCAGCCCGACCGCGGGACGGCGTGCGCCCGGCGTCCGGGCGTCGGAGCGGCGGCGCTGCCGCTCGATGGCGAAGCCGAGCCCCACCGCGCGGGGCAGGTGCGAGCCGATGGTCGAGGTGGTCGGCACGATCGCGAGCGCCGAGTTGCCGAAGACCTTGTGCCGGCCGCCCGCCACCGGTTCGTCGGCGGAGGCCACCACGCCGCGCAGCACGTCCCGGGCGGCGCTCAGCAGCGCGTCGGAGGCTCCCTCCGGGTCACCCACACCGGTGGTCGGGTGCGGTCCGGTCGCGCCGGCGCCGTCCTGCCCGCTCAGCGCCTGGGCGACCCGTTCGGCGATCCCGACCTGGTGGCTGAGACGCCCGCCGTCCGGCCCGCCACCGGCCCCCGGTGCGGCCGCCTGGGCGGCACGCGCGCAGTAGAACCCGCCGGAACGGTAGTGCAACAGTGCCGGGTCGGTCGGCCGGACGGCGAGCGCCACCGCGGCGTTCCCCTCGTGCCCGGCCGAGCCGATCGTGTAGTACCCCTCCCCGAAACTGCGCAGCCACCGCGCGGCGAGATCCAGGTGCCGGCTGACCAGTTGGGCGTCGAACAGCGCCTGCGCCCGCTCACCGTCGAGGGTGCCACCGTCGCGCACCGGTTCCTCCGGCGCGCGACGGACGGTCGACGCCGTGAGGGCGCCGACCGCCTCCCGGAACCGTTCGTCGAGATCTTGGGGGGTGGTCACGACGCACAGCATTACCGACCACGGCCACCCCTGACCACTCAGACACGGCCCTGACCAGAGGTCACCTCCACAGTGGCGTCCGTGGGGTGACCGTGCCGGCGGGGCTACTCGCGCCAGCCGACCAACTCGATGCCCTTGGCCAGTTCCACGCGCAGTCCGAAGGCGATCTCCTGACTCGCCCCTGGCGGCAGCTCCAGCCGCCAGATCAGCTCGCCCAGCGCGGCCCGCTCGTCCGGTGCCGGGTCGAGACGCAGCTCCCGTACGGTGATCCCCTCGCCACGCGAGACGGGTAGCTGGTCCAGCACGGTGACCCGGGCCGGCCGCGGGGTGTGGTTGGCCACGGTGGTCCGGTACTCCACCTCCCGGCGCCGGGTCGAGCCCAGCGTCGCCTTCGTGTCGGCGCGTCGCACCAACTCGCGCCGCACCCGGATCCGGTCGTCGAGACCGAGCGCCAGCTCGACCTCCTCACCCGGGGCCCACACCGGCAGCGGCGTGCTGCCGACGAAGTCACCGCCGTGGAAGACCGAGGCCGGACCGGGCAGCAGGGTGTGCGGCGAGCTGTTGACCACCGTCGCCCGGAGGTGGACGTCCGGGCTGCGGACCGGCGCGGTGACGTAGTCGAGCACCGCGGACAGTTCGAGCACCGCGACGACGGCCCGGTGGGCCGCGCCGTCGGCCGGCACCGCGACCGGACGGGCCGGCTGGTACGTCGCCGCCACCACGCCCTGCTCCAGGGTGGCGGTGGGCTGCGCCACCGGCGCCGCGCGTCGCACCCCGACGCCGGCCGGCCCCGCGGGCGGTGCACCGGCGGGGGCCGCGGGAACGGGTGGGACGAAGGGACCGCCCGGTCCTCCCCCGGTGAGGGTCGACATCCTCGCCCGCCCGTCGACCTGGTCGAGGTACCAGGGTGTGAGCTCCGGCAGGGCGGTGCCGGTGGTCGGGCGGGCCGTGGACAGCTGCAGCTCGCACTCCGGCCAGTCCTCGCCGGTCCGCTGGCTGACCAGCCCGAACCAGGTGACGGTCAGCGTCTCGTCGACCAGCCGCAGGTCGTACGAGGAGGTCCAGCCCGCCCCGGAGACGACGTAGGACAGGTCGAGCCGGACCTCGGCAACCGGCCCGGCACCCGCGGGACCGGCCGCCTCGTCGTCACCTGCCGGCTCCGTCACGTCGTCGGGATCGATCCGGACGACCACCTCGACGGCCAGTCGGTCCGGTCGCTGCTTGCCCGGCAGGTCCGCGAGTTCGCGTTCGACGGCGGCGAGCAGCTCCTGGACCTCGTCGCGGCGCCGGTTCAGCTCGCGCCGCCGGGCCTGGCTCGTGCTGGTCTGGTCGGTGACCGAGTCGAGGAAGGTGGTGACCCCGGCCGGCGTCGCCTCCCCGACGGCCAGCGCCCGCGCGTAGGTGCCGCCGGCCCGCTGGGCGAGCAGCGCCAGGAACTCGGCCCGCTGTGTCTCGACCGCCTCCGCGTCGGCCAGCTCGGCCAGTTCGGCGACCAGGTCGCGGCGCCGCTGTTCCAGCTCGGCGGCGCCCGGGTCGGAGGTACGCGGCTGCACCTGTGTCACGACGTCCACCCCGAGCACGCTCGCCGGCCCTCCGCCACTGACCCGTACCGAGTCCCGGTGCAGGTCCAGCGGCAGTGCCCCGAACCGCAGCCGGTGCTCCCCGGGGGCCAGGCGCAGCTCGGCCCGGCGGGTCACCCGGGCCCGGTCGGGATAGACGGTCACCGCGACGATCGGCGCGTCAACGTGAGTTGATGTCACGCCGCGCGAGGCTACCGAATGTCGCCCGGGTGTGGGCGCGACGCGAGGGTGGCCCGCCCCGCCGGCGGCGGGACCGGCCCGGGCGCCCGGTTGGGCGGAGACGGGCGGACGGCGCCCCTGGCGTGCCGTTCGACGTCGCAGCCCCGAGGCGACGTCCCCCTTTCGGGAGGTCGCCCTCCGGCAGGAGGCGACGCCCTCAGCCGGGAAGGAACGAGAAACGGACCTGGCGGGTGCTGTTGTCCCCGTTCGGGTCGACCAGGCAGATCGACTGCCAGGTGCCGAGCGCCAGCCGCCCACCGAGCACCGGCAGCGTGGCGTACGGCGCCACGAAGGCCGGCAGCACATGGTCACGCCCGTGCCCCGGCGACCCGTGCCGGTGCCGCCAGCGGTCGTCCGGCGGGAGCAGGTCGTCGAGGGCGGTCAGCAGGTCGTCGTCGGAGCCGGCGCCGGTCTCGATGATCGCCACGCCGGCGGTGGCGTGCGGGACGAAGACGTGCAGCAGTCCGTCGCCCCGGCCGGCCAGGAAGCGCTCCGCCTCGTGGGTGATGTCCCGGACCACCGGGCGGGAGCCGGTCCGGATCGTGATCACCTCACTGTGCATGAGCACAGTCTGCCCCAGCCGGCGGCGCCGCCGCAGCCGCCCCCCGGCGGCCGGCCGGCCGCCGGTGACCGCGGTCACCGGCGGGGTGGTGGCACGCCCGCGGACGGGAGGGGTGAGCCAACATCGTGTTGCCAGGAAGTTACCGCCTGGTACCTGTGTCAAGCGTCGCCTCTGCCCGGTCCGGGCGTGACGGACACCGGCTTCAGGGGGCAGGATGACGCTAGAGACCTATCCCACACACAACCTAGGGAACGCCTGTGGCCACGGAACGCAAGCGCCCGGTGATAAGCGACGGCCTGCCGAGCCAGCTTCCGGACATCGACCCTGAGGAGACCAGCGAATGGGTCGAGTCACTCGACGGTGTCATCGACGCACGCGGCGCCAAACGCGCACGGTACGTCATGCTGCGCCTGCTAGAGCGGGCCAGAGAGCGCCAGGTCGGCGTGCCCCCGCTGACCACCACCGACTACATCAACACCATTCCGCCGGAACGGGAACCGTGGTTCCCCGGGGACGAGCACATCGAGCGGCGGATCCGGGCCTACATCCGGTGGAACGCGGCGATACTCGTGCACCGGGCACAGCGGCCGGACATCGGTGTCGGCGGTCACATCTCGACGTTCGCCAGCTCCGCCTCGCTGTACGAGGTGGGCTTCAACCACTTCTTCCGGGGCAAGGACCATCCCGGCGGCGGTGACCAGATCTTCTACCAGGGACACGCCTCACCCGGGATGTACGCCCGCGCCTTCCTGGAGGGGCGGTTGACCGAGAGCCAGCTCGACGGCTTCCGGCAGGAACTCTCCCGGCCCGGTGGCGGCCTGCCCTCGTACCCGCACCCGCGGCTGATGCCGGACTTCTGGGAGTTCCCCACCGTCTCCATGGGGCTGGGCGGGCTGAACGCCATCTACCAGGCCCGGTTCAACCGCTACCTGCACCACCGGGGCATCAAGGACACCTCCGACCAGCACGTGTGGGCGTTCCTCGGCGACGGCGAGATGGACGAGCCGGAGACCCTCGGCGCGATCGGCGTCGCGGCCCGCGAGGAGCTGGACAACCTCACCTTCGTGATCAACTGCAACCTGCAGCGCCTGGACGGACCGGTCCGGGGCAACGGCAAGGTGATCCAGGAGCTGGAGGCGTTCTTCCGGGGTGCCGGCTGGAACGTGATCAAGGTGATCTGGGGTCGCGAGTGGGATCCGCTGCTCGCCGCGGACACCGACGGCGCGCTGGTCAACCTGATGAACACGACCCCGGACGGCGACTTCCAGACCTACAAGGCGGAGTCCGGGGCGTACGTCCGGGAGCACTTCTTCGGCCGCGACCCGCGCACCCGCAAGCTCGTCGAGCACATGACCGACGAGGAGATCTGGAACCTCAAGCGGGGCGGGCACGACTACCGCAAGCTGTACGCGGCCTACAAGGCGGCGATCGAGCACACCGGACAGCCGACGGTCATCCTGGCCAAGACGATCAAGGGTTGGACGCTGGGTTCGAGCTTCGAGGCGCGCAACGCCACGCACCAGATGAAGAAGCTGACCCTCAACGACCTCAAGAACTTCCGGGACCGCCTCTACCTCGACATCCCGGACTCGGTGCTGGAGCGGGACCCCTACCTGCCGCCGTACTACCACCCGGGTGAGAAGTCCGAGGAGGTGGAGTACCTGCGGGAGCGGCGCCGGCAGCTCGGCGGCTACCTGCCGGCGCGCCGGACCACCCACATCCCGCTGCAGATCCCCGGCCGGGAGCGCTTCGCGGACCTCAAGCGGGGATCCGGCAAGCAGAAGGTCGCGACCACGATGGCCTTCGTGCGGCTGCTCAAGGAGATCCTGAAGGACCGGGAGTTCGGCAAGCGCTTCGTGCCGATCATCCCGGACGAGGCCCGCACGTTCGGGATGGACTCGCTCTTCCCGACCCAGAAGATCTACTCGCCGCACGGCCAGCGGTACACCGCGGTGGACCGGGAGCTGTTCCTGTCGTACAAGGAAGCCGTCACCGGGCAGATCCTGCACGAGGGGATCAACGAGGCGGGCTCGGTCGCCTCGTTCACCGCCGCCGGTACGTCGTACGCCACGCACGGCGAGCCGATGATCCCGCTGTACATCTTCTACTCGATGTTCGGCTTCCAGCGCACCGGCGACGGGTTCTGGGCCGCCGCCGACCAGATGGCCCGGGGCTTCGTCCTCGGCGCCACCGCCGGCCGGACCACGCTCAACGGTGAGGGCCTCCAGCACGAGGACGGCCACTCGCACCTCATCGCCGCGACGAACCCGGCGGTGGTGGCGTACGACCCGGCGTTCGCCTACGAGATCGCGTACATCTTCGAGGACGGCCTGCACCGGATGTACGGCGAGAAGCCGGAGAACGTCTTCTACTACCTCACCGTCTACAACGAGCCGATCGTGCAGCCCGCCGAGCCGAAGGGGCTGGACGTCGAGGGGCTGCTGAAGGGGATCTACCGCTACGCGCCGGCCCCGGCCGTCTCGGGTGCGGACGGTGGCGCCGCCCCGCGGGCCAACATCCTCGCCTCCGGGACGGGTATGCAGTGGGCGCTGCGGGCGCAACACCTGCTGGCCGAGGAGTGGGGTGTGGCGGCCGACGTCTGGTCGGTCACCTCCTGGACGGAGCTGCGGCGGGACGCGGTGGAGTGCGAGAAGTACAACCTCCTGCACCCGGGCGAGGAGCCCCGCGTGCCGTACGTCCAGCGCAAGCTGGCCGAGGCCGAGGGGCCGGTGGTCGCGGTCAGCGACTGGATGCGGGCGGTGCCGGACCTCATCGCGCGCTGGGTTCCCGGCAGCTACACCTCGCTGGGCACCGACGGGTTCGGCCTGTCGGACACCCGGCACGCCCTGCGCCGCCACTTCCACGTGGACGCGGAGTCGATCACCGTGGCCACGCTGCGGCAGCTGGCGCTCAGCGGCGCGGTGCCGCCGTCGGCGCCGGCCGAGGCGGCCAAGAAGTACGCGCTCGACGACGTGTCGGCGGCCCCGGTCGGGGAGACCGGCGGCGACTCCTGAGGCCCGCCGGCGACGACGGCGGACGACGACGCGAGGGCGGGGTGGCGACCGGCCGCACGGCCGGCCCACCCCGCCCTCGCGTCCCGCTGCCGACCGTGCTTGCCGGGGACCGGCGGGAAGCGGGGCGGTCGGGGTCGGCTCGCCGCCTCGCCGCCTCCCGGTCGGCCGGCCTCAGCAACCGACGGTGGCCAGGCCGGTGAGCCGGGCAAGGGAGCCCTCCAGGGCGGCGCCGACCCGACGCATCCCCCAGCGCAGCAGGGCGCCGCTGACCGGACCCGCGGGCCAACGCACCATGATCAGCCGAACCGTGGTGCCGTCCTCCTCGGGCGTGAGTTCGACGTACATCTCCGTCCGCGCCTCGGCCCGGGCGCCCGCACCCTCGGCCCGTTCCCGCCAGGCGATCAACGTCGGCTCCTGGTAGGCGATGACCTCCGCGTCCAGCGCCCGCCTGTTGGCGCGCACCCGCTGTCGCCGTCCGACGCCCTCGCCCGAGAGCACCTCGGCCTGCTGTACCCCGGCCAGCCAGTCCGGCAGGTGCTCCGCCCGCTGGACCAGGTCCCACACCGTTTCGATCGGGGCTGCCACCCGTGCGCTGCGTTCGATGAGCATCATCCTTACGTCGCCTCCATTGCGGACAACCTGGTAACCATCGGCAGCTTATTCACGAATCAGGGCAAAATCGGACGACTCAGCAATGACACGCCGGAGCAAACTACTCCGGTGTGGTTTCGGCGCCGCACACCGCGACCCGCCCGGCCGGGGCGGGCTGGCCGGCTCTCACGGCCGGGTTCGGTGGCGGCGAGCCGGAACGTCCGCCGGGGGGATCCGGAACGTCCGCCGAGGGGATCCGGAACGTCCACGGGGGGGGGAGCCGGAACGTCCGCGGGAGCGAACCGAAACCTGGTGGCGAGCCGCCCCGGGGCGCTGCGTAGGCTTGGGCCGTGACGGTACGCGTACGCTTTGCCCCCTCCCCGACGGGAATGTTCCACGTCGGCGGTGCCCGCTCGGCCCTGCAGAACTGGATCTTCGCCAAGCAGCACGGTGGTGTCTTCGTGCTGCGGATCGAGGACACCGACGCGGCCCGCAACCGGCCCGAGTGGATCGAGGGGATCCTCTCCGCACTGGACTGGATCGGCATCCGGCGCGGAACGTACGAGGGGCCGTACTTCCAGTCCGCCAACGCGGACGAGCACCGCAGGGCCGCCGCCCGGCTGCACGCCGAGGGTCGGGCGTACTACTGCGACTGCACCCGGGAGTCGATCCAGGCCCGGACCGGATCGCCACACCGGGGCTACGACGGCTTCTGCCGGGACCGTGGGCTGGCGCCGGGAGAGGGCCGGGCGCTGAGGTTCCGCACCCCGGACGAGGGCCAGACCGTCGTGGTCGACCTGATCCGCGGCGAGCCGACCTTCGACAACAAGCTGATCGAGGACTTCGTGATCGCCCGGAGCGACGGCTCGCCGGTCTTCCTGCTGGCCAACGTCGTCGACGACCTCACCATGGGGATCACCCACGTCATCCGGGCCGAGGAGCACCTGCCGAACACTCCCAAGCAGCAGTTGCTCTGGGAGGCGCTCGGGGCGAAGCCGCCGGTCTGGGCCCACGTGCCGGTGGTGGTCAACGAGAAGCGGCAGAAGCTCTCCAAGCGGCGTGACAAGGTCGCGCTGGAGGCGTACCGCGACGAGGGCTACCTGGCGGACGCGATGCGCAACTACCTGATGTTGCTCGGCTGGGCCCCGTCCGGCGACCGGGAGATCGTGCCCTGGTCGGTCATCGAGTCGGAGTTCCGACTGACCGACGTCAACCCGTCGCCGGCGTTCTTCGACGAGAAGAAGCTGCGGGCGTTCAACGGTGAGTACATCCGCGCACTGTCGACCGAGGAGTTCATCGCCGCCTGCCAGCCCTGGCTGACCGGCACCGAGACGATCCCCCCGCCGCCCTGGCGTCCCGAGGAGTTCGACCCTGCGGCGTTCGCCGCGGTGGCGCCACTGGCGCAGACCCGGATCGCGGTGCTCAGCGAGATCGTGACGAACGTGGACTTCCTCTTCCTGGAGTCACCCCTGATCGACGAGGCGTCCTGGGCGAAGGCGATGAAGGAGGGCGCGGCCGACCTGCTCGACGACGCCATCGCCGCCTACGAGGCGCTTCCCGACTGGGCCCCGGAGCCGCTCAAGGCCGCGCTGGAGGAGGTCGGTAACCGGCGCGGGCTCAAACTGGGCAAGGCCCAGGCGCCCGTCCGGGTGGCGGTGACCGGACGGAGCGTGGGGCTACCGCTGTTCGAGTCGCTGGCCGTACTCGGTCGGGATCGGACCCTCGCCCGGCTCCGCGCCGCCCGGGCCCGACTGGCCTGAGCCGCGCGCCGCCCGGCGGTCACCGACCGGGCGGCGCGCCGGATCCAGGCTCAGCGCGCCGGATCCTGGGCGGCCGGTCCCGCGCGGCGGGCCGCCCGGGACCGCCACAGCAGCCCGCCCGCCAGCGCGCCCGCTGCCACCACGGCGCCGAGCACCCAGGGCCACCACGGCACACCGTCCTTCTCGGCGATCGGCTGTGCCGCCGCGACCACCGGCTCGGCCGAGTCGCTGGGCGACGGATCGGCGGTCGCCACGCCCGGGGTCACGGGTTCGGTCGTGGGCGGAACGCTCGGCGTCGCGCCGACGGTGAGGGTGAACTCGATCTCCCCCCTGACCGGATGCCCGTCACCCGAGGCGACCTCGTATCGGACGCGGTAACGCCCGGCGGCGACCGGCTGCACCGGCACCGTGACCCGGGATCCGGCGAACGTCGGCTCGCCCCGCGTCACGGAGGCACCGTCCGGACCGGTCACCGTGACCCGGGTCGTGTCGGGATCGAGCCGGGACAGGAAGGTCAGCCGAACCTGTTCCGGTGCCGAGTCGAGCCGGGCACCGTCGCGCGGGTCGCTGCCGGTCAGCGAGTTGTGTGCGGCCACCGGCGCGGCCGGGAGAAGAACACAGAGCACAGCCGCGAGAACGCTCGACACGAGTGCCCCGACACGGGTGACCCCTGGGTGCATGATCTCCTCCGTCCGCTACGATTCGGCGTACTGATCAGTGGTTCGTCTCCGTTGGTCGACCCCGGATCGGAGACGGTTCCACACTTCTGCTCGTTGAGGTGCAACCGAGCGGCGTTCTGCGGAGTCTATAAAGAATGCACGAGGTGGCCGGTCCAATCGGACACCGCCGTGCTCTCCGTCGACCGACCAGCGCGTGACCTGCACGTCATGGCCACCACGAGACGGGGCGAGGAGGTCAGCGATGGCCGGACGAGGAAACCGCACCACCGGGTGGTTCGGCTCGTGTGTGTGGGCCCGTCGGATCGTCGGCGTCGTCGCGCTGCTGGCGGTCGTGAGCGTGTGGCTGGGCGTCGGGAACGCCAACGCCGCCCACGCCGCGACCGACCCCACCTCGGTCGTCATCTCCGGTGACGACCTGCCGGCCCCGGTGACCATCCGGGCGGACAGCCAGCCCGAGCTCTTCGCCGCGGTCTTCGACCAGGTCAGTTGGCTGAAGGGTGACGGGCAGACGACCGCGCCGAAGGCCGCCGACCTGGGCCCGAAGTACACGGTCGTCGTACACGTCGACGAGGTGCCCACGCGGACGTACGACCTCTATCCGCTCGCCAAGGGCGGCCCGCGTGCCTTCCGCCCGGCGAGGCAGCCGGACAGGAGCAAGCCCGGTGCGGCCTGGTTCTTCGGGCGGTTGACCATGGGTGAGGTGCTGCGCGCGGCCGGCGCACCGCTGCCCGAGCAGTCCGTCACGCTGCACGGCGGCGGGATCGGAGGCGGCGAGCGGGTGATCCCGGAGGAGGCGATCGGCACGGAGGAGGACGTCGACCGCCTGCTCGACGAGCTGCAACGGCTGATGCTGCTCAACGGGGCGGTGCTGGTGTCGATCACGATCGGACTGGCCGGCATCGCGCTCCTGGTCCGGCGGCGTACCCGCTGAGCCACCCAACCCGCCGGGCCGACGGGGTCCGGGCCGTCCCGGGCAGGGCCTCACCCGCCGGCAGGGCCCGGCCGGTGCAGGGAGGACCGCCGAGGCGGGTCCCGTCGTGGTCGCCGACTCAACACCAGCGTCGGGCCGGACGGTCGCGACGGATGATCCGGCGGGGTGGACGGACCGCCCCGTGCCGGTGGCCGCCGGCCCACCCCGGCCGGTCGGCGCGGCAGCCGGATCGGTGGCGTTCGTCCGCCGCGGCGCCCTGCTCCGGACCGCCCGCCCCCGGCAGGCCACCGCCGTGGCCCTCCGGGCCGCCACCCGGGTCCGGTTCGGCACGCTGGTACCACTGTCCGGAACGGGGCCGGGGAACCACCCGGGACCGTTCCGGGACCCACGCCGGGGTCACCGGGCCGGCCGGTGTCGGCTGCCCGTCCGGCTCCCCCGGCCCGCCTCCGGGCTCCCCCACCTCCCGAGGACGCCGGACCGGCACGCCGTCCGGGAAGGACGGGCTGGCACCGCACACCCAGCGGAGCCGGTTGGCCGGTCCGAACGGGTGCGAGGACTCCTGGCCGCCGAGCAGCGGGTGCCACTCGTCCTCGGCACAGCCGTACTCGGCGTCCTGCGCCATCCAGGCCTCCTCACGATCGCCGCTCGGACGGTTCTCGCCCCGGGCAGTGGTGGCGCCAGCGCCGCCGGCACCGGGCCGGACCGGGCGCTCGCGTCGCCGGGACCCTGTCACCGTACTGGTCCGGGACGACGGACTCGACGTCACCGTGAACACAGCAGCGGAATCTAGCCCGCATTGAGGTGAATGTCGCTCGGATTCCCACCTGGCGCCGACGGCCGTAGCCCGGCGGGCGGCCCCGATACATCCTTCGACGGACCCGGTACGGGTCAGCATCGTCGTCGGGACCGAGGGCGCGGCCCGGACGGTGTGATGGGATCAGGGCGTGACGACGTGGCGGCGAATCCTCAGGCGCGGCACCCTGTCGCGGGACCTGCTGCTCGCCTCCGCCACCTTCCTCGGCGGGTTGCTGATGGTCGCCCTCGACCACTACCGGCCGCTCAACTTCGGTTTCCCACGCGCTCCCTCGGCCGTCTTCGTCGGCACGCTCGCCGCCACCTGCGCGGCGATCGCGCTGCGCCGGGTGGCGACCCGGACCGGCCTGGCCCTCGGCACCGTCGCGCTCGTGGCCGATCTGGCCTGCGGCTCGTCGCTGGCCACCATCCTGGCCTACACCCAGGTGCTCTTCGACTCCTGCGTGTACGGCCCACCGCGGTTGTGGCGCCGGCTCCTGCAGATCAACCTCGCCCTCACCGGGGCGGCCGCGCTGCTCGGCGTGGTGCTCGTGACGCCCTGGTCCTGGCACGGTGTCGCACTGGCCGTCCCGGTGGTGCTGGTGGGTGTCCTGCCGGTGGTCAGCGGCATCAGCGTCCGGCAGTACCGCGACCAGGCCGCGGCCGAACGAGCCCGGGCCGAGCAGACGGCCCGGCTGGCCGAACTCGACCGCCGGCAGGCGGTGGCGGCGGAGCGGAGCCGGATGGCCCGTGAACTGCACGACGTCGTCGCCAACCACCTGAGCGCGGTCGCCATCCACGCCAGCGCCGTGCTCTCGGTGCCGGGACTGGACCGGGAACAGGTGGAGCAGGCGCTGCGGGTGATACGGGAGAACAGCGTGCAGGGGCTCGCCGAGATGCGCCGGATGATCGGCCTGCTCCGGGAGCCGGCCGAGGTCGATGCCGGGGGTGCCGAGAGGGCTCCCGGCCTCGGCGACGGCGAGGGGCCGATCCGGGCCCGGCTGGCCGAGGTGGACCGGCTGGTCGAGCAGGGCCGAGCCGCCGGCCTGACCGTACGGTTCGAGACCCTCGGCGAGGCCCGGCCGCTGCCCGTCGCGGTGGACCTGGCCGCGTACCGCATCGTCCAGGAGGCGCTGACCAACGCGCTCAAGCACGGTGCCGGTTCGGCGACGGTGACCGTCGACTACCGGCCCCGGGCGGTCCGGCTCACCGTCGACAACCCGCTGCCCGCCCCCGGCGGCGAGGAGGCCGGAGCCGCGGCCCGCCTCCGCCCGCCTGCCGGGGCCGGGTTGCCCGGCGCGAAGGCCGGCCTGATCGGCATGCGGGAACGGGCCGCCCTGTTGCACGGTCGGTTCACCGCGGGGCCGTGTGGATCGCGGTGGCGGGTGGAGGCGGACCTGCCGACCGAGGCGGAGGCGGCCACGTCCGAGGCGGCCACGTCCGAGGCGGAGACGAGCGAACGCGAGACGGCCGAACGCGACACGGCCGACCGTGCCTCGGCCGCGGCCGAGAACACGCAGCAGCCGGCCCCGGTCAGGCCGCCGCCGTCGGGGCGGTCGTCACCGGTGTCCTGGATACGCACCAGACCGGCGAGACCGACGGCCCGGTCGGTCCCACAGCACTGAACGGCAGCAACGGAGGACCTCATCAGTACCCACCACGACCTGCCAGACCCGCCCGTACGGGTGGTGGTCGCCGACGACCAGGAGGCGGTGCGGGCCGGTCTCGTCCTGATCCTGGACGGGGCACCCGGGATCGAGGTGGTCGGGCAGGCCGCCGACGGTGAGGAGGCGGTGGCGTTGTGCCGGCGGCTCCGGCCCGACGTCGCCGTTCTCGACGTCCGGATGCCCCGGCTCGACGGGGTCTCCGCGACCCGGGAGATCGTCGCCGACGGCCTCGCCGACGTCCTGGTGTTGACCACCTTCGACCTCGACGAGTACGTCTTCGGCGCGCTGCGGGCCGGTGCCGCCGGGTTCCTGCTCAAGGACACCGACGCCGAAGGGCTGGTCGAGGCGGTACGTACCGTTGCCCGGGGCGAGGGAATCATCGCCCCGGCGGTGACGCGGCGGCTGATCACGGCCTTCGCCGCCACCGCACCGGGCGCCACGGCCGCGACCCGGGCGGCCGTGGCCGAGCTGACCCGTCGGGAGCGGGACGTCCTGGCCTGCCTCGGGCTCGGCCTGAGCAACCAGGAGATCGCCGAGCGGCTGGGGATGGCGGAGAGCACCACGAAGACCCACGTCAGCCGCATCCTCGGCAAGCTCGGCCTACGCAGCCGCGTCCAGGCGGCCATCCTCGCCCAGGAGCTGGGCCTGCCCACACCGTGAGGCGGCGGTCGTGACCGTGCCGGGGCCGGCGTGTCAGCCCTTTGGCCCGGATCGGGGACGGACCGCGCGTTCCCCGGGCCGGCGCCCGGCGACCGTCCGGGCCGCCGCCGGGACGACGGCGAGCGCCAGCAGCCAGCCGCCGAGGACGTCGGTCGGCCAGTGGGCCAACAGAAACACCCGGGTCAGCCCGATCAGAACCGCGAAGCCCGCCGCGAGCCCGAGCACCACGAGCCGGACCCGGGGTGTCACGCGCGGCCAGAGCAGGTGTACGGCGACCAGGGCGGCCGCGGTCGCCTGGCTGGTGTGCCCGCTCGGGAACCCGTTGCCGGTCACCAGCACGTGGTTGTCCTCGGGCCGGGGGTGGTGCACCAGCCACTGCGACAGCCCCCAGAGCAGCGGCACCAGCACCGTCGCCACGGCGCAGAGCGCGGCGGGGCGGCGCGCACCCCGGGCGGCCAGGGCGGCGCTGACCACCAGACCGGCGACCGTGAACGGCACGGTGGCGGCGACGTCGGTCACCACCCGGACCAGCGCGACGAGGACGGGACCGCGGTCGCCGTACGCCCGGAAGAACTCGCTGACCGCGACGTCGGCGCGGTGCAGCGGCGCCCAGTCGGCGACGGTGAGCACCAACAGGACCAGGAATCCGGCGGCGGCGAACGCCGGCAGGACCGGGGAGGGACGGGCCACCATCGCCGCATGATGTCACGTCGGCTGATTCGTTGTCCGGGCCGCCACGTGGCAGGCTGGGTCGGTGGTCAACGAGACGGGGGAAGGCCCGCTGGCGGCGACGCTGCGCCAGATCGAGCGGGCGGCGGGGGCGCTCGCCACGGCGAGTGTGGCCCGGATGGACGAGACGCTGCCGTGGTTCCGGGAACTGCCGGCCGAGCAGCGTTCCTGGGTGATGCTGGTCGCCCAGTCCGGGGTCCGCTCACTGGTCGAGTGGCTGCGGTCCCGGCCGGCGGGCGCCGACGCCACCGGCATCGGTGGGGCCGACAACCCGCAGGAGGTCTCCGACGAGGTCTTCGCCGCGGCGCCCCGGGCGCTGGCCCGGTCGATCAGCCTCCAGCAGACGGTGGCGCTGATCAAGGTCACCATCGACGTGGTCGAGGAGCAGGTCCCGCACCTGGCCGCGCCCGGCGAGGAGCGGATGCTGCACGAGGCGGTGCTGAGGTTCTCCCGGGAGATCGCCTTCGCCGCGGCCCGGGCGTACGCCCGGGCCGCCGAGTCGCGCGGCTCCTGGGACGCCCGGTTGCAGGCGCTGCTGGTCGACGCGCTGCTGCGCGGCGACTCCCCGGACGTGCTGGCCAGCCGTGCCGCGGCGCTGGGCTGGTCGGACGCGCCGCCGGTGGCGGTGGCGGTGGGCCGGTCCCCGGGCGGTGAGGTCACCGCCGTGCTGCACACGATCTACCGGGTCACCCGGCGGCTCGGGCTGGAGATGATCGGCGGGGTGCACGGCGACCGGCTGGTGGTGGTGCTGGGCGGTGCCGCCGATCCGCTGGCCGCGACCGAGAAGCTCCTCGCCGGCTTCGGCTCCGGCCCGGTGGTGGTGGGACCGGCGGTGCCGAGCCTGGACGCCGCGACCGACTCGGCGCGGGCCGCGCTGGCCGGCTTCCGGGCGGCCCCCGCCTGGCCGGGCGCCCCCCGCCCGGTGGCCGCCGCCGACCTGCTGCCGGAACGGACCCTGGCCGGCGACGCCGAGGCGCGTCGGATGCTGCGTCAGGACGTCTACGCCGCCCTGGTCCGCGCCGGCGGCGAACTGTTGGAGACCCTGGACGCCTTCTTCGCCGCCGGCGGCGTCCTGGAGAGCGCGGCCCGGTCGCTGTTCGTGCATCCGAACACCGTCCGGTACCGCCTGCGCCGGGTGGCCGACGTGACCGGCTTCTCGCCGTTCACCGCCCGGGATGCCTTCGCCCTGCGGATGGCCCTCATCGTCGGACGGCTCGACCCCTCCGCGCCGGTCGGGCACGCACACGGACATTGGTCACCTTCGGGGCAGAGCCCACCGCCAAGGCAGTGACATACACTGATCTTTGTAGGGTCACGACAAAGCTGGTAGTACGGATTGGTGCATCACGGCAAGCACGCCGACCCCGGTGATCCCGCAGAGTCATAATCGTGCTCGCCGTACTCTCCCCTGGCCAGGGCTCACAGAAGCCTGGCTTCCTGACCCCGTGGCTCAGCCTGCCCGGCGCCGAGGCGCGCCTGCGGTGGTGGTCGGTTCTCGCCGGGGTCGACCTTGTCCGGCTCGGCACCGAGGGAGACGCCGACGAGATCCGGGACACCGCCCGGACCCAGCCGCTGCTGGTCGCCGCCGCGCTCCTGGCCGCCGAACACCTCCCGATGCACGAGGTGGCGGTCACCGCCGGCCACAGCGTCGGTGAGCTGGCCGCAGCCGCGCTGGCCGGCGTGCTGAGCCCGGAGAGCGCGGTCACCCTCGCCGGTGTCCGCGGACGCGAGATGGCCGCCGCCTGCACGCTCGAACCGACCGGCATGTCGGCGGTCCTCGGTGGCGACCCGGCCGAGGTGCTCGCCGCGGTCGAGTCCCACGGCCTGCACGCGGCGAACTTCAACGGCGCCGGCCAGATCGTGGTCGCCGGTTCCGTCGACCGGCTGTCCGCGCTCGCCGCCGAGCCTCCCGCCCAGAGCCGGGTCAGGGCGCTGCAGGTGGCCGGCGCCTTCCACACCCCGTACATGGCTCCCGCCGAGGGGGCGCTGGCGGCGGTCGCCGCCGGGATCACCCCGGCCGACCCGACCCGGATCCTCCTGTCCAACGCCGACGGGGCGGCGGTGAACCACGGACGGGAGATGCTGCGGCGACTGGTACGTCAGGTGACCGCCCCGGTCCGCTGGGACCTGTGCATGCGATCCCTGGTCGACCTCGGCGTCACCGCCGTGATCGAGCTCCCCCCGGCGGGCACCCTCGCCGGGCTGATCAAGCGCGAGCTCAAGGCCACCGGCGCCGTCCCGGAGATCGTGACCCTGAACACCCCGGACGACCTCGCCGCCGCCCGCGACCTGATCGCCCGGCACGGCGGCCCGGCCGGTCCCGCACCGGCCACGGCCCCGCTCCGGACGGTGGTCGCCGGCGCCGCTGGTACCTTCACTCCCGAGGGCCTCCGCGAGGGCGACACCGTCGCCGCCGGCCAGGTCGTCGGACGCCTCACCACCCGCCACGGCGTCGTCGAGGTCACCGCGCACGCCGCCGGCGTGCTCACCGAGTGGCTCGCCCGCCAGGATGACCCGGTCGCCCCGGGCCAGCCCGTCGCCCGCATCGGAGGACAACTCTCATGACCGGTCAGCCCTCGAACAACCGGACGGTGCGCCAGTGAGCCGGATCATCGCCCTCGGGCACTACCAGCCATCCCGGGTGCTCACCAACGACGATCTGGCCCAGATGGTGGACACCAGTGACACCTGGATCCGGGAGCGGGTCGGCATCGTCACCCGCCGGATCGCCGACACCGAGACCGTCGCCGACATGGCCGCCGCCGCGGCCGACAAGGCCCTGGCCAACTCGGGCCTGACCGCCGCCGACATCGACCTCGTGGTCGTCGCCACCTGCAGCTCGGTGGACCGCAGCCCCAACGTCGCCTGCCGGGTCGCCGCCAAGCTCGGGATCAACGCCCCGGGCGCGTACGACATCAACACCGCCTGCTCGGGTTTCTCGTACGCCCTCGGCACGGTCGACCACGCCCTGCAGGCCGGCGCGGCCCGCAACGCCATCGTGATCGGCGCGGAGAAGCTCTCCGACTTCACCGACTGGACCGACCGGTCGACCTGCATCCTCTTCGGTGACGCCGCCGGAGCGGCGGTGGTCACCGCCACCGGCCCGGACGAGCCGACCGGGATCGGGCCGGTGGTCTGGGGTTCGGTCCCGGAGCGCGGTGACGCGGTCCGGATCGAGGGCTGGCGCCCGTACATCCAGCAGGAGGGGCAGGCGGTCTTCCGCTGGGCCACCACCGCCCTCGCCCCGCTCGCCCTCCAGGCCTGTGAGCGGGCCGGCGTCGCGCCGGAGGAGATCGCGGCGTTCGTGCCGCACCAGGCCAACCTGCGGATCATCGAGGGAATCGCCAAGCGGCTCAACATGCCGAACGCGGTGATCGCCAGGGACATCGTCGAGTCCGGCAACACCTCCGCGGCGAGCATGCCGCTGGCCCTGTCGAAGCTGGTCGAGCGGCGGGAGGTGCCCTCCGGCGCCCCCGTGCTGCTCTTCGGCTTCGGCGGCGGCCTCACCTACGCGGGCCAGGTCATTCGCTGCCCCTGAACCCTCCGCCGGCCCGGGGACGTACCCCGGCCCGTCGGTCATCCCGGCGGACAACCCCGCCGTCACCATCCACGATGGAGAGGAAACAACCGCAATGACCCGTGACGAGATCACCGCTGGCCTCGCCGAGATCCTCGAAGAGGTCGCCGGGGTGAGCCCGGACGACGTGTCCGAGGAGAAGTCGTTCACCGACGACCTCGACGTCGACTCGCTCTCCATGGTGGAGGTCGTGGTCGCCGCCGAGGAGAAGTTCGGGGTCAAGATCCCGGACAACGACGTGCAGAACCTCAAGACCGTCGGCGACGCGGTTTCCTACATCGAGGCCCACTCCTGATCATGAGTCGTCCCGACGTCGTCGTCACCGGGCTCGGCGCGACGACCCCGCTCGGCGGGGACGTCGCGTCGACCTGGGAGGCAATGCTGGCAGGCCGCTCCGGGGTACGGGCGCTCACCCACGAGTGGGCCGCCGAACTGCCGGTCCGGATCGCCGCCGAGCTCGTGGTCGAGCCCGCCGAGAAACTGGACCGCGTCAAGCTCCGCCGCCTGGACCGCTCGGAGGCGATCGCGCTGATCGCCGCCCGCGAGGCGTGGGCGGACGCCGGCCTCGCCGAGGCCCCGCCCGAGCCGGAACGGCTCGGGGTCAGCTTCGGCACCGGCATCGGCGGCGCCACCACCCTGCTCGCCCAGGACGACCTCATGGAGAGGTCGGGCCCGCGGCGGGTCTCTCCGCACACCGTGCCGATGCTCATGCCCAACGGGCCGGCCGCCTGGATCGGAATCGACCTGGGCGCCCAGGCCGGGGTGCACTCGATGGCGAGCGCCTGCGCCACCGGCGCCGAGGCGATCGCGCTCGGTCTCGACCTGATCCGCTCCGGCCGGGCCGACGTGGTGGTGGCCGGCGGCACCGAGGCCGTCATCCACCCGCTGCCGATCGCCGGGTTCGCCTCGATGCGGGCGATGTCCACCCGCAACGACGAGCCGGAGCGGGCCTCCCGTCCCTGGGACAAGGCACGCGACGGGTTCGTCCTCGGTGAGGGAGCCGGCGCGCTGATCCTGGAACGGGCCGACCACGCCGCCGCGCGGGGTGCCCGCGTCTACTGCCGGCTGGCCGGCGCCGGGCTCACCTCCGACGGGTACGACATCGTGCAGCCGCACCCGGAGGGCCGGGGCGTGATCCGGGCGATCAACATGGCGATCGCCGACGCGGACATCGCACGGTCCGACGTCACGCACGTCAACGCCCACGCCACCTCGACCCCGGTCGGCGACATGGCGGAGATCGTCGCGCTCCGGGCCGCGCTGGGCGACCACCCGGTGGTGACCGCGACCAAGTCGATGACCGGGCACCTGCTCGGAGCCGCCGGCGCGCTGGAGTCGATCGCCACCGTCCTGGCCATCCGTGACGGTGTGGTCCCGCCGACCATCAACCTCGACGACCCCGACGACGCGCTCGACCTGGACGTCGCGGCGCACAAGCCGCGGCACATGGAGATCCCGGCGGCGTTGAACAACGCCTTCGGCTTCGGCGGCCACAACGTGGTCCTGGTCTTCACCCGAGCCTGAGGCCCGCGCCGGGCCCGCGGTGGCCCCACACCGTCCCGGTGGTGTGCGGGGCTTTCGTCGAGACGATCCGTCGTCCGGGCAGGTGCCGCCGCGCGCCGGGCGGCACCCAGAGGCAGAAACGTTCGGTGGGCCCCGTCGCAGACGGGGCCCACCGAACGTCGAGGTGGAGGTTTCTCAGGCCGGGCCGGCGGCGGCCGCCTCCACCGCCATCGTGACCGCCCCGAGCAGCGCCGCGTCGTCCGGGAAGTCGGAGAGGACGACCTCCGGCCGGTACGGCAGCACCTCGGTGAGCCGCTCGACCAGCAGCTGTCGCACCAACGGATTACGTGCCACCCCGCCGACCAGCACCACCCGGCCGGGATCCAGCAGCAGGCAGCAGGTGGCCAGGTGGCGGGCCAGCTCGTCCAGCCGGGATCGCAGGGCGGCCCGGGCCGGGCCGGGACGGGAGGCCACCACGCAGAGTTCCGCGGCGCCGCCGGTCAACCCCGACTGCGCCGCGAGCTGGTCGAGTGCCCTGCCCGAGAAGACCTGCTCCAGCATGGACCGCTCCGGCCAGCTGCCGCCGGTGACCGCGTACGCGATCTCTCCGGCCGCCCCGCGTCGGCCCGGAAGCACCCGGCCACCGACCGTGATCGCCGCCGCCACACCGGTCCCGAGCCCCACCACGAGACCGGGATCGACCTCCCGCAGCGCCCCGAGCCGCAGCTCGGCCAGGGCCGCGGCGTTGAGGTCGTTGGCCACCGGCACGACCTCGACGCCCAGCCGCTTGCGCACCGCCTCGGCCAGGCGCAGCCGACCCCAGCCGGGGACGTTCGGCGCCAGGTCGATGCCGTCGTCCCGGATCACCCCCGGCGAGGCGACCCCGACGGCCACCGGCACCGCGGACGTCTCGGCCAGCAGCCGGTCGGCCAGGTCGAGTGCCCGGTCCAGGGCCTGTTGCGCGCCCCGCTCCGGGTCGGTGGGTATCCGGTCGGCGACCACCAGCCGGCCCGTACGGTCGGCCACTCCGACGGCCATCTTGGTGCCGCCGAAGTCGATGCCGAGCACCCACCCGGGCGACGCCGCCACCGCTGGCGCCGGGTCGGCGGAACGGTTCTCGATCGGGGTCGGCTCGACGCGCGCGGTCACCGGCCGATCCACCCGTCCACGGCCTCGTCCAGCGCCCGGTCCGCCGCGTCGAGCCGCGCCCGCAGGTCCGCGGCCCGCGTCGCCACCGCCTCGACGATCTCCTTCAGTGTTCTGACCTGGTTGCGCACCGCGGCGGCGCCGGGACCGTCCGCCTGGCTCCGCTCCACCACCCGCTCCGGGTGGGCGGCGGCGGTGATCAGATCCGTCGCCGCCGACGCCGCCAGTGGCTCGGCGATCCCGACGGTGCGGGCCGCCGCCTGGACCTGCTCGACGGTCCAGGTGTCCGGGGTGCCGGACCGGACCAGGAGGCCGACCACCGAGTGGGCCGCCCGGAACGGCACCCCGTGCCGGCTCAGCGCGTCGGCGGCGGCCGTGGTCGTCGCCCCGGACCGGACGATCTCCTCCCGGCTCGGCGGTGTCAGCGGCGCGAGCCGGTCCAGGAAGCCCCCGAGCAGGGCGAAGAACCGCTCGGCCCGGTCGCAGCTCTCCCAGAGTCGCACCTGGACGTCCGTCGTGGCGTTGTTGGAGTCCTCCCACCACGCCGCGCCGACGTTGTTCAGCACCGACGCGGCGTCCCCGGCGGCCGCGCCCGCCATCGACACGAGGTGTTCGAGCACCACCGGGTTGCGCTTCTGCGGCATGATGCTGCTGCCCTGGGTGAACTCCTCCGGCGTCTCGACCCAGTTCCAGGCGAGCCAGTCCATCAGGGTGCGGGCCAGCCGCGCCCCGGTGGCGAGGGCCTGGGCGTTGAGGGTGGCGACCCGGACCAGGTGGTCGGCTCCCGCGACCGCCTCGTACGAGTTGGTCACCAGTTTCGCGAAGCCGAGCAGCTCGGCCACCCGGGCCGGGGCGATGTCCAGGTCGGTCCCGGCGAAGGCACACGCGCCCAACGGCGACCGGTTCAGCTCGTCCAGCAGGTCGGCGTAGTGCGTCGCCTCGCCGGCCAGCGCCTCGGCGTACCCGGCGAGCGCGTGCCCGATCGTGGTCGGCTGCGCGGGGCGCCGGTGGGTGTAGCCGGTGATGACCACGTCGGCGTAGCGGTCGGCCCGGGCCAGCGTCGTCGTCGCGGTCTCCAGCACCCGGTCCAGCACGCCGAGCACCTGGCCGCGCAGCACCATCCGGAACACGCCCGCGTCCAGGTCGTTGCGGCTGCGGGCGAGCTGCACGTCGAGCTCGGCGGTCGAGATGCCGCAGACCTCGGCGAGGCGTTTCTCCAGCAGGAAGTAGACGTCCTCGACACTGCCGTCGTACGGCGGCACGTCGGCGCCGGCCGGGCCGGCCCCGTCCAGCTCACGCAGACCGCGCAGCAGTCGCGCTCCCCGCTCGGCCGGTACCAGGCCCTGCTCGACGAGCATCACCACGTGCGCCTGGCTGGCCCGCACCATCGGTCTGAAGAGGTGCGGCGCGTGGTGCTGGTAGGTCGGCCGCAGGTGGTGCTGCTGGTAGGTGGTCAGCGACGCTGTGCCTGTCATGGGTGTCCCTCGTGTGCATCGTGGTGCCGCCGGACCGTCGCGTCGGCCCGGCGGGCTCGGGCGTCGGTCATGCGTGCGTCAGCCGCAACAACCGTTTGGCGTTGCCGGCGAAGATCGCCCGGACGTCGCTGTCCGGCATCCCCATCTCGCGGCAGATCCGCAGCTGGTCGTCCAGGTACCGCCGGACGTAGCCGCGGGGGAACCAGGACGAGTCGCTGCCGAACACGATCCGCTCGGGGCCGATCGTCTCGTAGCAGCGCCGGAAGAGGTCGTCCAACGTCAGCCGGTACGGCATCCAGCGCACCCACTGGTTGGACCCCGAGGTGTCGACGTGGATGTTGGCGCACCCCCAGGCGGCGAAGAGGAGATCCTGCACGTGCTGCACCCCGAAGTGCGGCACCACGAACGCCAGCTCGGGATAGCGGCGGGCGACCACCGCCAGGTGACGCGGACTGTCGTACGGGCTGGACGAGTAGCCGCCCGCGCTGCCGTAGTGGCCGACGTGCACCAGCACCGGCACGCCCAGCCGCTGTGCGGTGGCCCAACCGGGGTCGAGGGCCGGGTCGTCCAGCGGCCCGCGCAGCAGCGGAGCGAAGATCTTCCATCCGCGCAGTCCACGCTCGACGACCGCCCGCTCCAGCTCCGCGGCGGCACCGGGCGCGAACGGATCGTGGTGGGCGAACCCGACAAACCGGTCGGGGTGCCGGTCGACCAGGTCGGCGACCGCGTCGTTGCCGCCGCCGGTGACGAAGACGGCCCGGCGGATGTTGTGCTTCCGCAACTCGGCGGCCCACCGGTCGGCCTCGTCCTCCCAGCGCGGCGCGGGTGGCTCGGGGTCGGGAAAGCCCCAGGCGCGCCGCCAGCTCGCCGCGTACGGCGCCGCGGCGGCGGCCCGGACCGCGCGTTCCCGTTCGCCGCCGGGGTGCATCCCGACCGCCTCCTCGCACGCCCGGATGGTCCGGTCGGCTGCGATCCGGAAGTGCAGGTGGAAATCGACGATCTCCAGGTCGTGGTCGACCGTCACCGGTGGTCCTCCCGTCGGGTGGAACCGCCGCCGTCCGGCGGGGCGGTGCCGGGTTCGTCCGGCGGCGGCGTCCCGCCGGACCCACCCGGCGGTGGCGCGGCGCCGGGTTCACCGGGCGGTGGCGCGGCCAGCCAGGCGTCGACGACGTCCCGCAACCGGGCCCCGGCCAGTTCGCGGATCCGCCGGCCGGCCGCCTCGCCGGCCAACGAGACGTGGCCGGACCAGCCCTGCCACGGGTCGGGCCGGGACTCGACCAGCACGTACGGGTGGCCGGTGGCCAGCCGGGGCCTCGGCGGCAGGTCGGCGGCGGCGTCGAGGCGTACCGCGCCGGGGTCGAACCCGAGCACCGCGGACGTCTCGTACGCGCCGCCGTGCCCCCGGGCCGGTCGCTCGCCCCAGATCGCCGCGGTCTCGTCGGGTGTGACGAGCTGGAACCAGTTGACCAGCAGCAGGCTGGCCCGTCGTCGCCCGGAGACCCACTCCATCGCGGCCCGGACCGTGGACATGTTGGCGTCGTGGCCGTTGACCAGCAGCAGCCGGGGGAAACCGGCGGCGACGATCCCCTCGATCACGTCGCAGAGGTAGCCGACCGCGACCTCGGGTCGGATCGCCACGGTGCCCGGCCAGGGTCGGGTCTGACCGGGGCACGCCGCGTACGCCACGGGTGGGAAGAGCACTCCCCGGTGGCCTCCGGCGCACTCCGCGGCGAATCCCTCGGCCAGGATCAGGTCGGTGCCGAGCGGCAGGTGCGGGCCGTGCCACTCGACGGCACCGACCGGCAGGACCGCGAACTCGGCGGCGGCCGCGACCGCCGGCAGCCGCGACCCGGGCACCCGGCTGGCCGGGATCAGACCGCCCCCGGCCGGCCAGTCGTCGGTCGGTCCGGCGGCCGGCGCGCCGCCTCGGGTCAGTTCGTCCACCGGGTCGCCTCCCGGGCCGTCGGACCGCCGCGTTCCAGCCGTCCGGACATCACCATCACGACGAAGATCAGGACCACCTGGAGCATCCCGTACGCGGCCGCGGTCCCGACCTCGAACGAGTACATCCGGTTGTTGATCTCCACCGAGATCGGTGCCGTGCTCGCGGTGTAGATCAGTACCGAGGCGACGAACTCCCCGACGCCGTGGACGAAGGCGAGCAGCGCGCCCGCCAGCACGCCGGGGAACATCAGCCGCAGGGTGATCGACACGAACGCCCGCAGCCAGGAGGCGCCCAGGTTGCGGGCGGCCTCCTCCAGCGAGGGGTCGAGCTGGGCGAGTGCGGCGGAGCTGGACCGGAAGACCAGCGGCAGAAAGCGTACGAAGTACGCCAACGGCATGATCCAGAAGGTGCCGACCAGGACCTGGCCGAGGCTGAACGGGCTGCCGGTGCTGAACGCGGCGATCAGGTTGATCGCCACGACGGTGCCGGGCAGCGCCCACGCCAGCATGACCGCCACGTCGAGCAGGCCCCGGCCGACGAAGGTCAGCCGCCGTACCGCGTACGCGACCAGCACGCCGACGACCACGCAGGCGGCGGTGGCGAGCAGGCTCATCCGCAGCGAGTTGAGGATGGGCTGGAAGGCACGCGGGTCGGCGAAGATCCTGACGAAGTTCTGTGTCGTGTAGTCGGTGGGCAGCACCTGGGTGGTCCAGGAGCCGTCGACGGAGAAGGCGACCAGCGCGATCGTGGCGACCGGGGCGAGCAGCACCACCGTGGCGAGCACCGAGCCGACCAGGGCGAGCCAGCGTCCGACCGGGTTGCGGATCTCCCGCCGGTGCGTCGAGATCCCCTTGGACTGCGACCGGTAGCTGCGCCGTCCCTCGTACCACCGCATGCCGAGCAGGAACAGCACCGAGACGACGCCGAGCACCGAGGCGTACGTGGAGGCCATCGGCAGGTCGCCGTTGGTGCGGTTGATGTAGATCTGCATCGTCATCGTCCGGTCCACCCCGAACAGCAGCGGGGCGGTGTAGGACGCGAGCGAGGTCATGAAGACCAGCAGCGAGGCGGAGACCAGCGCCGGGGTGAGCATGGGCAGCAGCACGGTGCGCCACACGCGCACCCGGCTGGCGCCGAGGTTGTAGGCGGCCTCCTCCACCGACGGGTCCATCCCGGCGAGCGCCGCGGACGCCGCCAGGTAGAAGAACGGGTACATGGTGAAGGTGTGCACCACCAGCACCCCGGCGATGCCGTCGAACGGCAGCACCGGCTCGTCCGTGCCGAGGAGGTGCTGCAGGCCGCGGGGTAGGATCCCGGTCTCGCTGTAGAGCAGTTGGAACGAGATCGCACCGATCAGCGGGGGCAGCGCCGCGGGGACGAGGATGATCGCCTCGATGAGCCGGCGCCCGGGGAAGGCGAACCGCTTGAGCAGGAAGGCCATCCCGACCCCGACCACTCCGCAGCACAGGACGCTGGCCGCCGAGATGCCCAGCGAGGTGAGCAGGGAACTGCGGGCGACCCCGGACCCGGAGAGGAAGGCGAGGTAGTTGTCCACGCCGTCGCCGCCGGCGCTCTCGACGAAGGTGGCCAGCATCGGCTGCACGACGTAGCCCCAGAGCACCAGGGCCAACGGCAGCGCCAGCAGGTACGGGAACCACCCGCCGTCGGAGCCGCCGCGCAGCCGGTCGGCGAGGCGTCGCGCGCGGCCGGTCCGGCCGGTGCCGGCGGCCGGGTCGGTCCGCGGTGTCGGTGGGGCGGTCGTCGCGACGGTCACGGCCGCACCACCCACATCCGGGCGGCCGGCAGCCGCAGCCCGATCCGGTCTCCGACGGCCGGCGCGTCGGGTACGTCCACCGCGGCGACGGTCAGCTCCTGCCCGGAGACGTCGACGGTCAGGTTGGTGGTCATCCCGGTGAACTCGACGTCGGTGATGCGGCCCGGCAGCGCGTCCGGGTCCTCCGGGCCGCACAGCCCGATGTGCTCCGGCCGGATCGAGACCAGCGCCCTCGCCGACTCGGTCAGACCGTGCTCGGCGGGCGCGGCCACCGTCCGGGTCGCGCCACCGGGCAGGCGGACGTCGACGCTGTCGGCGCGGGCCGCGAGCACCGGCAGCTCCAGGACGTTGCTGCGGCCGATGAACCGGGCCACGAACGCCGTCGCGGGCCGGTGGTAGATCTCCCGCGGGGTGCCGACCTGCCGGACCCGGCCGCCCTCCATCACCGCGATCCGGTCGGACATCGCCATCGCCTCGGCCTGGTCGTGGGTGACGTAGATCGAGGTGATGCCGGCCTCGCGCTGGATCCGGCGGATCTCGGTCCGGGTCTCCTCGCGCAGCTTCGCGTCGAGGTTGGACAGGGGCTCGTCCAGCAGCAGGGTGCGTGGCCTGATCACCAGGGCCCGGGCGAGCGCGACGCGCTGCTGCTGGCCACCGGAGAGCTGGTCGATGCGGCGGTCGCCGTACCCGTCGAGGTGCACCTGCCGGAGCGCCTCGTCGATCCGGCGTCGGGCCTCCGCACCGCGGATCTTGCGGATCTTGAGCCCGTACCCCACGTTCTGCGCGACCGTCAGGTGGGGGAAGAGCGCGTAGTTCTGGAAGACCATGCCCGTGTCCCGCCTGTTCGGCGGCTTCCGGGTGACGTCCTCGTCGCCGAAGCGGATCCGCCCGCTACTGGGGAAGTAGAAGCCGGCGATCATCCGCAGCGTCGTGGTCTTCCCACAGCCGCTCGGGCCGAGCAGCGTGAAGAACTCCCCCGCCTCGATGCTGAGGTCGACGTCGTCCACCGCGGCGCCACCCGCGCCCGGGAAGCGTTTGCTCACCGACTCCAGCGTGACGCCGATCATGATGTTCCTCCCCCGCGTCCGAACGGGACGCGCGTCGTGGTGGCTGTGGTGCTGCGACGAGAGCCCGCCGTCGTACGCTCCGGTCGCCTCCGGCCGCCGGCGGGATGGTGCCGGCCCGGTCGGGTGGACCGGACCGGCACCGGAGGGTGTGCCGCCGTACGCCGGCCGGGTGGGCCGGCCGGGGCATCAGCCCTTGTTCTTGATCTCCGCGTTCCAGTGGTTGATCCACTCGGTCTCGTACTTGGCGATCACGTCCCAGTCGACGTTCATCGGCTTGAGGCCGAGGTTGGCCAGCCACTCCGGCTGCTCGCTGATCTGCACGGCCGGGATCTGGAAGTAGTCGCGGGCGAGTTCGGCGCGCAGCGCGTCGTCGAAGAGGAACTCGACGAACTTCTGCGCACCCTCGGGGTTCTTGCCGCCCTTGATCACGGCGACCCCGTCGACCAGGACCGGCGCGCCGGAGGCCGGCATCACGTAGCCGAACGGCATGTTCGCCTGGTGGGCCTGGAGCAGGACGTCCTGGAGGTTCCAGAGGCTGACCAGGCCCTGCTGGCGGGAGAGCTTGAGGTAGAGGTCCGAGGGGTTGGCCGCGTAGTTGGTGGTGTTCGCGTCCAGCTTGCGCAGCCACTCGTAGCCGGGCTGGGGGTTGCTGCCGTCCGGTGAGAGTCGCTGGATCATCGCGGCGTAGATCGAGCGCATCGTGCCGGAGGCCGCCACGTCACGAATGACGATCTTGTCTTTCCAGGCCGGGGTGATGAGCTCGTCCCAGTCCTTCGGCGCCTGCTCGGGGGTGAGCGCCTTGTTGTTGTACATGATGACCTCGGGCAGCAGGATCTCGCCGAACCAGCGGCCCTGCGCGTCCTTGTACGCGGCGTCCATCCTGCCGGCGAACGACGGCTGCCAGGCGGTCAGCAGGTCCTCGGTGGCCCCGCTGGACAGGGCCTGCTGGGTGCCGCCCCACCAGACGTCGCCCTGCGGGTTGGCCTTCTCGGCACGGACCCGTTCCAGGATCTCCTGCGCCCCGAGATTGAGAACCTCGATCTTGCCCTTGTACTCGGGGTACTTCGCCGTGAACCGCTCGGTGACGAAGTCGGCGACCTTCTTGTCGCGGGCGGTGTAGATGACCAGCTTCTGGACGTCGCCGCCGTCCGCGGCGTCGTCACCGCCGCCGCCACAGCCGGCCACCACCGTGACCATCGCGGCGAGCGCTCCGGCGAGCGCCAATCGACGTCTCATGGAACTACCTCCGGGTGAGGGGATTTCGAGGGATATCAGGGGGAGCCGACCGGGAGGGTCGGAATGGTCGGGACCGCCACGGAGAGCGCGTAGCTCACCGCGCCGTGCAGCACCGCCCGGTCGCCGAGGACCGCGCGCCGGACCTCCGTCGGGGCCGGCGCGGCGCGCGTGACCAGTGACTGGAGCCGGTCGAGGGAGGTGTCGTCCAGGTCCGCGGCGGCACCGCTGAGCAGCACCCGGCCCGGGTCGACCACGCAGACACAGGAGACGATCAGTCGCGCCCAGGCGGCCAGCACCTCGCCCAGGTAGTCGGCTGCCGCGGGGTCGGTGCGGCTCAGCTCGACGAGGTCGCGGACCGGCGACGACGGGCGACGCCCGGGGCGCAGCGCGACCACCCGCTCGGCGATGGCGTTGGCCGACCACCGCGCCTCGAACGGGCCGACCCCGTCGTGTGCCTGATCCTCCGGGTCCAGCGGCAGGAAGCCGACCTCGCCGGCCGCGCCCGTCGCGCCCTGCCGGACCCGGCCGCCGAGGATCAGGCCGGCGCCGATGCCGTCCGCCACGTGCAGCAGCAGCAGGTCGCTGACGTCGCTGCCGGCCCCGGCGGCGTGTTCGCCGGCGGCCATCAGGTTCACGTCGTTGTCCACCACCACCGGTACGCCGAGCCGTCGCTGCACCGAGTCGCCGATCGGCTGCCCCTCCACCAGCCCGACGCTGGGGGCGAGCCGAACGGCGCCGCCCGAGGAGACCCCGGGTGCGGCGATGGCCACGCCCCGCAGGGCGGGCAGCGCGTCGCCGACCAGCTCCGGCACGAAGCGACAGATGGTCTCGACGATGTCCTGGTGCAACCGCGCCGTACGGTGGGCGATCACCGAACCGTCACTGTCGGCGATCTCGCAACTGATCCGGGCCGGCTCCAGGGAGACCGCGGCGACCAGCTCGGCCCGGGGGTTGAACTCCAGCATCTCGCGGGGGCGGCCGGTGCGGGAGGCGCCGGGACCGCGCTCGATGAGGTAGCCCTCGTCGATCAGGGTCCGGACCAGCGGGGTGAGGGTGGCCGGACTGAGGCCCGTGAGCTCGGCCAGTTCGGCGCGGGACAGCACCCGGGCCTGCCGGGCGGCGGAGATCACCGAGAGGCGCTTGATCTCGTTGGATCGCTTCCGGCTGACCGGGCTGGTTGGTGGGGTCACCACGTCGATCACACTTTCTTCCTACGGCGAACAAACTATCGGCGTCAAGTAACGAATCCGTCTCGCCATCCCCAGCGAGCTGCGCAAACTTCGGAACACCCCAGCGAGATACGGGCGGCGGCGACCTCGGAGAGGGTCTAGGGACCATTGCCCTTCAACCGGGCAAACATGGAGCAAGTTAGTTTCTTCGTTGAAAGAAGAATTTCCCGTCGGGGGTATTGACTCCCCCACACGTGATCTCTAGCGTCACCCGGCGAAGGCCTTCCGGTGAGTGTGGACAGCCACACCCACCGTGCACCTGGCGTGAGCCGGCGCGGCCGGGACGCCCTGCCGGTCACTCTCCACACCGCCGGCCCGTTCGAGCCGGCCACGACGGCCCCACGCCGTCCACCCCGCTCCGCTTCCTCACGTGATCCGTCTCGCATGGTCCGAAGGGATTCACATGCTTGCACGAAGATTCCTGTTACCCACCATCACGGCCCTGGCGGTCCTCGCGCCGCCGGCCGTCGCCTCCGCCGACTCACCCGCCCGCCCGTCCGACGCCGTCGACCTCGACGTGCTGTTCGTCAGCGCCCACCCCGACGACGAGGCGAGCAGCCTCGCCACACTCGGCCAGTGGAAGCAGTACTTCGGCGCCAGGGCCGGAGTGATCACGATTACCCGGGGTGAGGGCGGCGGCAACGCCGTCGGTCTGGAGGAGGGCCCGCCGCTGGGCATCATCCGGGAACGCGAGGAGCGCACCGCGATCGGCAAGGCCGGCGTGGAAAACCTGTACAACCTGGACAAGGTTGACTTCTGGTACACCGCCTCGGCGCCGCTGAGCGAACAGATCTGGGGACACGACGAGACCCTCGCCAAGATCGTCCGCGTGATCCGGCAGACCCGGCCCGAGATCATCATGACCATGAACCCCTCCCCGACCGAGGGGAACCACGGCAACCACCAGCAGGCGGCCCGGTTCGCCGCGGAGGCGTTCGTCGCGGCGGCCGACCCCCAGGCCTTCCGGGACCAGATCACCAAGGAGGGGCTCAAGCCGTTCCGCGCGGCGAAGTTCCTCCGTACCGGCGGATCCGGCACCTCCTCGCCCGGCCCCGAGTGCGCCCGCTCGTTCACCCCGACCGTCCCCACCGACCAGGTCTTCGGCGTCTGGGAGGGCACCCCGGGTCCGGACGGACGGACCTGGGCGGAGATCGAGGTGGAGGCCCGCCGCGAGTACGTGACCCAGGGCTGGGCCAACACCGCACCCGCCCCGACCAACCCCGCACAGATCCGGTGCGACTTCTTCACGCTGATCGACAGCCGGGTTCCGTACGACCCGACGGACACCAGCCCCGAGGCCATCCTGCGGGGTTCGGTGCTACCACCGGCGCCCGGCGGGCTGCCCAGGGGCACGGAGCTCTACCTGACCACCGACCGCTTCGACGTGGTCCCCGGAGGAACCTTCACGGTCACCGCACACGTCCAGGCCGCCCCGGGGCACACCCTGCGCCAGCCCACGGTCTCGCTGCGCGTCCCGGACGGCTGGCGGGTCAGCGGCAACGGATCCCTCGGCAAGACCGTCCGTGACCGGGAGGCGCGGGCCACCTTCACGGTCACCGTGCCGGCGACCGCGTCGACGAACCAGCAACACCTGATCCGCGCCACGCTGACCACCCAGGGTCAGGGAAGCGGCACCACCGACGAGCCGGTCCGGGTGGTGGCCGACGTCCGGGGCACCCTGGAGGCGCTGCCCGAGGTGGCCATCTTCCGCACCTGGGCCGCCGAGTCCGGCTACCCGCAGCTCGACACGCTGATCGCCCCGGTGCTCACCATCGGCTCCGGCGGCAGCCGGGACATCCGCATCGACCTGCGCAACCACGGCACCACCCGGCAGAGCGGCAGCGTCACCCTCGCCGTACCGGACGGGTTCACCGTGGACCAGCCGACCCGGACCTACACCAACCTGGCCGCGGGCGGCACCGGCTCGGTCACCTTCCGGGTCACCAACACCGACGCGACGCTGCCCACCGCGAACGAGGGTGGGCGCTACCCGATCACCATCACCACGACCAGCTCGCGCGGCAGCACGGTCGAAACCGGCAACCTGGAGATCGTGCCGACCACGGTGGTGCCCCGGGCCGGCGCCGGGCACCAGGTGGACGCGGTGGCCGGCGACGGGGAGTACCCCGGGCCGGACCTGGACCTGTCCCGGATCTGGGAGGGGCAGGCGACCACGCCGCAGGACGCCTCGGGCAGGGCCCGCGTCGCCTTCACCGACGACGCGTTGAAGGTCATCGTGTGGGTGACGGACGACGTACTCGGCCGGAGGGTGGTGCCGCAGGACTGCAAGCGGCAGCGCCGCACCGACAGCGTCGAGATCATCATCGATCCGAAGGGGAACTCGGCGAACACCTCGACCGTCTTCAAGGCGGGCATCTTCCCGACCACCGACGACCCCGCCAACGGCAACCCGCCCTGCTTCCAGCGGGACGCCGACAACCGGCAGGGACCGGGTGAGGTCACGGCGCCCGGGATGGTCGTCGCCAGCCGGGTCAGCGAGCCGTACACCGGCTACACCATCGAGGCGAGCATCCCGTTCGCGGTGCTGCCCGACGCGGTCGACCCGCAGCGGATGGGACTGAACATCCTCATCTACGACTCGGACACCCAGGACCTCACCTCCCAGTCGCGGCTGGGCTGGTCGACCTTCCAGGGTGTCCGGGCGGACCCGTACCGCTACGGTCTGGCCACACTGCCCGGCTACACCCCGCCGCAGCGTGAGCCGAGCGAGCCGATCTTCCCGGACACCGCCGCGCGGAGCGTGCACAGTCCACAGACCATCGCGCAGGCGGCATGGGACGGGGTCGCCCCGGCGGCGGTCCGCAGGCTCCCGGACAACACCCTCCGGCTGACCGACCCGAAGCGGGTGGACGGCGGCGTCCTGGTCAGTGTCCGGGCCAACCGGCGCGGGACGGCGTACCTCTACTCCTGGGACGGTGACACCGCGCTGGGCAGCCAGACGGTCGAGCTACGCCCCGGGAAGGCCCAGCAGATCCTCGTGCCGGTCTCCGGGGGCCAGGCGAACGCCGTACTGGCCGCCTTCGAGACCGCCGACGGGTCCGCCCTGGCCCAGCGGCACCCGGTCGGACACTGATCGGGCAGCCGGTCGGACGCTGACCGGGCAGCCGGTCGGACGTCGCGCACCGTGATCCCACCGGTGCCGACCCACCGGCGGTGGTGGGGTCCCCGCCACACACCGAGGGGACCCCACCACCACGTGTCCGTCGACCGGCGTCGGCACGCCCCGACCGCCTCCCGCTCAGCCGGGCCGGCCACTAGGGTGGAGCCGATCCGCACCGTCGGCGGAGGAGTCAGGTGGCGGCGACCGGAACCCACCCGCGCGCCGCGCCCGAGGGCGCCGCCCGCCGGCACCCCGGGCGTCCGGCGCCGTCCCGCCCGGACGCGACCTCGGCCACCGCCGTCGGGTGACATCCGGACCCCACCCACCCCTCACGAACGGCAGGGTTGCGTATGACCGGACGCCCCACCAACTGGGCCGGCAACATCACCTTCGCGGCCGCCCGGCTGCACCGCCCCACCTCCGTCCCGGAACTCCAGTCCCTGGTCGCCGGCAGCGACCGGGTCCGCGCGCTCGGCACCGGCCACTCCTTCAACCGGATCGCCGACACCACCGGCGAGCTGGTCTCGGTCGCCGGCCTGCCACCGGTGGTCGAGATCGACCCCGACCGCGCCCAGGTCACCGTCTCGGCCGGACTCCGCTACGGCGAGTTCGCCGGCCGGCTGCACGAGGCCGGTTTCGCACTGCACAACCTCGGCTCGCTGCCCCACCTCTCGGTCGCCGGGGCGGTCGCCACCGCCACCCACGGCTCCGGGCTGGCCAACGGCAACCTGGCGACCTCGGTCGCCGCGCTGGAGCTGGTCACCGCCGACGGCGAGCTGCGGACCCTGGCCCGCGACACCGACCCGGACGACTTCCCCGGCGCGGTCGTCGGGCTCGGTGCGCTCGGCGTGGTCACCCGGCTCACCCTCGATCTCGTGCCGGCCTTCGACGTCGCCCAGTACGTCTACGACGACCTGCCGTGGACGCGGCTCGCCACCGACCAGGAGGAGATCTTCGGGGCCGCCTACAGCGTCAGCCTCTTCACCGACTGGACCGGCCCGCGGTTCAACCAGGTCTGGCTGAAGCGCCGGGTCGACACCGGTGCCCCGGACCCACAACCCCGGTGGCTCGACGCCACCCTGGCCGACACGCCCCGGCACCCCATCGCGGGCAAGCCGGCGGTGAACTGCACGCAGCAGCTCGGCGTACCGGGGCCGTGGCACGCCAGGCTGCCGCACTTCCGGCTGGAGTTCACCCCCAGCAGCGGCCAGGAGTTGCAGTCCGAGTACTTCGTCGCCCGACACCACCTGGTCGAGGCGCTCGCCGCGCTGGAGGACATCGCCGACCGGATCGCCGCCGTGCTGCAGGTCTCGGAGATCCGCACCGTCGCCGCCGACGAGTTGTGGCTCAGCCCGGCGTACCGGCAGGACAGCGCGGGGCTGCACTTCACCTGGATCGCCGACACCGAGGCGGTGCGGCCGGTGCTGGCCGCGATCGAGGAGCGGCTGGCGCCGTACGCCGTCCGGCCGCACTGGGGGAAGCTCTTCGACGTTCCGCCCGAGGTGCTGCGCCAGCGCTACCCGCGGTACGCCGACTTCGCCGCCCTGGCCCGCCGGTTCGACCCGGCCGGCAAGTTCCGCAACGACCTGCTGGACAGGTACTTCCCGGCCTGACCGGAGGTTCGCCGCGGAACGCCCGACCACCGGACGCCCGGCGTCCACGGCCGGGTGGGCGGTCAGGCCGTCGGGCAGGTCGACCGGGGCAGCCCGGGGACCTCGACCGGCGAGCGGCCGGTCGGCTTCGCCCGGCCCGCGAGCACGTCCGCCAGCGCGGCCATCGAGGCCGCGGTCGACGAGTACGTCGCCAGCAGCACCTTCGACGTCGCCCGGCCGAGCAGGTACGGCGTGTCCATCCCCACCGTCACGTCTGCGTCGTCACGCAGGTCGTCGGGGCCGTCGCCGTACCCGACCAGGTGCACCACGGTGCCGCCGGAGGGGACCACCTCGACACCGGCCGCGACCAGCGCCTCGGTCAGCAGTTTCCGGGCCCGGTCCCGACCCTTCGAGGAGCTCACCGTCACCGGGCCGGTCACCGGTGCCGCACCGCACCGGCCGCGCAACAGGGTCACCGCGGCCGCCGCCACCCGCCGCGCCGCCTCCTGGTGCTCCGCGCTGTTCAGCGTCTCCAGGCCCGGCTCGGTGCGGCCGGCCAGCCGGAACTTCAGCGTCAACACCCGGGTCACCGCCTCCACCAGCCGGGCCCGGGGCAGCGACCCGTCCCGCAGGGCGGCCAGCAGCCCGTCGTACGCCTCGGTCACGTTCGGCGGCATCAACACCAGGTCGTTGCCGGCGTTGAGGGCCCGGACCGCGGCCGCACCGGTCGGCTGGTCGGTGACCGCGGCCATGTTCATGGCGTCCGTCACCAGGACCCCGGTGAACCCGAGCTGGTCGCGCAGCACGTCGGTGAGGATCTTGCGGGAGAACGTCGCCGGCACCTCCGGGTCGATCGCCCGCACGTCGAGGTGGCCGCTCATCACCATCCAGGCCCCGGCGTCGATGCCGGCGGCGAACGGTGGCAGGGCGTCGCGCTCCAGCTTCCCGCGGTCCTGGGTCACCACCGGTAGGCCCTTGTGCGAGTCGGCGGCGGTCTGGCCGTGACCCGGGAAGTGCTTCAGGGTGGCCGCCACCCCAGCGCTCTGCAGTCCGCGCACCGCCGCGCCGACCTGGGCCGCCGCGGCCCTCGGGTCGGACCCGTACGACCGGGAGCCGATCACGGTGCTGTTCGCGCCGAGCACGTCGGCGCTCGGAGCGAAGTCGACGTTCACCCCGAGCGCGGCGAGCTCGGTGCCGGCGGCCCGCCAGGCGGCCTCGGTGAGGGCCGGCTCGCCGGCCGCGCCGAGGGCCATCGCGCTGGGCAGGTTGGTCACTCCCTCGGAGATCCGGGTGACGACGCCGAACTCCTGGTCGATGCCGATCAGCAGCGGCGCCGCACCGGCCGGCAGCTGGCGGTTCGCCTCCTGGAGTCCGCGGGTGAGTTCCCGCACCTGCGCCGGGCTGTCGACGTTCGTGGTGGGCTGGCTGGCGCCGGTCGGGTCATCGGCGGAGAAGCCGACCAGGATCAGCCCGCCCAGCCGGTACCTGGTGATCATCTCGGCCGGGGTCTCCACGCCGGCCAGCTGCCGGTTGCCGGCCGCCGACCCGGCCGAGACCCGGGTCGCCGAGTCGCCGTACGCGTACGGCATCAGCACCTGGCCGACGAGGTCCTCGTCGCTCAGCCGGGCGACCAGCTCGGCGGCGCGGGCCGCCGGGTCGTCCGGGGTCGCCGATCCGCTCACCGAGGGTGACGGACCGGAACCAGCCTGGTCGTGGGTACCGGCGCATCCGGAGACGAGCAGGGCGGTGACGGTGGCCAGGACGAGGGGGGTGTGTCGGAGGGGTTTCGGCACGCCCGCTATCCCATCAGGTCACCACGAGCCGGGCAACTCGACCGGGCGTTCGGGGACACCTCGGGCGCACCACCGGTCCCGCTGGCATCACCGACCCCACCAGCGGGCGTGGCGGGCACCGTCGAGGTCCGGCGCGCCACGGCGGGGCGGCGCGCGGAGGCACTCGGTCGCTTCGGCCCGGCGTCGGCTGTCTCCGGCGCAACCGACCCGCCCGGGCCCGGGCACCCGGCTCAGCCGACCTGGGTCAGCAGCGTGACCGGCGCCCCGTCCCCGGCGTAGCGGTACGGCTCGAGTTCGGCGTCCCAGGCCGTCCCCATCGCCCTCTCCAGCGCGTGGGCGAGTGCCTCCGGCCCCCGGGCCGATGCCATGATCGACCGGAGCCGGTCCTCGCCGATCTGGATGTCGCCGGCCGCCCCGGTGGTGGCCCGGAAGAGCCCGCGCCCGGGGACGTACATGAACCGCTCGCCGTCGACCCCGGGACTCGGCTCCTCGGTGATCTCGAACCGGATCATGGGCCACTGTCTGAGCGCAGCCGCCAGTTCCGCGCCGGTTCCCGGCCGGCCGGACCACCCACACTCCGCCCGACGGGCGCCCGGATCGACCGGCTGGACCGTCCAGTGCAGGGTGACCGGCGCGGTGAGGACGCGCGCGATCGCCCACTCGACGTGCTGGCACAGGGCGAGTGGGGTCGAGTGGACGTATACGACGCCACGCGTTGGCACGGTGACCTCCCGGAGAGCGAGGTGCGTCTTCCCCTACGACCTCGCATCACCGAGCGATGCTGAAACACATGATTACCGTTGTGACGGATGGTACGCCAGGGATTCGGGAAACTTCCCCCGGGGAATAGCCGTACCGCCACCGGTGGTTGGTTCCCCATGGTCAGCAGCGGTTGGCCGATTGGCCATGGCGCTGTTGTGTAGAATTCCGCCGGCGGCGTATGCCTCCGAAGTTCGGCACCGGCCGGGCGGAAGTAGCTACACATCCGGCGGCACGCCCGCCGACCGTCCCCTCGGACTTCCCGTCCTCCCGTACGTCATGCAAGGAGTACCTCCGTGGCGAGCAACACCTCCAAGACCGCGCGCGCATCCGTCCGGGCCGGCCAGGCAGGATCCCAGAGCACCGGACTCAGCGTCCTCGGCGAGTTCAAGTACCTGATCCCGCTCAACGGCGGGAAGCACGCCTACGTGCGGAACCTGGTCAGCGGCAAGACCTCGCACCTGCGGACCGACTCCGAGGCGTTCGTCGAGGAGATCCGGGCGCTGGCCAGCGCCGGGCACGGCCCCAAGATCCGTGCCGAGCTGAACAGCCTCGCCGCCGCCCACCCGGGCGACGGCTGGGACACCTGTGAGAAGCGGCTCGTCGAGGCCGGCGTCTTCGAGGCCTGACAGCCGTGCCGCGAAACGCCCCCGGCACCGGTGGCCGGGGGCGTTTCGCATCCGTCCCGTGCCGGCCGGACCGGTGCCGCGGGCCCGCGGGCGACCGGCTCGCGGCCTCACCGACGGGTTCACCGACCATCCGGAGCGGGTAGCCCGCACGCCGGTGGCGATCGTCGGCGCCCCGGGGCTCGACGCGGAGGTGGCCATGCCCGAACCCATCGTCCTGTCCCTCACCGACGGCGTACGGCTGCACGGCGCACGGTCCGGTCCCGCCGACGCGCCGCTCACCGTCGTCCTCCTGCACGGCTGGACCCTCGACGGACGGATCTGGCACCGCCAGGTGGCGGCGCTGCGGGCGGCCTCCGACCCCCCGCTGCAGGTCGTCACCTACGACGCCCGGGGCCACGGCAGGTCCGGGCCGGCCACGCTCCGCTCCGCCACCCTCGCCCGCCTCGGCGACGACCTCGCCGAGGTGCTCGCCCAGGTCGCCCCGCACGGGCCGGTGGTGCTCGGCGGGCACTCGATGGGCGGGATGACCATCCTCGAGTACGCCCACCGGCACCCTGACGACTTCGCCCGCCGCGTCGCCGGCCTGGTCCTCGTCTCCACCACCGCGGAGGGGCACGCGCACACCCACTACGGCGTGTCGCCGCAGCTCGCCCGGATGATCCGGGTCGCCGAGACCACCGGCGCCGGGCTGCTGGCCCGGTGTGGCGGCCTGCGCCCGCCACGCCCGCTGCTGCACGTGCTCCAGCCGACGCTGCGCTGGCTGCTCTTCGGCACCGTCTGCCGGCCGGCCGACCTCCGGCTGACCGCCGCCGCCGTGGCCCGCGCCACGCTGGTCGCGATCGGCGGGTTCCGGCCCTCCATCGGGGCGCAGCAGCGGCTGGAGACCCTCGCCACACTGGCCGACGTGCCGGCGGCGATCCTCGTCGGCGACCGGGACCGGCTCACCCCGCCGCCCTGCGCGCTCTCGATCGTCGAGGCGTTGCCCTCGATCACGCTGACCGTCTGTCCGGGTGCCGGGCACATGCTGACCCTGGAGCGCCCCGACGAGGTCACCGCCGCCCTCCGCGCGGTGGCCGGTCGGGCCGTCGCGCGCACCGCCGGCACCGTCTCGACAACCGGCACGTCCGCCGCGCCGGCGGCGGCGACGCCGGTGACCGGGGACGACGTACCCAGCCCCGGCGCGACGGGCGACGTCACCGCCGTGCTACGGCAGCGGCCACCCGGTCGGGAGGGCACCTTTCGGGGTGCGTGCCCCTGAGGGGGGAAGCACCCGGGTGTCGCCGGGGCGTACCCTCGCAAGCTGGCATGCGCGCGGCCGGCGGGGTGTCGGATCCGGCGGCTCCGGGACCGGCGCCATGCCCAGAACTGATCTCCCGGGAGCGGAAGGTGACGGACCAGACCACGCTGCGGCAGGAGATCGAGGCCGAGCAGCGCCACCTCGACCGGGTGTACGCCCGCCTGGCGCAGTTGCGCCGCCTCGCCGCCCGTGCCGAGCAGGAGGGCTACCAGATCGCCCGGGTCGGCAACCTCGGTGCGCTGGTCGAGCGGGACGCGATGGTCTACCACGCGGCCCGCCTGCGCCAGACCCTCGACGCCGAGCACGAGGGGCTGGTCTTCGGCCGCCTCGACCTGCGGACCGGGCAGGTGTTGCACATCGGCCGGCTCGGCGTCCGCGGCGAGCACGCCGAACCGCTCGTGATCGACTGGCGGGCCCCGGCCGCCGCCGCCTTCTACCAGGCGACCCCGACGGACCCACGCGGCGTCGTACGCCGTCGGATGATCTCGACACGCGGCGAGCGGGTGACCCGGATCGAGGACGACCTGCTCGATCCGGCGGCGGCCCCGCCGGGGATGCGGGTGGTCGGCGACGGCGCGCTGCTGGCCGCCCTCACCCGGAGCACCGGCCACGGCATGCGCGACATCGTGGCCACCATCCAGCGGGAGCAGGACGAGGCGATCCGCTCCCCCGCCTCGGGCGTCACGATCGTCTCCGGCGGGCCGGGGACCGGCAAGACCGCCGTCGCCCTGCACCGGGCCGCGTACCTGCTCTACTCCGACCGCAACCGGTTCGCCGGTGGCGGGGTCCTGGTGGTCGGCCCCTCCGCCGTCTTCGTCGACTACATCGCCTCGGTCCTCCCCGCGCTCGGCGAGAACGCCGCCACGCTGCACTCGCTCGGCTCCCTGTTCGAGGGGGTGACCGCGACCCGGACCGATCCGGCGCCGGTCGCCGCGATCAAGGGTTCGCTGCGGATGTGCCAGGTGCTGCAGCGGGCGGTCCGGGACCAGGTCCCGGACGCGCCCCGGGAGCTGCGGCTGCTCTACCGGGGCGAGCTGCTCCGGCTCACCGCACGGGAGCTGGAACAGATCCGGCTGCGGGCGCTGCCGCCCGGCGCCCGGCGCAACGAGGTACGCCGGGCCGGCTTCGACGGCATCTTCGAGGCGCTCTGGGCACAGGCGCGCCACCTGCAGATCGCCCGCCTGCCGGAACAGGCGACCTTCGAGGACGAGCTCGCCGAGCGCCCCGAGTTCCGGGACTTCCTGCGCGCCTGGTGGCCCCGGCTGCACCCGATCCACGTGTTGCGCTGGCTGGCCCAGCCGGAGCGGCTGCGCCGGTACGCCCGCGGGATCCTGTCGGAGGCCGAGATCCGACTGCTGGCCGAGGCGTACCAGAGCCTGCCGGTCGACGGCCCGACGGTCGCCGACGTGGCGCTGCTGGACGAGCTGGACGAGCTGCTCGGACGGCCGCCCCGACCGCCCCGGGCGCACCGGGACCCGTACCTGGTCGCGGGCGGGGTCCGCGAGGTGACGACGTACGCCGACCGGCAGCGGGCCGCCGCCCGGGCCGCGCGCGACGCCGAACGCCCCGCCGACTACCGGGACTACGCGCACGTGGTGGTCGACGAGGCCCAGGACGTCTCGCCGATGCAGTGGCGGATGCTGGGCCGCCGGGGCCGGCTCGCCTCCTGGACGATCGTCGGCGACCCGGCCCAGTCCGCCTGGACGGGTGACCCGGCCGAGCTGGCGCGGGCCCGGGACGAGGCGCTGGGCCGGCTGCCCCGGCACGAGTACACCCTCACCACCAACTACCGCAACTCGGCGGAGATCTTCGCGGCGGCGGCCCGGGTGATCCGCGAGGTCTCCCCCGACCTGCCGCTGCCGGTCGCGGTCCGCCAGACCGGGGTCGAACCGGTGGCGCTGACCGTGCCGGCCGCCGAGCTGCCGGACGCGGTGCGGGAGGCGACGGCGAAGGTGCTGGCCGAGGTGGAGGGGACGGTCGGGGTGATCACGCCGGTGCCGCGTCGCGCCGAGGTCGCGCGGTGGCTGTCCGACGAGGCCGACCCGCGGCTCGCCGTGGTGGACTGCCTCCAGGCCAAGGGCATGGAGTACGACGGCGTGGTGCTGGTCGGGCCGGGCGAGATCCGGGCCGACTCGCCGGCCGGGGTACGCACGCTCTACGTCGCGCTCTCCCGCGCCACCCAGCGACTCGTCACCATCGAGCCGGCCGTCTGACCGGCGGTGTCGCCGGCCGGCCGCGCGCCGGTGGGGCCGACGACGGCCGGCCGGGCCGGGGCACCGGACGGTGCCGCGGGTGTGGCGTCGGGAGGCGGCACGTCGGCGGACGTCGGTGCGTCGGAAGACGGAGACTGTCGTCGTGGCGCGGCCCGGAACGCCCGGCGGTAGGCTCCCGGCGTCGTGCCCAGGGCGCGGAGGAAGCGCCGGCGGAGGTTGGTGGCCGAGGAGAGGCCGACGCGGCGGGCGACGACGTCCAGCGGGAGGTCGGTGGACTCCAGGAGGTCCCGGGCGGCGGCGATCCGCTGGGCGAGCAGCCACCGCCCCGGGCTGGTGCCGAGCTGTTCGGCGAACCGTCGGGCGAGGGTGCGCATGGACACGCCCGCGTACGCGGCCATGTGCGCGACGGTCACCGGTTCGCCGAGCCTGCCGGTGACCCAGTCCAGCAGCGGTGCCAGCGTGGCGTCGATCTGCGCGGGGTGCGGTGGCGCCGCGTACTGCAGCTGCCCGCCCTCCCGGTGGGGCGGCATCACCATGGTCCGCGCGATGTACGCGGCGTACCGCGCGCCCTGGTCGTTGCGGACCAGCTGCAGGCACAGGTCGAAGCCGGCTCCGGCGCCCGCACTGGTGGCGACGTCCCCGTGGTCCACGTACAGCACGTCTGGATTGACCCGGATGGCCGGGAAACGCGCGGCGAGCGCGTCCGCCAGCCGCCAGTGGGTGGTCGCCTCCCGTCCGTCGAGCAGGCCGGTGTGTGCCAGCGCGAAGGCGCCGGAGCAGATGCTGGCCAGCCGCGCGCCACGCGCGTGCGCGCGGCGCAGCGCCCGGACGACCGCCGGCGAGGGCGGCTCCGTGGGGGGCAGCCAGCCCGGGATGATCACGGTGTCGGCCCGGTCGAGCGCCTCCAACCCGTCGGTGACGAGCATGTCGTACCCGGCGTACGTGGCGACCGGGCCGGGGTGCTCCGTGCACACGCCGAAGGCGTACCTCGTCGGAAGCCCCGGCCGCTCGATCCCGAACACCTGGGCCGCGCAGGCAAGCTCGAAGGTCGACTGCGGCGGGCGGACCAGTGCCACCACCCGGTGCATGGCAGGAAAGTACCGCACGATGTCTTTCCTGACACTCGACCGTGCCCGGGGCCGGCTGCCAGGCTGCCGGTATGACGACGACGGACGCGAACACGCCCGCCTACGTGTGGTCCAGCGTCGAGGACGCCCCGGTCCACGAGCTCTTCCCGGGCATCCGGGCACGCCCCCTGTGGCAGGGCGACAACGGTGCGAAGGCCTACGTGCTGGAGATGGACCCGAACACCCGCTGGCAGGGGGTCGACGTCCACGGACCCGGCCCCGAGGAGGTCTTCGTGATCTCGGGCGTCTTCAACGACGGCGTGCGGGACTATCCCGCCGGATCCTTCATCCACGCCGCCGCCGGTTCCTCACACGTCCCCCAGACCACGACCGGCTGCACGCTGTTCCTCTTCTACCCCCAGGGGTGATCTCCGTTCCCGGGGGTGAGGCCCATCCCCGGGAACGGGGTCCCCGTCCACCCGCGAGGTCGCCCACGGTTGCCCCGGTCCTCCGCTCCCCGCGCGGACAGCGGAGGTGGTACGACGAATCCCGGTGTCGGACTCCGCAAGCCTGTCCGCCGGCGGAATCTGGCACCGGTTGGCGATTCTTGACCCAGGGCCAGAACCGGGCCGGCCGATCGGGAAAGGTGGGGACGTGGGGGCAGGGCATGACCACGGCGGCGCGCTGGCGCGCGCCGCGGAGCGGCACCGGGGCCGGCTGTGGAGCGCCTTCGCGCTGCTCACCACGCTGATGGTGGTCGAGGTGGTCACCGCGCTCGCCACCGACTCCCTGGCGCTGCTGTCCGACGCGGGGCACATGTTCACCGACGTCCTCGGCATCGGGATGGCGCTGGCCGCGATCACGGCGGCCCGGCGGGCGGCGCACGATCCGCAGCGGACCTTCGGGCTCTACCGCCTGGAGGTGCTGGCGGCGCTGGCCAACGCGGTGCTGCTGTTCGGGGTGGCGGTCTACGTGCTGGTCGAGGCGGTACGCCGGTTCGGTGACCCACCCGAGGTGGCGGCGGGTCCGATGCTCGTGGTGGCGACGCTCGGCCTGGTGGCGAACCTCGTCGCCTTCGGTCTGCTCCGGTCGGGCGCCGGGGAGAGCATCACCCTGCGCGGCGCCTACCTGGAGGTCCTGGCGGACCTGCTCAACTCGGCCGGCGTGATCGTCGCCGCGCTGGTGATCGCCACCACCGGCTGGCGCTGGGCCGACCCGGCCGTGGCGCTGGCGGTCGGGCTCTTCATCCTGCCCCGGACCTGGCGGCTCGGCCGTACGGCGGTGCGCATCCTGGTCCAGGCCGCCCCGGAGCATCTCGACGTGGCCGCGGTGCGGGACCGGCTGGCCGGCCTGCCGGGGGTCTGCGACGTCCACGACCTGCACGTCTGGACGCTCACCTCGGGGATGGAGGTCGCCTCGGCGCACCTCACCCTGGAGACCGGGGCGGAGCCGGCCAGCGTGCTCGCGGCGGCGCACTCGGCCCTGCGTGAGGACTTCGACATCTCGCACGCCACCCTCCAGGTCGAGCCCCGCACGGTGCCCGGCGCCTGCGGTCCCACCGACTGGTAGCCAACCTGTCCGGCGGAGGGCGGCCCCCGTGCCGTCGATCCCCGCCGCCTCCTCACCACGAGTAATTAGCAGTACCTTAAATTTCCTCCGGAATCCGGCCTGCTTTGCCCGGTTATTTCCCGCTTTTTCTGGGCGACAAGGACAACTCGCACGGCAACGGCACGTGTTCCTCGACCCCGAACGACGGTAGGCTCAGGCCCGGCCTCCGCCGGGCGGCACCGTCCGCCGGGCCGGCGGGCCGGCGCCTAATCGCCACGCGCGAGCCGGGGACCCAGGTACCTGGGGTGAATCCGCGTCAGCGGTAGGGATCTTCCGTCCCGAACCCGTCAGCTAACCCGGTCGGCGACTGACGGAAGGACATGCCATGCCGTATCTGGCTGCTACCACGACAACCAGACGCCCGGCCTCCGGCCGGGCGGCGGTGCGGTCGGGCCGCGGCACGCGTGCCCGGTTGGCCGCCGTGTTGGCCGCGCTCGTCAGCCTGGGCGTCGTCGCGGGCCTCGCCGCCTCCCCCGCCAGCGCGGCTCCCGCTCCCCTCGGGTACGCCCCGGGCGACCTCGACGAGGGGGGCACCGACGACCTTCGTGAGAAGCTCGAGGCGGCCAGCAAGGGATACGTCGACGCCAAGGCCAAACTGGACCGCTCGCTCAGGCGCCAGAAGGAGCTGGCCGACGAACTGAACCGGCTGCGGGCCGAGGTGGCGGCCCGCAGCGACCAGATCGCCGAGATGGCCGGGCTGGTGTACCGCACCGGCCGGCTGGGCCAGGTCTCTGCCCTGTTGAACAGCGGCTCCCCGGCCGGACTGCTGGACCGGGCCGCCGCCCTGGACAGGGTGGCCGCCAACGAGAACCGGGCGTTGCGCGAGCTGCGCGCCGCCCTCGACGCGGAGACCCGGGCCAAGGCCGCCCTCGACCGTGAGATCCGCGAACAGCGCAAGCAGGTCGAGGTGATGGAGACCCGCAAGAGGCAGGCCGAACGGGCACTCGCCGCGGCGAACAGCGGCGGCCCCAGCTCGGGGGTGAGCGGCAACGCCGCCACGGCCAAGCCGGCGCCGCGCAACCCCGACGGCTCCTGGCCGCCCGAGTCGTGCAGCGTCAACGACCCGACCCCGTCCGACGGCTGCATCACCCCGCGCACCCTGCACGCGCTCAACCAGGCCAAGGCGGCCGGCTTCACCCGGTACGTCACCTGCTTCCGCAGCGGCGGCAGCGGGGAGCACCCGAAGGGCCGTGCCTGCGACTTCGCCGCCCAGAAGAACGGGTTCGGCGGGGTCGCCACCGGCGGGGACCGGACGTACGGGAACAACCTGGCGGCGTTCTTCGTGAAGAACGCCGACCGGCTCGGCGTCCTGTACGTGATCTGGTTCAAGCAGATCTGGCTGCCCAGCACGGGCTGGAAGGCCTACAACGGGGGCAACGGGGACCCGTCGAGCGACCACACCAACCACGTGCACCTGTCGGTCTACTGACCGCACCCTCCACGGGGACGTCCTCCGGCACCGCCCGCCACCCCTGGGCGGTGCCGGAGGACGTCACGGTCGCCCCCGGCCCGGGTCGTCGACCCGGGCCGCAACCGCCGGCCCGTCGGGCCGGGACACGACGTCGCCGCGACCCGGCCGAGACGCCGCGACGGGGTCGCGACCGGTCAGCAGCCGATCCGGGTCGTGCCCAGCGCGACGTCGTCGAACCAGAGGGTGTCGGCACCCTCGCCGTAGCTCTCCCAGCCGAACCGCAGGTCGGTCAGGTCCGGCCGCCAGTTGGCCCGGTTGTACCACTGTCCGTCGATGTCGTGGGTGGGGGTGCCGTCGGCGGTCAGGCCGGTCACCGCCGTACCGTCGACCCAGGTCTGCAACCGTCCCTGCGCACCGTCCACCATGAACTCGACACAGGTCCACCGGTTCACCGGCAGCGGCAGGCTGAGCGCGACGCCGTTCGGACTCTGCTCCGGCAGGGTGGCGTCGTCGGAGGCACGGTTCCACTGCAGGGCGCCGTTCTGGCCGCCCATCCGCAGGTCGCGGTTGCCGTCGTTGCTGTCCCGCATGGCCAGGAAGGTCACGTGCGCGGTCGGCAGCGCGGTGGTGTGTCGGATCCAGAAACGGCCGTACCGGACCGCGCCGAGGCCGGTCAGGTCTCGGTTCGCCCGGACGAAGACGTGGTTGCAGTAACCGGCGGCGCCGTTGATCCGCACCGACCGGCTGCCCTGGTGTGCGACCGAGCTGTCGATCGACGCGGTGCCGGCCCCCTGACAGTCGGGATAGGTCACGGTCCAGTCACCGGCCGGCACGGATCCGGTCTGGTTCTCGAAGCCGTCGCAGAGCACCGCGCCGTCGCAGCCGGCCGGCGGGGGCGTGGTCACCGGCGGGGTGGTCGGCGGTGTCACCGGCGGGGTGGTCGGCGGGGTCGTCGGCGGGGTGGTCGGCGGGACGGTGGTGGGCGGGGTGGTGACCGGCGGCGAGGTCGGTGCGGCGCCGTTGCACGGTTCGCCGTTCAGGGTGAACCCGGTCGGCGCACCCGTGCTCACGGAGTACGTGCCCTGCACGCCGAACTCGGTGGAGCCGCCGGCGGGCAACGAGCCGTTCCACGCCGCGTTTCGGGCGGTGACGGCCGCACCGGACTGGGTGACCTCGGCGTTCCAGGCGTTGGTGATCCGCTGGTCGCCACCGTAGGTCCAGGTGACGGTCCAACCGTTGACCGGGGTGTCCCCCGCGGTGACCCGGATGGTGGCGGTGAAGCCGCCCGGCCACTCGTTCGCCTGGTAGTCGACCAGGCAGCCGGCGGCGGCCCGTGCGCTCGCCTGCGGCAGGCCGCCGAGAACGGCGGTGGTGCCGGCGGCCATCGCGGTCACCAGGACCGCGGCCAGGGACGCGCGACGGTACGGTGCGCAGATCCTCATGGGGATTCCTCTCGGGGCGGCCGGGCGCGGCGGGCGCCCGGCAGGCGACGACTGGGGTGACGGTCGGCACACACGGTTCGGCCGCCCGGCGCCCTCGGCGTGGTCGGCTCCCCCACGATCCGGCGGCTCCGCCCCCGCCGGTGGCCCGGCCAGCCCGTACCGGGCGCCCCGGCGCGGCGGTCCGCCGACGTCTCAGGGCCGGACCCAGCCTAGAGATTGACATCTATAAATTCAATCCCGTCGGCGTCGCGGAACTCCGCCGGGGCGTCGGCCCGGGCCGGGCCGCCCCGTCCCGCCCGGCACAATGACCGGCATGACGCTGGCCCGTTCCCTGCTGCTGTTCCTCCTCGCCGCCGTCGCCGAGATCGGCGGTGCCTGGCTGGTCTGGCAGGGCGTACGCGAGCAGCGGGGCCTGCTCTTCGTGGCCGCGGGCGTCCTCGCGCTCGCCGGGTACGGCTTCGTCGCCGCGTTCCAGCCGGATCCACACTTCGGCCGGGTGCTCGCCGCGTACGGCGGTGTCTTCGTCGCCGGCTCGCTCGGCTGGGCCGTGCTGGTGGACCGGTTCCGGCCGGACCGGTACGACCTGGTCGGCGCCGCCATCTGCCTGCTCGGCGTCGCGGTCATCATGTACGCCCCACGCGGCTGACCGGCCCGCGCGGCGCGCGGGCCCGGGACGGGACCCCGGACGGGACGACCGCACGTCGCCCACCGCCGCCCGCCCACCGCCGGCCGCCCGGCGCCATCCGCCGCGGTGACGGACCACCCGACACCCGCCAGTCCGCATGACCGTACGCGGGAGAGGGTAGGTACGGGCATGAGCGGACATGTCATGGTCTTCGCCCCGGCTCCGCAGCTCACCGTCACCATCGACCAGACCGCCGACGAACCCGAGATCCACCTGCACCCCGGGGGACAGGGGGTCTGGCAGGCCCGCATGATCAGGTGCCTCGGCACGCCGGTGGTGCTCTGCGCCGGGCTCGGCGGCGAGATCGGCCAGGTCCTCGAACCGCTGTTGGCCGGCGAGGGGGTCGAGCTACGGGTGCTCCACCGGGAGTCCAGCAGCGGCGGGTACGTCCACGACAGCCGGAGCGGCGACCGGGTCGAGATCGCCTCCGTACCCGGGCACGCGCTGACCCGGCACGAGCGGGACGAGCTGTACAACCTGGCGCTCGGCGAGGGCCTGCACAGCCCGGTCAGCGTGCTCAGCGGCCCCGGACACCCGGCCCTGGTGGCCCCGGACATCTACCGCCGCCTCGCCGCGGACCTCGGCCGCAACGGCAGCCGGGTGGTCGCCGACCTCTCCGGTCCGCATCTGGCCGCCGTCCTCGACAGCGGCCTCTACTTTCTCAAGGTCAGCCACGAGGAGCTGGTCCGGGACGGCTGGGCGGCCGACGACAGCGAGGAGGAGCTCGTCCGGGTCCTGTCGGCGCTGCACGCCGACGGCGCCGAGTCGGTGGTGGTCAGCCGGGCCGAGAACCCGGCACTGGTGTTGATCGACGGCGAGATCTTCGAGATCGACATGCCCCGGCTCCAGGTGGCGGACCCGCACGGCGCCGGCGACTCCATGACCGCCGGGGTCGCCTCGGTGCTGGCCCGGGGTGGTGACCTGGAGCTCGCCGTCCGTACCGGCGCCGCGGCCGGGGCGCTGAACGTCACCCGGCACGGTCACGGCACCGGCCGACCGGAGTCGATCACCGGCCTGGTCGACCGGGTACGGCTGGCGCCGGTCGGCACGGGCCGGCAGGACCGGCTGACCCCGGACGAGCTCGCCCACCGGACGACCGCGTCATGACGCTCCGGGTCCTGGTCACGAACGACGACGGCATCGCCGCCCCGGGCCTGCGCTGCCTGGCCCGCGCGGCGGCGGCCCGCGGCCTCGACGTGGTGGTGGCCGCGCCGCGGGAGGAGGCCAGCGGCGCCAGCTCGGCGATGAGCGCGGTCGAGCTTGACGGTCGGGTGGTCGTCGAGGAGCACCACGTCGAGGACCTGCCCGGGATCCCGGCGTACGGGGTCGCCGCCTCGCCGGCCCTGATCACGCTGATCGCCCTGCACGGGGCGTTCGGCCCGGCGCCGTCCGTGGTGCTGTCCGGAATCAACCGGGGCGCCAACGTCGGCCGGGCGGTTCTCCACTCCGGCACGGTCGGGGCGGCCTTCACCGCCGCCGCGAACGGGTGTCACGGGATCGCCGTCTCGCTCGACGTCCTCGCCGCGCACGAGGCGACCGCCGGCAGCGGCGGGGCGGCGGTCGCGGTGTCACACCCGGAACGGGACGAACGCCGGCACTGGGCGACCGCGGCCCGGGTCGCGCTCGACCTGCTGCCCCGGCTTCTCGCCGGACCACATGAGACCGTCCTGAACGTCAACAGCCCTGACCTGCCGTACGACCGGCTACGCGGGGTCCGCCGGGGGACGCTCGCCGGCTTCGGTCAGGTGCAGATGACCGTGGCGGAGGCCGGTCAGGGCTTCGTCCGTACCGCGTTGGAGGAGTCCGGTCAGCGTGTCGAGCCCGGTACCGACGTGGCCTGGCTGGCCGAGGGCTACGCCTCGGTGACGGCGATCCGGGCGATCACCGAGGCGGCCGACGTGGACCTGTCCGATCTGGACGGCCCCGGGGCGGGGCCGGACGGTGTGGGCTGAGAGACGGGGCCGGGACACGCGTCCGGGCGTGTCCCGGCGCGGCGCTCAGGCGCCCGGTACCTTTACCTCCTCCTGCGCCGACGCGGAACCCGCGAAGTAGGGCTCCGGTGCTCCGAAGAGCCCGAGGAGCCCGGTGACCCACAGCTGCCGGTGAACGAACCGGCTCGGCTGGGTGACCACGAGCTTGACGCCGCTGACCTCCGCGGTCTGGAAGCCGGCGACCAGGGCGCTGATGCCGACCGAGTCGATGAAGCTGACCAGTCGCATGTTGAGCTCGATCCTGGACGGCTGCCCCTTGGCCAGGACCTCGGCGATCGCCTCCCGGACCTCGTACGCCGTATCGACGTCGATTTCTCCGCGAGGGGCGATCTCCACGACTCCATCGGGCAGGACCGACTTGACGATCGACAGGCTCACGCGAGCACCTCCACTCGCCCGTGTCCGGGCGCCTAATCAGTACGCGGGCCGCGACCGAGAGTATTCCTCTTCTGGCCCCGATCGCCACCCTTCCGGCCGGGCAATCTGTTCAACGAGCCGACAAACCTACCCGGTAACGGGGCAAAACGCGCCACATTTTCGGCGCCCTCTCAGGTCCGTGCGTCCCACCACGATCCTGAGCGTAGCCGTCCGGCGGACCGGTGGGGCACCACCGACGATCCGTGTCGAGGACCGCTCCGCCTCGCTCACCGGGCGTTCGCCCTGCACCGGGGGCCGTGCCGGGTGCCGGAGGCGGGCACGTCCGGGTCCGCCCGGTGACCGACCTCATATCCACTCCGTGACCGACCTCATACCCACGGCTGGGGCAGGACCGGTCAGGAAGGGCCGGACCGGGCGGTTCCGCCCGGTCCGGCCCGGGGTGTCCCGTACCGTGCCGACCCGGCGGCGGGCCGGTCCGCCCGACCACGAGTCGGCGGCGGGCCGGCCGGCCCCGGCGCGAGCTCCGGGGCCGGCGACACCGCCGGTGTTGGTGTGGTCAGCTTCGCGTGCAGGTGACCGGCGACGGCACCGCGTTCGTGCCGGTCCAACTGCCGAGGAAGCCGAACGTGGTGGAGGCGCCCGGCTCCAGGTTGCCGTTGTACTCGGCGTTGCGCACCGTCACCGTCGCCCCGGTCTGGGTGTGCGTACCACCCCAGAGCGCCGTGACGGACTGCCCGTTGGCGAACGTCCACCCGACGGTCCAGCCGCTGATCGCCGAGGTGCCGGTGTTCTGGACCGTCACCTCCGCCTGGAAGCCGCCCGGCCACGAGCCGGTCACCTGGTACGTCGCCGTGCACGCCCCCGCCGGAGCGGAGGTCGGGGGTGTGGTCGGTGGCGTGGCGGTCGGCGGGGTGGTGGGGGGTGTGGTGGCCGGCGGGGTGGTCGGGGGACGCGTGGTGGGAGCGGTGGTCGGCGGGGTCGTGGCCGGCCCGCCGAGTCGGTCGGCCACCAGGATGCCCCGGCCGTTGGTGCCCAGGTAGACCCGGCCGTACACCCGCGGGTCGCCGGTCAGCGCCTCGCCCATGTTGCCGTACTGGTGCTGGTCGTCGTTGATCCGGACCCAGCCGGCGCCGGCGTTGTCCGACCGGTAGACCCCGGTCACCCCGTCGACGGTGGCAACCGTGAAGACCGCCGGGTACGTCTGCCCCGGTGCCGCCCGGCCGAACCCGACGTTGACCGCCCAGGTCACGTTCGACACCCTGGTGAAGCTGGCCCCGGAGTCGGTCGAACGGTAGAGGCCGGTGTCGCCGGCCAGCCAGATGTCACCCTCGGCACCCGGCACGGCCTTGAACCTGACCCCGCTGGTCGGCAGCCCGGTCGCGGCGGTGGCGGTGAAGCTCTGCCCGCCGTTGGTGCTGACGTAGAACCGGCCGCCGGAGAACCCGTAGAACCGCATCGGGTTCACCCGGTCGGACTCGACGACGGCGTTGGCCGGGATACCGCTGGCGGGGGTCCAGGTGTTGCCGTACCCGACGGAGTAGACCACCGGCTGGCCGGGGTCGCCGGGCGCCCAGACGAACCGGCTGCCGTCGGCCGCGGCGGCGACCGTGCCGCCGTTGTTGACACCGGCGGGCTCGGTGCCCTGGAACCAGTTCGCCCCGCCGTCGGTGGAGAACGCGACGTGGCTGTCGCCCGGCCGGTCGGCGTCGGTGAAGTTGCCGGCCCGCACCATGACGCTCGGGTTGCGCTCGGCGAAGTCCAGGCTGGTGGTGCTGGTGAAGGTGGGCTGGGTGAACATCATCGCCGGCACGGCGTCCAGATCGGTGTGTCGGAAGCCGCCCACGTCACCGAGCGCGCTGACCAGCGGGGCGCCGCTGGGCGGGCTGACCAGGTCGAGCACCGCGGTCTCCTCCAGCCCACGCACCATGGGCCGGATGGTGACCGTGCCGCCGCGGTCCCAGTCCAGCAGGTTGGTGGTGCCGTAGATCGTCGCACCGGTGCCGTACATCATCCGGTTGCTGTCGAACGGGTCGATCTCCAGCGACTCGTTCATCCAGCCGAGTTTCGGGGTCTCCTCGGGCGGTGCGGGATTGGTGCCGAAGGTCAGCCAGGGCACCGAGCTGATGTCCATCCTGTAGCGCTTGGTCCGGTTGGGATAGCCCGCCCAGTCCCAGGCCCGGGTCCAGGTCGCACCGCCGTCGGTGCTCCGGAAGAAGATCGTGTCCGGCCACCAGGAGATCTGGGTGGCCACCATGATCGTGTTGGGGTTCTGCCGGTCGATGGTCAACCCGCTGTATCCGAAGTAGGCGTCGGAGCTGGTGGAGGGGACGGGACTGATCCGGGTCCAGGTGCCGGTGGCCCGGTGGAACTTCCAGACGTCGCCCCTGCCGCCGTCGTACGGGCCGCCGGTGTCGCTGGTGGCGATGTAGAGGTATCCGCCGACGGGGTCGACGACGCCCTTGTGCGCGAGGTAGCCGGTCGGCTGGCCGGGGATCCGCTCCCAGCTCACCCCACCGTCGGTGCTCCGGTAGACCGGGTTGTCCCTGTCCGCGACCCCGACGTAGATCGTCTGGGTGGCGTTGCCGGGGGTGCCGGTGGCGGGGTCGAAGACGACCCAGGTGACACCCTGGTTGTGGTTGAGGTAGCCGTTGGGGTCGCTCGGATCCTGGGCGTAGTTGCCGGCGTTCGGGAAGTTGGCGACCCTCGACCACGTCACGCCGTGGTCGGTGCTGCGCCACAGGCCGTTGCCGCCCTCGGCGCCGAAGTAGAGGATGCTGTTGCGGTTCGGGTCGACGGCGAGCCGCTCCCCCTGGCCGCGCCCCGGCATGTTGCCGCCGACCTTGAACGGCAGCTCGTACGCCTGCCAGGTGTCCCCCCTGTCCGTCGAGCGCAGGATGGCGCCGTTGTTCGGGTCCCAGTCGTTGGTGTACATCCCGACAGCCGCGTACACCCGGTTGGTCTCCACCGGGTCGGTGGCGATGCTGAGCACGCCGTTCCAGCCCCACCGGTCCCAGCCGACCCAGTCCAGCAGGGGTTTCCAGGACTGGCTGGACTGCTCCCACCGGTAGGCGCCGCCGATGTCGGTCCGGGCGTAGATCAGGTTGCGTTCGGTGGGGTTGAAGATGATGCCGGGGACGAAGCCGCCACCGTCGATCCGGACGTTGCGCCAGGAGTACGGCTCCGACGCGGCGGCCGAGGCCGGCGCGGCGGACGGGCCGACGGCGACCTGGGCGACCACCGCTGTCGCGCCGGCGACCAGCACGGCGGTGAGCGTGCTGGCGAGACTTCTACGCATGTGAGGGCTCCCTGTCGAGAAGCTGCGCCGCCCGGCGTGTCGCGGTCACCCGCGTCGCCGGGTCGGGGGATGACCGTCCGCAGGTGAGGACTGCCCCGGGCGGGTCGGGGGCGGACCGTGCCGGTGGTCCCGGCCGGCCGCCGCCGCACGTCGGGGCGGGTGGGAGACCTGCGGTGGAGAGGGAGCTGCCCTTCGGCTCCCGCGGCGTCGCTTCGGCTCCCGCGACGGCTTCGTGCGACACGGTCACACAGGGCCGTCACGACTGTCAATAGTTGTGCTCTTAAACTAAGTCAGTCGAGGCGGAACACGACGTGACCGCCGACCTCCTCACGGGTTATGCCCAGCCCGTCGACCGGACGGCCCAGCACGCCCTGCCACGGCGTGTCGGCCAGGTACTCCGGCAGCACCACCACGGTCCGCACGCCGAGCTCCCGCAGGTAGCTCACGCTGGCCTGGTCGGGGAAGCTGGCCGTCACCGCGTGGGTCCGGGCCTGGGACTCGGGGATGAAGGAGGCCAGCCCGTTGACGATCTTCGGAAAGCCGTCGGTGGACCAGAGCATCACGCTGTACTCGAGGGTGCCGCTCGCCGGCAGCACCAGCAGCGGACCCTCCACACCCCGCAACGCGGCCGGCTGCGGGATGACCGGGGCGTGCGGGGTGGTGTTGACCCCCTCCAGGACGACCAGGGCGAGCGGTATCGCCGCCAGCAGCCGGGCCAGCACCCTGCTGTTTCCCGCCCGCCGTGGCTCCTCCGGGACCTCCGTCGGGCCCGGGTAGACCGCCGAACGCAGCACCAGCCCACCCGGCGCCACCACCGCGGGCGGCCCGTCCCCGCCCGCGGCCGCCGGCTCGGACGCCGGATCCGGGACCCGCTCCCCCTCCGGGGCCGGCGCCACCCCGTCCCCCGACGGTGACGGTGGATGCGCGCCGTCCCCCGACGGTGTCCGCGTGGCCTCCCCCGACGGCGCCTGCGTGGCGTCACCGGCCGGCGCCGGCTCCGGCTGCCGGGTCAACGCGGTGAGCGTCCCGGCCGCCAGGACGCCGAGCAGCAGCGTGGTCCAGAGCACGAGCCGGCCCGGAGTCCGGATCGCGTCCCAGCCGGGCGCGTACCGCACCAGGGTGGCGTACCCCGGGTGGCCGTCGCCGCCGAACGTCGTACCGCTGGCCAGGATCACACTGACCAGCACGCCGACGGCGAGGAGAACCCGGTGCCGGAGCCGCCAGGCCGAGTAGAACAGTCCGGCGAAGGCGAGCCCGATCAACACCACCCCCGGCAGCAGCGTCATCTCCCCGGCGAAGGAGAGGGCCTGCCGGGCCGCGGCGTGTCGCTCACCCCAGAGCCAGTTCTCCGGCGGCGCGACGAGGAACCCGCGCCACGGTGGGGAGAACTGCTCGATCTGCGCCAGCGTCCGGCGCCCGGCCGGATGGCGTGCCACCACCTCGAAGTACGGCAGCGCCATGACGAGGGTGACACCGGCGAAGATCAGACCTCCGGCCAGGTCGGCGACGAACAGGCGGCGGCCGAAGGCGGGACGGCGCCCGCGCCGCCACCAGGACCAGAGGTAGCAGCCCGCGGCGGCGAGGCAGATCAGCGCCAGGACGTACCCGAACGGCAGACCGATCCCGAAGCCCAGGGTGATCTGCCAGGCCGCCACCAGCCAGCCGGCGAACGCCCAGCCGGGCCGGCTCCGCTCCGGCCGGTAGCCGTACCGCAGCGACCAGCCGTGCCCCCGGGCGAGCATGGCCAGGGACAGGGCGATGCCACCGACCGACAGCACGTGCAGGTGCCCCGCCTGGGCCAGCCGCCACGGGGCGTAGGCGAAGGCGACCCCGGCCACCGCCGCCCCGATCCGCCCCGCCCCGAGCTGCCGGCTCAGGGCGTACGCGCCGATGAAGGCGAGCGCGTGTACCAGGACGTACAGGATGTTGTAACGGACGACGGCGGCGACCGGACCCTCGCCGATCATGCCGAACGGGGCGTAGCCGAGCAGGGTGTCCGAGTAGGCGTAGGTGTACGGCTCCGGGTAGAACGTGTTCGAGTGCCAGAGCTGCAGCGGCTGGTGCAGCAGGCCGTACCCGCCCCACGCGATCTGCCAGGCCTGCAGGGTCGGGTCGCCGATGTCCTGGGGGATCGTCCGGGTGATGTCCCACAGCGTCGGCCAGGTCAGGACGACCGCCAGGAGCAGCCCACCGAGGACGGCCAGCGTCCACTCGTGCCGGACCAGCCGGACGGCGGCGCGTACGGCCCGGGTGGCAGGGCCTGGGCCGGGCGGGCCGTCCCCGCGGCGCGCGAGGGCGAGGTTGGCCAGACGACGCGCGAGGGGGAGGCCGTGCGCACGGCGCGGTCGCGGCGTTCCGGACCGTCCCGGGCCCGCGTCGTCCTCCCGACCGGCCACCTCCGGGCCGGCTCCGGCCACCTGCTGCTCCGTCGTCATCCCTCGTCCCTCCGGCCGGGTCCGGTGCCCGCGCCACATCGACATCGATGATCCCTGATGCCGACCGACCTGTCACTCTCGCCGCACCGGCGGTCGGCTCACCCGGTCGGGGCGAGGAGTCCTCACCCGGACGCGAGCCAGGGTCGACCCGACGGTCGAGGGCGGAGCCTACCGCCCACGGCAACGGACGGGGCGGAACCGGGTCGTCCGGTCCCGCCCCGGAGGGCACCGCGGGAGGAACGACCCATGGCCACCCGGACGATGAGCCACAGCGACGAGGAGATCCAGCGCGACGTACTCGCGGAACTGGCCTGGGAACCCCGGGTCCAGCCCAACGAGATCGGGGTGACCGTGCAGGAGGGTGTGGTGACCCTGCGCGGCTGGGTGGACAACTACGCGAAGAAGTGGTCGGCCGAGCGCGCCGCGCACCGGGTGAGCCGGGTGCGGGCGGTCGCCAACGACATCGAGGTACGGCTGCCCGGCTCCGCCCAGCGGCCCGACCCGGAACTGGCCGCCACCGTCACGCGCGCCCTGGAGTGGGACGCCTTCGTTCCCGCGCAGGACCTCGACGTGACCGTCGCCGACGGCTGGGTGGTGCTGCGCGGCGAGGTCGAGTGGGAGTACCAGCGGCGTGCCGCCGAGCAGGCGGTTCGCCGGTTGTCCGGGATCCGCGGCGTGACCAACGGCCTCACGGTCCGTCCCCGCGAGACGCCCGAGCCCGGGGAGATCTTCGAACGCCTCCAGCACGCACTGGTCCGCAGCGTGGAGACCGACGCCGAGCGGATCCGCATCGAGATCCGCGACGGGGTGGTCGTGCTGACCGGAACCGTGCGCTCGTGGCTGGAGCGGGAGGAGGCGGAACGGGTCGCCTGGTCCGCCCCGGGCGTCACCGCCGTCGACAACCACATCACGGTCCGGCTGTGAGCCTCCGCGACCCCGTCCGGGTGCTCACCCGCCACGGGAGAGGGGCGCTCACCCCGACCGGTGCGACCCCTCGACCACCCACACCGCGCGGTTCGCGTCGGTCACCCGAGGAGCACGAGTGCGCACTCCCCTGAAGGTCACGGCCGGCCGCCTCCGGGTCCCCGTCACCGACGCCGACCACATCTCGGGCCCGGCGGACGCGCCGGTCACCCTCGTGCAGTACGGCGACTACCAGTGCGTACACTGCGGCGCCGCGCACGGCGTCCTCCGCGAGACGTTACGCCGGCGACCGGAGACCGTACGCCTGGTCTTCCGACACTTCCCACTGGTCACCGTCCACCCGTACGCCGAGGACGCGGCGGAGGTGGCCGAGGCCGCCGCGGCCCGGGGCGGCTTCTGGCAGATGCACGACTGGCTCTTCGAGCACCAGGACCACCTCGACCCGGTGCAGCTCTCCCTCGGTGTGCACCAGCTCGGGCTGCCCGTGGACGAGATCGGCGAGGAGCTCGGCCGGCACGCCCACCTCGCCGGCGTCCACCGCGACCTCGTCGGCGGGATCCGCAGCGGGGTCACCGGCACACCCACGTTCTTCCTCAACGGCCTGCCGCTGGACGGCCCGTGTACCGTCGCCGACCTGGTCGCCGCGATCGACAGGGCGGCCGAGGGCTGACCGTCCGGTGACCGGTCGTCACAGCAGGCGCAGTTCGCGGGCCCGGCGTACCGCGTCCCGCCGCCGGGTCGCGTCCAGCTTGCGGTAGATGTTGCGCACGTGGGTCTTGACGGTGTTGACCGACAGGGACATCTCGGCGGCGATCTCCACGTTGGACAGGATGCTCTGCAGGTACCGCAGCACGGTCAGCTCACGCTCGGTCAGCGGCTCCGCCAGCGGCGGCACCGCCGCCGACGGGTCGTCGGCGCCGTCGCCGGCCGCGACCAGGTCGCTGACCAGGTGCCAGTACCGGGTGCCCGTGTCGAGGTGGCTGGTGAGCAGCTCCCGCACCGACGGGTCCGCCCGGGTGAAGACGCGGCGGTAGCCGTCCGGCTCGGCCAGTTCCAGCACCCGTTCCAGGGTCCGGGCGGCCCGGCGGTGGTCACCCGTACGCCGGGCCAGCACGGCGTCGAGCACGCCGGCGTCGAGTCGGACCGGCAACGGCCAGTCGGATGCCTCCGGCCCGTCCCAGTCCGGCAGGGCCCGCGACGCCGCGTACGGGTCACCGGAGCGCAGGTACGTCCGGGAGAGCGCGACCGCCGCCGGCGCGGACCGGTCCGGCCGCGGGTCGTCCGCACCGACGACCGGCCCGAGGAGTTCCCGGGCCGACTCGACGTCTCCGTGCGCGGTCCGCAGCTCGGCCTCGGCCACCCGCAGCCAGGGTTCCCACGGGCCCTCCTCGTCGGGGACGCCGGCCCGGTGGTGTCCCGGTCGGCCGTTGTGCACGTCGGCGAGCCGTCGCCGGGCCGCGGCCAGCTCCCGGTGTGCGCCGGCCAGGTCGCCCCGGTCCCGCAGCAGGTGCGCCTGGACCAGTCCCAGCAGGACGACGACCAGCGGTTCGGCGACGTGCTCGGCGGCGCGGGCGGCGAGCGACAGGCTGGCCTCGGCCTCGTCGGTGTGGTCCCGGTGCAGGGCGACCAGCGCCTGGGCGAGGTGGGCGTGCACGCCGTCGGCCGGCCGGACCGGCACGCCGTAGCCGAGCGCCGCCCGAGCCGCCTGGTCCGCGTCCCGCAACCGGCCCCGGAGGGCCCGGATCAGGGCCAGCCGGCCCTCACCGAGTCGGGCGGCCCGGGAGCAATCCGCCGCCCGCGCATCCGCCAACCCGTCGACGAGAACCGTCTCCGCCCCGAGGTCACCCCCGCCGAGCCGCATCGCGGCCCACAGCAGTCGGGCGACGGCCCGCTCGGCCCGGTCCACCGCGAGACGCTCCGGGTCGAGTCCGGCCACGTCGACGGCGTCGACGTCGATCCGGTCGGCGTCGACCGAACCGACGGTGTCGAGGTCCGGCGCCAGCAGCCGGGCGGTGTCGGCCTCGACCACCGCGGTGTCACCGGTCGCCTGGGCGACGGCGAGCCGCAGCGCGGCGCCGATACGCCGCAGCCGGTAGCGGTGGGTGTCGTCGTCGCGTGCGCCGGTCAGGTCGGCGGCCAGATCCAGGTATCCGTTCGCCGAGACCGGATCCTGGGCGTCCAGTCGGTCTGCCGCGCAGGCCAGCGCGAGTTCCGGGTCGGCCCGGAGCACCTCCGGCGGGGGTGGCGGCGGCGTCGACCGGGACGGCCCACCCTGGCCGTACGGGATCAGGTCCGGCCAGTGCCGGAGCAGGATCGCCGCGGCGGATGCCCAGTCCGCCCCGGCGAGCGCGTGCCGGAGCGCCTCGCCGGGCAGGTCGCGGGCGGCGCACCAGCGCGCCGTCCGGCGGTGCAGCTCGGCGCGCTGGTCGGCGGGACGGCGGGCCACCTCCGCCCGGAGCACGTCGCCGAGCAGCGGGTGCAGCCGGTACGCCGGTGGCCGTCCCCCGAGCGGGATCACGAACCCGCCGTGCCGGTCGAGCTCGGCGACCAGGCGGTCGCCGTCGTTCCGGCCGGTGACGGTGTCGACCAGGTCGGCGGAGAAGGCCGCCGCGACACCGACCCGGCACAGCGCCTCGCGGGTCTCGGCGGCGAGCCCGGCCAGCAGCTCCTCGGCCAGGTAGTCGGCGACCGCCGGGTGCTCACCGGTGAACTCGTCCACGCAGCGGGCCGCGTCGGGGTGGCCCGTGAGCGCGAGCGCGGCCAGACGCAGGCCCGCCGCCCAGCCCTCGGTACGGCTCAGCAGGCGTCGCCCGTCGTCGGGCGACAGCGGCAGGCCGTACGCGGTGAAGAGCTCGGCCAGCTCGTCGGGGCGGAACGCCAGGTCGGCGGCGCGGATCTCGGTCAGCTCCCCGCTGAGCCGCCAGCGGTGCAGGGCGAGTCCGGGGTCGGTCCGGCCGGAGACCACCAGTCGCAACCGTCCCGCCGCGTGCCGCAGCAGGAACTCCAGCCCGTCGGCGACCTCGGGACCCTCGGCCTGGTGCAGGTCGTCCAGGATCAGCGTGACCGGTTCGGGATGTGCGGCGATCCTCTCGGCGAGGGAGGCGGGGTCGTCGTCCCCGCTGGCCGGATCGCCGTCCCCGGTGTCCGGTCCGGGCGCGGTCACGGCGGTACGCAGCGCGGCGGCGAGATACTCCCACAGCCGTCGCCCGTCGCCCGGCCCGACGGACAGCCACCCCAGCGGGGCCCGGGCCTGCCCTCGGCGCTCCGCGCGGCGCGCCTCGTACCACGAACTCAGCAGCACCGTCTTGCCCCAGCCCGCGGCGGCCGAGACCACCGTCAGCGGCCCGGCGGTCCCGGCGTCGAGCTGCCGGAACAGCCGGGGCCGGGGCAGTACGACCGTCCCGGACCGGGGTGTGGCGGCGAGCTTCGCGCGGAGCAGGGGCTCCCTCGACACCGGCGTCCTCCTCCCCTCCGGCGTGTCCGCCGGACCGTGACCCGGCGCCGGTTACCCCGCCCGACGCGGTTCACCCCTTGCGGACGAGTCCGGTTCACCCGCCACGGCCGGACCATGGCGGCCCGACGAGGCGGACGGGGTCGGGGGGTGGGTCGGCGCCGGACGCGGGCGACAGGGATCGGGGGTGGGACGCCGGGTGTGGCGGGAGCCGGGTAGGACGTGGCTTGCCGGGGGTGTCGTCGCGGCGGCGGTCGTGGCGGGCGCGGTGGCGTTGCGCTGGCCCCGGTCAACGGCGTACGCGGTGGTCGTCGACCGGCCCCCCGACGAGCTGGCGCCGGACGGCCGCCTTCCCGCACCGCTGGCGAGCCTCGGGCCCGGGGTGGCGGTCGCGCTGCGACCCGCGTGCGGGGGACGGCGCACCGAGCTGGTGGTCCGGGTCCGCGACCGCGAGCCGGCCGTGCTGGCCGCGCTGTCGGAGTGGCTGGCCGGCGAGAGCCGGCGGACGGCGGTCCGGTCCGCCCTGTGGGAGACGAAGAGGCTCGCCGAGTCCGCTGGTGTGCCGGCGCGGCGGCCCGCCCCGCCGGGTGGGTAGGCACGTGTCGGGGTACGGGTCACAGAGGGCGACACACGGGACATTTCACCAAACCGGGTCGGATGAATACATAGAGTGTTCGAATGACCGTTGCCCGGTGCACTCCGCCGCTGTCTGGCCGGGCCCGGGCGCACCGTCGTGTCGCCGCCGGGACCCTCGCCGGCCTGCTCGTCGCCGCCCTGCTGGCCGGTGACGTACCCGATCCCCGCCGGACCGCCGACGCGTCCCCGTCGGGCGCCGGCGGCGATCCCGCCCCGCGCCCGGGCGCCGCCACCGCGTCCCCGCCCGTTCCTCCGACACCGATCCCGGTTCCCCGGCCCCCGGACACCCTGCCGGTGATCGACTACCGGCCCGCGCCGGGCGGATTCCCCCGGGATCCCGATCCGATGTCGACCGTCCGGCTCGGCGAGGGTCTGCGGCCGGTCCGACGGGTCGCCGTGTACGACGCCCCCGGCGGCCACCCCCGCGCCTACCTCACCCCGACGATCAGCGGTGTCGAGGTGACGGTGCCGGTCGTCGACCGCCGCTCCGGCTGGGTCGCCGTTCTCCTACCGTCGGCGAACCGCACCATCGGCTGGGTGCCGCCCGGACCGTGGACCACCGTGGTCCTGCGGGACCTGGTCGTCGTCGACCGGGTCGCCCGTCGGCTGCACTGGTACCGGGACGACCGGCGCGTCGCCTCCTGGCCGGTCAGCGTCGGCACCCGAAGCACCCCGACCCCGCTCGGCCGTACCTTCGTCCTCGGCCGTTCCGCCCCGCCCAGCCGGGTGTACGCGGACACCGAGGTCTTCGCCCTCGGCGCCGTACCGGAGGACCCGGACGCCCTCCCGACCGGCCTGCGTGGCGCGCACATCGGACTGCACGCCTGGTACCGCGACGCCGACCTCGGCCGCAGCAACAGCAACGGCTGCATCCGGATCACCCGCAGCGCCCAGCGGCGCCTGCTCGCGGAGCTGGAACCCGGGACCGAGCTGCTGGTGCTCGACCGGTTCACCGCCCCGCAGCGGCTTCCCGGCCCGCCCGCACCGGACCGGTCGAGCGACCGGCCGGAACCGCGGTAGCTCCCGCGCGCCGGGTGTCGAGACCGTCGGCGGTGGTCGGGGGGACGAACCGCAGAGCCCTTCCTTGCGTGGGTCGTGAGGGGGCGGCCCGTCCCGGAGGGCGTCAGGCGGGCCGCTCCACCCCGCCACCGCGGCCCTCGACCGGTGGTGCGGCAGCAGGGACGCCCGCGGAGCCACATGCGAAAGCTCCCCTGCCGGTGGTTCTCCCGTGTCGTGGGGCACCGGACCCGGCTGAGCCCGGGGCGTCACGTTCGGGGTGTCCCGGCTCTCAGATCAGGCCATCGACGCCGTACGTGTTCCACCACGTCGGCCGGTGTTTTCGGAGAGTTCCACCCATCCGTGTCAACAGCAACCAGTTTCCGTTCAGCACCAGAGCGGCATCCTCGGCCCGACCGGCCAACACTCGCGCCACGGCCGTCACCACGTTCGACGTCGCCCTGTCCGTCGGCTGGTCCTTGCTCAACCGATAAATAACGTCGACATACGACTCCAGCTCCCACTCCCAGCGGGAGCCGTCGCCGTCCTCGGCCTCACAATAGCCATCGCGTCCCCCAAAGATGCTCACCCCGTACCCATAGCGATCCCGAAGGTCGGCAGTAAACAAGCGACCACCACCCGACGGTGTGGGAATCTCCGCAGCCTCCGGAGCCGCAACGGCTGCCACCTCCTCCAACGGGATGTCCCCCGCAAGAGTCAACTGGTACTCGACCGCCATACGTGTACTTCCTCAGTCTCGCCGCACGATCTGAACGATCGCACCGTTCCGCGTCACCGCTATCAGCTCCTTGAGTCCGGATATGGGCCAGTCATCGAACTGCTTTTGCAAGTCCCCGAGGTCGCCGCACCAGTCGTGAAGATTCACCACGACACGTTGGGTCTGCTGGCCGACCACCTTCTTGCGCACCTGGGTCCACACACCACGGACCGTGGCGGCAGGCGTGGGAGAGTAGCAGTCGAAAACATGGCCCTCAATCAGATAGTCCGGGTCGCCGTCTGGCTTCCCCACATCCCTCGTGGTCCGCCGCGCTTCGGCGATCTCCTGCCGAGTAGGGTTCTGGTGAACCCGGTAGCCC
>ERZ777003.343-NODE-343-length-95637-cov-13.380291_pt1 | contig 95637 bp, 88 predicted proteins | sample MGYA00374956_ERZ777003 | MGnify/ENA primary metagenome ERZ777003 (study PRJEB29302, sample SAMN06268252) | bioreactor metagenome | isolation source: Joint BioEnergy Institute, California, USA | place: USA:Joint BioEnergy Institute, California, USA | collected...
CGGGGTGCTGGCGGGTCAGCGCGGCCGGCGGGCACGCCGCGCCACGTAGCGGGCCTGGCGGAAGGCGTGGGCACAGGACTCGCGGCAGTAGCGGCGGGCGCGGTGGCGCTGGACGAACAGCATCGGGCACCCCGGGCGGGCGCAGCGACGCACGCGGGCCGACTCCTCGCCGCCGAGGAAGAGGATGCAGCGGGTGGCCGTCATCGCGGCGAGCACGTCGTCGGGCTCACCGTGGTGGTCGACCCACCACGTCGGTCCGTCCGCGCCGAGCCCGAGGACGAGATGCGCCGGCGCCTGGGCGGCCTCGCCGTTGAGCACCTCGACGGCCCACTCGTCGGCGAGCGCGGGTCGCCCGTCGACCGCGTCCAGGAGCAGCCGCCGCGTCGCGTCGCGCACGGCGCGCAGGCGGGCGACGAGCGGAGGCGTGAACTCGGCCGGCAGGGGCATGCGCTCGGCGCCGGGCGCGCGGCGGAACCAGGCCGCGCAGCGCGCCGGCTCGGCGAGCACGTCGTCGTCCTCCCTCTCCGTGCGGCGATCGGTGTTGGCGAGCTCGACGGCGAACGGCTCACCGAGCAGCAGCAGGTCGTCGTCCGTCCACCGCAACGCCTCCACCCGGCGGGCCTCCCGCTGTCCGCCCACGGCGTCCACGGTACTCGCGCCCCATCCGGTGGAATGCACCTCGGCCCCGCCGACCGCTCCGGCGTCTCCGCGATGCACGAGCGACCAAGATGTCATTTCTTCTGCAACGATCGACTCCGGGGCCGCTGTCGTTGGAGCAGGTCGGCGAAGCGCGACAGGGCGGCGCTCGTCCCGGCCTCGTCGCCGGTCCCCACGAGATCGAGCAGCAGCCCGCGCACGACCGCCAGGCCCAGCCGGCGCGCAGCCGGGTCGTCGTCATCACCCTGCAGCCACGACTCGACTGCGTCGGGCAGCAGGCGGTCGAACGGCGCCTCGCCGTTGGCGCCGCGCGCGTAGCACTCGAAGAACAGCCGCTCGAGGGGGCGCAGCCGCGGGTCGGTCAGCGTGCGCCACATCGCCGTCAGCACGTCCGCGGGGTCGCCGGCGAGCTCCGCCGCGAACGCCCGCTGGCGCGCCTCGACCGCCTCGACCACGGCCACCAACAGCTCCTCGCGTGAGCCGAAGTGGTGGATCAGCATCCGGTGGCTCGTGCCGACGCTCGCGGCGAGCTCCCGGAGCGACCGCGTGCCGACGCCGTGCGCCGCGCAGTCGGCGATGACGGCGTCCAGGAGCTCCTGGCGCCGGCGCCGGTCAGGCGGGCGCGCCACCGCGCTCGACGCGCTGCTTGAGCCCGGCCGCTTCCATCGCGAGGTAGCGGCGGGTGAGCCGCCTGGTGAGCAGGCCGACGACCACGCCGAGTGGCCCGCGCTGGTCGATGGTCTGGGTCACGCGCGTCCGGCCGTCACCGAGCGCCTCGAGCCGGTGCGTCGCGACGGTCGTCGCACCGGGCGAACGGGTCGTCCAGGACCACGACGTGCCCGGCGTCAGCTCGGTCACCTCCCACACCAGCGTGGGGAACCGGGGCTGCTTGATGCGCACCCTGGACGACGGGCCGAGACGTTCGCCTTCCAGGAGCTCGACCGACGTCACCGAGGCGGTCCAGCTCGGCCAGCGCTCGACGTCGCTGTAGACGTCCCACACGGTGTCCGGCGCTGCGTCGATGATGACCTCGTCACGCGTAATCACGTACCAGATGGTACGTGAATCGCCCGGGTGGGCTCGCCCGGTCGCCGATCTGCGCCGGTGCCGCACGATCAGCGGCACCGGCGCAGGGGAAGCGCCCGGGAGTCAGTCGTACTGGCCCGGCTGGTAGTCGCCGGCCGGCTGGCGCACCAGCACGTTCAGGCGGTTGAACGCGTTGATGAGCGCGATGAGCGAGACGAGGGCGGCGAGCTGCTCGTCGTCGTAGTGGCGGGCGGCGTTGGCCCACACCTCGTCGCTCACGCCACCGGCGGCGTCGGCAATGCGGGTGCCCTGCTCGGTCAGCTCCAGTGCGGCGCGCTCGGCCTCCGTGAACACGGTGGCCTCCCGCCACGCCGCGACGAGGTTGAGGCGCTGTGGCGTCTCACCGGCGGCAGCCGCGTCCTTGGTGTGCATGTCCGTGCAGAAACCGCACCCGTTGATCTGGCTGGCGCGGATCTTCACCAGCTCCTGGGTCGTCCGGGGCAACGTCGAGCTCAGCAACGCCGCGTTGGCCGCGACGAGGTGCTTCAGCACCTTGCCGGCCGTGGGACTCTCGTACAGGTTCAGGCGGGCATCCATGCTGGGTGTCCCTTTCGTCTCGTCGGGGGATCGGTTCGCCATGGAGACACCGGCCAGTGCCCGAACGTGACACGTCGATCGCCCGCCCCGGCCGAGCCCGCCTTCTCGATCTGTGGAGCAGTACGGTCCGCCGGCATGGTCTTCGTGCGATCCGGGGACGTCCAGCTCCACGTGGAAGAGACCGGGACCGGCCATCCGATCGTGTTCGTCCACGAGTTCGCGTCCGACTGCCGGGAGTGGGAACCACAGGTCCGCTGGCTCTCGCGTTCATATCGTTGCATCACGTACAACGCTCGCGGCTACCCGCCATCGGACGTCCCGGCGTCACGTGACGCGTACGGCTGGGAGCACGCCGTCGCCGATCTGCTCGCCGTGCTCGACGGACTCCGCATCGAGCAGGCCCACCTCGTCGGGCTGAGCATGGGCGGCTACGCCGTCCTCCAGTTCGGCCTGCGCCACCCCGAGCGCGCCTCGGCGATCGTCGCCGCAGGGGCGGGGTCGGGGTCGGGCCCGGCGGAGCGGGCGACGTGGCCACGCGTCGCGGCCGCGATCGCCGAGCGCTTCCTCACCGACGGGATCGACGCGATGGCCGACGAGATCGGCCACGGCCCGACGCGGGTCCAGCTGCGGCGCAAGAGCCCGCGCGCCTGGGAGGAGTTCATGGCCCACCTCCGCGAGCACGATCCGGTCGGGATGGCCAACACGATGGCCCGCTTCCAGGCGCAGCGCCCGTCGCTGTACGACTTCGAGGAGCAGTTCCGCGCGCTCCAGGTGCCCGTGCTGCTCGCCGTCGGCGACGAGGACGGACCGTGCCTGGAGACCAACTTGATGTTGAAGCGGGCGATCCCAAACGCCGGTCTCTGGATCCATCCGCACACCGGCCACGCCATCAACCTCGAGGAGCCGGCCGCGTTCAACGCGATGGTCGGGGCGTTCCTCGCGGAGGTCGAGCGTGGCGGCGCAGCGGCGGGCTGACCAGGCGACCTCCGTCGCCGCGCGTATGTTCGTGTAGCGTCTCGGTGTGGCTCCTCCACGTGGTCGATCCCGGCAGCCGACGGCGACGTCCAACTTCGGCGTCGGCCGACGCGAGAGCCACGACGCCTCGGCGTTCTACGACCGCTTCCGCCCGCCGGAGCTGTCGCCCGACGACACGGTCCTGCCGCCGACACCGATCGCCGAGCCGTTCGTCCACGGCGACGCCCGCCACATGGACGCCGTGCCCGACGGCTCCGTCGCCCTCGTCGTCACGTCGCCGCCCTACTTCGCCGGCAAGCAGTACGAGGAGGAGCTCGAGCGCGAGGGCGTGCCGTCGTCGTACCTCGAGTACCTGCAGCTCCTCACCGACGTGTTCGCCGAGTGCGTGCGCAAGCTCGAGCCCGGCGGGCGCATCGCCGTCAACGTCGCCAACCTCGGCCGCAAGCCGTACCGCAGCCTCTCGGCCGACGTCATCCGCATCCTCGAGCACGACCTCGGGCTGCTGTTGCGCGGCGAACTGATCTGGCAGAAGGCCGAGGGAGCGAGCGGATCGTGTGCGTGGGGCTCGTTCCGCAGCCCGGCCAACCCGGTGCTGCGCGACGTCTCCGAGCGGGTGATCGTCGCCAGCAAGGGCCGCTTCGACCGGGCCCGCTCGGCCAGGCAGCGCAAGGCGGCGGGACTCCCCCACGAGAGCACGATCCTCACCGAGGACTTCCTCGCCCTGACGCTCGACGTGTGGGAGATCCCACCGGAGAGCGCCCGGCGCGTCGGCCACCCGGCGCCGTTCCCGGTCGAGCTGCCCGAGCAGCTCATCCGCCTCTACACCTACGTCGACGACCTCGTGCTCGACCCGTTCATGGGCAGCGGCTCGACGCTCGTGGCCGCGGCGCGGCTCGGGCGCCGCTACGTCGGCTACGACCTCGACGAGCAGTACGTCGCCATCGCCCGCCAGCGCGTGGCCGAGGCGCTGCGCACCGCGGCACCGCCGTCCGCGCCGGTCGACGGGCGACCGGCGCGCCAGATCGCCGAGCACGCGCTCGTCGACGCCGGCTTCCGGGTCACCGCCCGGGGCCGGCGCATCCGCGGCACCGGGGTCGCCGTCGACCTCGTCGTCACCGACACCACCGGTCGCGAGTGGTTCGCCGACGTCGCCGGGCCGCACACGACCCACCGCGGCGGCCTGCTCCGCACGGAGGTCGTCTGGCGGGCGCTCGGGCGCGCCGCCGCACTGCGCGCCGCCCGCGGCGACACGGGCTACCTGCTGCTGTCGACGCAGCTGCCCAAGCCGTCGAGCGAGGGCGGTCAGGCGCTGCGCGCCGCCGGCCCGGAGCTGCTCACCGACGTGATCGACCTGCAGGCGGACGACGCGCTCGAGCGGCTCCGGCGCTACGCCAAGGGTGAACAGGCCCCGGCGCCCGGCTTCTGGACACCTGCCGAGGTGGACGCGCTCAGCCGTCGATGAGCGCGGCCGCCTGGGCGAACAGCATCAGCGTGTGCCGGTGCAGGCGGTCGCCGATCTCGACGGGCGTGAGCCCGGCGAACGCCCGCGCGTGGGAGCCCTCGAGGATGATCCCCAGCCGGTAGCACGCGAGCACCCGGAACCACGTGAGGCTCGACAGGTCGCGGTCGACCTGCTCGCCGTAGCGGGCGATGATCTCGTCCTGGGTCGGGATGCCCGGCGCCTGGCCGACCGGCGTGATGGCCTCGCCGTCGGGCCGCGGCCACGACGACAGCAGGTGACCGAGGTCGAGCAGCGGGTCACCGATCGTGGCCAGCTCCCAGTCCACGATCGCCGCGACCTTGCCCTCGGTGCGCGAGATCAGCACGTTGGCGAAGTGGAAGTCGCCGTGGATGAGCCCCATGCGGATGTCGTCGGGGCGGTGGGCCTCCAACCACGCCGCGACGTCGTCGAGGCGCGGGATGTCCGGCCCGGGGTAGCCCGGCAGCTCGTTGTAACTCTCGAGCTGGTTGCGCCACCGCGGCACCTGTCGCTCGGCCCAGCCCTCGGGCTTGCCGAGGTCCCACAGCCCGCGCGCCTTGACGTCGATGCGCGCCAGGGCGGCGATCGCGTCGGCCATCGACAGGCCCATGTCCCGCTGCATCGCCACGTCCGATGCGTGCGGCTCCGGGAGGCCGAGCGTGGCGTTGAAGCCGTCGACGGGCTCCATCAGGTAGAACGCCGCGCCGATCACGTCGAGGCCGGGCTCGGCGGCGATCAGCGCCGGGTGCGGCACGTCGGTGCCGGCGAGGGCGGCGAGGACGCGGGCCTCACGGCGCATCGTCTCGTCGCTGTTGGCCCGCTTGTGCTGCGGTGGGCGGCGCAGGACGAACTCGCGGTCGCCGCGGCGGAAGCGCAGCAGCACGTTCTGCGTGCCCCCGGCGATCAGCTCGACGTCGGTGATCGGACCGCTCCCGAGGCCGCGCTCGTCCATCCAGGACGCGACGCGCTCGAGGTCGACGACGGCGGGATCGATCACAGCACCTGCCACGGCGCACGATCCTTCCAGCGCCGAGCAGCTCGACGCGAACCCGGCGCCGGCCGCGCCGTCCGAGCCCGTGTGCGCCGGCGCCGATGTGGTCTCATTCGGCGATGCCTGCTCGGTTCGACAACCTCGGCTACTACACGCTCGCCGGCGCCGCCCCCGATCCGCGCGAGCTCATCCGCGAAGCCCGTGACGGCGAGCGGCTCGGCCTCGGCTGGGCGTTCATCTCCGAGCGCCTCAACGTAAAGGAGGCCGCCACGCTCTCCGGCGCGGTCGGCGCGGTGTCGGAGCACCTGCAGATCGCGACCGCCGCGACGAACCACTTCACCCGCCACCCGCTCGTCACCGCGGCGTACGCGACGACGATGCACCGCCTGACGCGGGGTCGCTTCACGCTCGGCCTCGGGCGCGGCATCGGTCCGATGACCAAGGCCCTCGGCGTGCCGCCGGTGACGACCGCGCAGCTCGAGGACTTCGCCGGGCTGATGCGGCGGCTGTGGCGCGGCGAGACGATCGTCGGTCACGACGGGCCGTGCGGCAGGTTCCCGTTCCTGCGCCTCGATCCCGAGTTCGACGAGGACATCCCGCTCGGGATCACCGCCTTCGGGCCGAACACGCTGCGCCTCGCCGGTCGGGCGTTCGACCAGGTGGTCCTGCACACGTTCTTCGAGGACGAGACCCTCGCCCGCTGCGTCCGCACGGTGAAGGAGGAGGCCGAGCGGGTCGGGCGCGATCCGGACGCCGTGAAGGTGTGGTCGTGCCTGGCGACGATCGGTGACCACCTGCCGCCGGAGGTGCAGCTGAAGAAGACGGTCGGGCGGATGGCGACGTACCTGCAGGCGTACGGGGACCTCCTGGTGCGCACGAACAACTGGGATCCGGCGCCGCTGGAGCGGTTCCGGGCCGATCCGTTCGTCGCCAACTTCCAGGGCGCGATCGACCAGAAGGCGACGACCGCCGAGCTCGAGCACGTCGCCACGCTGATCCCGGAGGCGTGGTTGGCGCCGGCGGCGACCGGCTCGCCGCAGCGGTGCGTCGAGGTGATCCAGCGCCAGTTCGACCTCGGAGCCGACGGCGTGATCCTCCACGGCGCGTCGCCTGCCGAGCTGGAACCGATCGTCCGGGCGTGGGCCGCCGCCCACCCATGAGCCTCGTCGCCGCGCTCCGCGAGGGCCTGGCGGCGCTCGGTGATGCCGAGAAGGCGCCGCAGATGCAGGCGTACATGAAGTCGGCGATGCCGTTCCGCGGCGTGCAGACACCGCGTCGCCGGCGCCTCGTGCGCGACGTGCTCGCGACGCACGGCGCGCCAGCGACGCGGGACGCGTGGATCGCCACGGTGCGCGAGCTGTGGGACGACGCGGCGTACCGCGAGGAGCGCTACGTCGCCCTCGACCTGTGCGCACATCGATCGGCTCGGGCGTGGCAGGACCCCGACGCCCTGCCGCTGTACGACCACCTCGTCGTGACCGGTGCATGGTGGGATCTCGTCGACCCCGTGGCAACACACCTCGTCGGGCCGATCCTGCGCGCCGCACCCGACGAGGTCGCGCCGGTCGTGCGCGGCTGGAGCCGCGACCCGGACCGCTGGCGCCGGCGCGCCGCGGTGATCGTGCAGATCGGCGCCAAGGCGGCCACCGACACCGCGCTGCTCGCCGACGCCGTCACCGCCAACCTCGCCGACCCGGACTTCTTCCTCCGCAAGGGGATCGGCTGGGCGCTGCGGGAATATGCGAAGACGGATCCGGGCTGGGTGCGCGCGTTCGTCGACGCCCACCGCCACGAGCTGTCGCCGCTGTCGCTGCGCGAGGCCACCAAGCACCTCGGCGAGGGCGCTGGTCCGCGCGCCTCGTCCCGGGCCCGGTAGCCCGTGGAGCCGAGCGGGGCGCCTGCCCGCCGGGGTCCCGCCGGGTCAGCCCGCGGTCTCGATCCTCCGCTTGACCGGCGGCCGGCCGGTCGTGCCGTCGGCGTACCCCGCGTAGCGGGCCGCGGCGCGGTTCGGGTCGGTCACCTCGGCCATGCGCGGGCCGGCCGCGAGCAGCGCCCCGTCGGCGCGGATCGCCTCCCCGGTGACGAAGGCGCTGTCGGGCCCGGCCAGGTACAGGGCGAGCCCGGCGATGTCCTCGGGGCGTCCCTCCGCCGGCCAGGGCTGGAACGACGGCATCGCCGCGCGGACCTGCTCCTCGTGGCGGCCGATCGCCAGCGGCGTGAAGATCAGGCCGGGGCAGATCGCGTTGACGCGGATGCGGTGACGCGCCAGCTCGACGGCGGCGTTGTAGGTGAGGTTGATCACCGCTGCCTTGGCCGCGGAGTACGCGGTGGGCCCGGCACCGCCGACGAGACCGGCGACGGACGCGGTGTTGATGATGCTCCCGCCGCGCCCGTGCTCGATCATCACCCGGGCGGCGTGCTTGATGCCGAGGAACACGCCCCGGGTGAGCACGGCGAAGGTGCGGTCCCAGTCCTCGACGGCGGTCTGGGTCAGCGGGCCGAAGGCCCCGCCGACGCCGGCGTTGTTGAACATCACGTCGAGGCCACCGAAGCGCTCCAGGGCCGTGGCGACGAGCGCCTCGACGTCGGCCTCCTCGGCGACGTCGCCGCGCACGAAGGCCAACCGTGCGGGGTCGCCGACCTCGTCGACCAGGCGCTGCCCGTTGTCGGCGTTGAGGTCACCGGCGACGACGCGCGCGCCCTCGGCGAGGAAGCGCAGCACCGTCGCCTTGCCGATGCCGCTGGCGCCGCCGGTGACGATGGCGACGCGACCGGTGAGGAGCTCTCCCATGCGCGCTGAACGTACGCGGTGGGATGGACCCGCCGACCACCGGACGGGCACCGGGGAGGAAGCCCCGTCCGGGGTCGGCAGGCGACCGTCAGCGCTTCCCGCGGTGGCCGCTGCGGTGCACCGTCGGGATCGAGGCGTGGGGCAGCGGGCGGGCGAGGCGCAGGACGTGACGGTGGTCGAAGTCCGGCCGGGGGCCGCGGCGCGACCGCGGGCCGGCACCGGCGGGGCGAACCCCCTTGGGCGTGACTCGACCGTGAGCGCGATGAGCTGGCATGGGCACGAGATCCTCCTGGCGAGCGCCGGCGACGATGCCGGCGGTGAACGGGACGGGATCGGCGACACGTGCACGCACGCGGCGCCGTCGGGATCGCGTCAGAGGATCATGGCCACGACCGTACGCGGCCGGCCGGCGTCGCGCGAAGTCGGTTTCCGTGCGTCACACCCCGCTGCATCTGCAACGAGGCGGTCGACTCCGGGACTCAGCCGGACGAGCAGGCGCGCCAGAAGGCCCGGTAGGACGGGTACTCGACGTCGGGCACGATCCAGCCGGAGCGGACGAGCTCCTCGTGCAGCTTCGGCAGGTTGCGCCACGGCACCCCCATGTCCACGTGGTGGGCGAGGTGCCAGCCGGTGTGGTACGGGACCATCAGGAACCGGGCGAGCGGGGTCTGGCGGATCACGTGCGTCGTGCGCCGGCGGTCCGGCGAGCGCTCCATGCCGCCGTGCTCGGCGACGGCCCGCAGCCGGTTGGAGACCTTCCACAGCGTGGACCACGACAGGATCCACACGACGTACGCGAGCGGCTCGCCGGCGACGATCGACGCGGTCAGCAGCACGAGCTGCACGGCGAGGATCTGGCGGGCCTCGACGTTGCCCCGGCGCAGGCTGGCGAACAGCGCCCGGAAGTTCTTGTACGCGCTGATGCCGAACAGGTCGCGACGCAGCTTGCGGTGCCACGAGTCGCGCGGGATCGGGTAGCCGCGGTACAGCGCGATGTCGGGCTCCTCGGGGCCGAGCTCGTCGCGGTGGTGGGCGAAGTGGGCCCGCCGGTAGGCGAGGAACGCCTGGTACGTCGGGTACGCGAGCAGCCAGCGCCCGACGAAGTCGTTGACCCGACGGTTCGGGAACAGCAGGCGGTGGGCGGCCTCGTGGCCCAAGATGTTGAGCAGGCAGTGGCCGCGGCCCATGTACAGGAACGCAAGCAGCCACGCCCACCACCGGTCGACGACGGCGGCGGCGATCACGACGCCGAACGTCTGCACCAGCGCCATCACGACGGTCACGACGTTGCGGGCCGTGGGGATCCGGCGCAGGTCGTCGCGCAGCGGACGCACCGGCATCGCCCGCTCGTTCAGGCGCTCGGTCGGCAGCACGTCGGGGAGTAGTTCGGCGGGCGGGACCATCGAACGGGTCCCGGTCGGGCGCGTCACGGTGCTCGCCATGGGACGATGATACATCTCGCGATCATCGTGATCAAGAGATGTAACAACCCGGGCGGTACGCTGCGGGGTCCGTGGGTGCGATCCGTCCGTTCAACGCCCGGTCGCTCGTCCTCTCCGTGCTCCTCGGCCTCGACCCGCCGGTGCTGCCGGCGCGCTCGCTCGTCACGCTCGCCTCGCTCTTCGGGATCGCCCCCGGCACGATGCGCACGGCGCTGTCGCGGATGGTGGCCGCCGGCGAGCTCACCGTGGACGGTGACGGCTACCGGCTCACCGGGCGCCTCCTCGAGCGCAAGGCCGCCCAGGACATCGGTCGTCGCCCCGCGCCCAGCGCCTGGGACGGGTCCTGGGTGGTCGCCGTGGTGACCGCCCCCCGCCGGGCGATCGCCGAGCGCCGGGCGTTCCGCACCCACATGGCCAACTTCCGCATGGGCGAGCTGCGGCCCGACACCTGGCTGCGGCCGGCGAACCTGGACCCGCCGCCCGGTGACGACACGCTCGCCGTCGTGTGCGGACCGCTCGACGGTGCCGACCCGGCGGCGCTCGTGCGCCGGCTGTGGTCGCTCCCCGAGCTGGCCGACACCGCCGTCGACCTGATCCGCCGGCTCGACGCGATGCTGCCCGCGCTCGCCGACCGCCGCCCCGAGGCGCTCCCCCCGACCATCACCCTGGCCGCCGAGGTCGTGCGCTTCCTGCGCGCGGAGCCGCTGCTGCCCCCGACGCTCACGCCGCAACCGTGGCCGCCCGACGAGTTGCGGGCGCGCTACCACGAGTTCGACGTCGCCCTCGGGCGCACGCTGCGCCACGCCGTGCGGCGCTGAGCGTGCCGGGCGTCAGGTCGTCGGGGCGATGTCGAGCCCGAACAGCTCGCGGAAGCGAGCGTAGTACTCGGCGTCGTCCTCGATCGCGCCCAGCGCCACCCAGTCCTGGTCGCTCATCCTCGCCCGCCCCTCGATCATCTCCCGGCCGCCCCAGCTCATCGTGTAGCGCAACTGTGGCGAGTCGGTCGTGATCGCGTGGTGCACGGCCTTGGCGACCTCCACCGGATCGGTCGCCTCCGCGATGCCGCGGGCGTAGAACTGGAACATCCGCCGGTACGGCGCGTCGTAGGCACCGGTCGCGTTCGGGGCGTCCACGGTCTTGGCGAAGATCGCCGACCTGGTCACGCCTGGCTCGATGATCACGACCCGGATCCCGAACGGGGCGAGCTCCTGGGCCAGGCCCTCGCTCACGCCCTCCAGGGCGAACTTCGACGCGACGTAGGGCGACTGGGCGATCGCGGCGACCCGCCCGGCGATCGAGGAGATGTTGACGATCGCCCCGCTGCGCCGCGCGCGCATCCCCGGCAGGACGTGCTTGAGACAGCGGATCGCCCCGCACAGGTTGACGTTCATCACGTCCAGGTACAGCTCGGGCGTGCCCTCCTCGGCCACCGCGTTGCCGCCGACGCCCGCGTTGTTCACGAGCACGTCGACGCGACCACCGGTCTCGCCGAGGATCTGCTCGAACCCACGCGCCACGGAGTCGTCGTCGGCGACGTCGAGCTCGACGAGGCGGATCTGCACGCCGGCCGCGTCGGCGAGCTTGTGGAACGTCTCCATCCGCGACGTCGCCCGCACGGTCCCGAAGACGGTGTGGCCCTGCTGGGCGAGGTGGATGGCGATCGCCCGGCCGATCCCCGAGTTGGCGCCGGTGACGACGGTGACGGGTGCGTCGCTCATGCCTCGCACAGTAGGGCGGCCGCAGCCGGCGACCGCCGACCGAGCTGCCTCAGCGGACGATGCGCGCGCGCAGCGAGGCGACCCAGTCGTCGGCCATCCGCCAGCGGGCGTCGGCGTGCTCGCGCGCGCTGCGGGCGTGCTCACCTGCCGCCGGATACGACCCGAGGAACTTCACCGCGCCCTGCTTGGCGTGCAGCTCGCGGAGCGCGTCGGCCATCAGCTCGTCGTCGATGTGCGCCTCGGCGTAGATGACGAAGCAGTAGTCGCCGAGCCCGCCGCGCTTGGTCGGGCGGCTGATCAGGTTGGAGAGGTTGATCCGCCGGGCGGCGAACTCCTGGAGGATCGAGATCAGGCTGCCGGGCTCGTCGGCGCGCTGGTAGACGACCATCGCCGTGCGGTCGTGCCCCGTCGGCGCCGGGATGCCGTCGCGGGCCACGAGCACGAAGCGGGTCTGGTTGCCGGGGTGGTCGGCGATGTCGCTCGCCAGCACCTCGAGGCCGTAGAGCTCGGCCGCCACCCGCGGGGCGATGGCGACGGTGCCGGTGCCGGGGCTCTCGGCGGCGAGCCGGGCGGCCTCGGCCGTGCTCGCAGCCGGGCGGATCTCGGCCCAGCGCAGCCGCTCGCGGAGGTAGCGGTGGCACTGCGCGGTGGCCACCGGGATCGACAGCACGACCTTGACGTCCTCGAGCGTCTGACCCGGGGTGCCGACGAGGCAGTGCTCGATGTCGAGGACGATCTCGCGGGTGATCAGCAGGTCGTAGTCGAACGCCAGGGCGTCCTGGGTGAAGTTGACCACGCCCTCGATCGAGTTCTCGATCGGGACGACGCCACAGTCCACCTCGCCGGCGGCGACCGCGTCGAGCACGTCGGGGACCGACGGGAAGTCGACGAGCTCCTGGTCGGCGAGATCCGGCTGGGAGCGCACCGCCTGCTCGGTGAACGTGCCGAACGGACCGAAGAACCCCACCCGCTTCGCGGTCGAGGCGATCGAGGCGGCTCGTCGGTCGTCGGTCATGGCTGGTCAGGCTATTGGCGCGGGCCGCCGGCACCCCGCCCGGATACCGGCGGCAGGGTGGGAGGACCACGCCGGGTGGAGTCGCACCGGCGGTCTGGCACGATGACGTGCCGTGGACGAAGGCGCGCTGCGGGCGCTGCTCGACGACCTCGCAGCCGGGCGGGTCGACGCCGACGAGGCCGTGCGGCGGTTGCGTCGCCTGCCGTTCGCCGACGTCGGCGACGCCCTCGTCGACCACCATCGGGCGCTGCGCCAGGGGATGCCCGAGGCGGTGTACGGCCCGGGCAAGACCCCCGAGCAGTGCGTGCGCATCGTCGGCGAGCTGCTCGCCCACGGCACCGGCCCCGTGCTGCTGACACGCGCGTCGCCCGAGCAGGCCAAGGCGGTCGTCGCCGAGCACGGCCCGGCGCTCGAGCAGGGCGGCTGCGTGCTCTACCGCGAGCCGCCGCCGACGCGCCGCGGTGACGTGCTGGTCGTCGCCGCCGGCACCGCCGACCGGCCGGTGGCCGACGAGTGCCTCGTGGCGCTGCGCGCCCACGGGTTCGCCCCGCGGCGCCTCGACGACGTCGGCGTGGCCGGGCTGCACCGGCTGCTCGCCCACCTCGACGAGATCACCGCCGCCGACGCGGTCGTGGTGCTCGCCGGCATGGAGGGTGCGCTGGCGAGCGTGATCGGCGGGCTGACCCGCGCGCCGGTCGTCGCCGTGCCGACGAGCGTGGGCTACGGCTCGTCGCTCGAGGGCGTCACGGCGCTGCTCGCGATGCACGCGTCGTGCGCCGCCGGCATCACCGTCGTGGGCATCGACAACGGCTACGGCGCGGCGTGCGCGATCGCCAGGATGCTGCCGTGAGCCGCGTCGCCTACGTCAACTGCGCCGCCGGCGTGGCCGGCGACATGCTGCTCGGCGCGCTCGTCGACGCCGGCGCCGACCGAGCGGCTGTCTTCGCCGCGCTCGGCGGGCTCGGGCTGGACGGCTACGCGGTGGGCTTCGAGCGGGTGCAGCGCGGCGGGATCGCGGCGACGTGGGCCAACGTCGTGGTCGACGACCACGCACACGACGGCCACGGCACGCACGGTGCGCACCCGCACCGCCCGGTGAAGGTGATCCGCGAGCTCCTGGACGCGGCGGACGTGCCGGCACCGGTGCGCACCCGGGCGCGGGCCGTCTTCGACGCGCTCGCCGACGCCGAGGGCGCCGTGCACGGCATCGCCCCCGACGAGGTCGAGCTGCACGAGGTCGGTGCGCTGGACGCCATCGTCGACGTGGTCGGCATCGCCGCCGCCCTGCACGACCTCGGGGTGGAGCGGATCGTCGCCTCCCCCGTCGCGGTCGGCCACGGCCGCGTGTCCGCCGCACACGGCCAGCTGCCGAACCCCCCACCGGCCGTCGCCCGGCTGCTCGCGTCGCGTGGGGCGCCACTCGTCGGCGTCGACACGACGATGGAGCTGTCCACGCCGACCGGCGTGGCCGTGCTCGCCGCCCTCGCCGAGGACTTCGGCCCGCTCCCCGCGATGCGCGTCGAGCGCGTCGGCTACGGCGCCGGCACCGCCGACCCACCGGGCCGCCCCAACGTCGTGCAGGTCGTCATCGGCACGGCCGCCGAGCCCGCCACCATCCCCGGCCCGGGACGGGAGGCCGTGCACCTCGAGGTCAACGTCGACGACGTCACCGGCGAGGTGCTCGGCCACGCCGTCGCCGCCCTGCTCGCCGCCGGCGCCCACGACGCGTGGGCCACGCCGATCGTCATGAAGAAGGGCCGCCCCGCGCACACGGTCGCCGCGCTCGCCGACCCCGCCCTGGCCGATCGCGTCGCCGCCGTGCTGCTCGCCGAGACGGGCAGCCTCGGGATCCGGGCGTGGACCGTGCGGCGCTGGCCGCAACGACGCGAGGAGGTCACCGTCGAGGTCGACGGCCACCCGATCCGCGTCAAGGTCGCCTCCGGACGGGCCAAGGCCGAGTTCGACGACGCCGCCGCGGCCGCCGCCGCCACCGGTCGCCCGGTGCGCGAGGTGCTCGCCGCCGCCGAGGCCGCGGCCCGCCGGCCCGCCGGCCCGTAGCCCGGCGCAGGATGCTCAGGCGGTCGCCGCGGCGGCGTCGGCGAGGCGCTGCACCTCGCTGATCGGCAGCTCGCCCGACGCCCGGGCCATGAGGTTGCCGTCGGCGTCGACGAACATCAGGTACGGGTAGCCCGGGGTGCCGAGCGCGGCGGCCCCCGTCTGGATCTGGTCGTCGGCGATCACCGGCCACGACCACCGCATCTCCTCGGCCAGCCACTCGCTCGGCGGGAAGTGCTCGCGGTCCGCGTTGGCGGCGGTGCTCACCCCGACGACGGTGAGGTTCTCGGGCACCCGGCCGGACTCGCCCCACTCGACGAGCAGCGGGACCTCGTTGTTGCAGTGCGGGCACCAGTGGGCCATCACCACGATCATCATCGGCCCGTCCAGCCCTGGCGTGATCGCCACCGGGTTGCCGGCGTAGTCCTCGCCGCGCACCGTCGGCACCGGCTGGCCGATGCATGGGTCGTTCGCGTCGCGCCACGGCACGAGCCACTCGCCCTCCACGTCGACGGTGCCGAACTCGCCACCGTCGCCGGGCGGCACCGCGGGCACGCTCGACGGCGTGTAGAGGCACTCGGCCGGGGCGTCGCCGTCCTCCTCGTCGTCGTCACCGCGTGTGGCGACCCACGCGGCGACCGCGGCCACGGCGACGACCGCGGCGACCACGACACCGATGACGAGGGAGGTGCGTGAGCGGGACGGGGCGGGGGCCATCAGGACTCCTGGAGGGTCGGGGAGCGGGGAACGACGAGGGCGAGCACGGTCACGAACCCGCACAGCGCCATGAACGCCAGCGTGACGAACCCGAGCTCGCGGAACCAGATCGCGGAGCAGTCCGGGCCGATGCCGCAGACGTCGCCCTCGAGCTGGGGGTGCCACTCGACGAGGTAGTGATACGTCGAGATCAGCGCACCGATCGCGGCGAGCGGGGCGACGTACCAGCGGACCGAGCGATCGCGGCGCAGCGCGGCGACGAGCAGGATCACCGCCAGCGGGTACATGGCGATGCGCTGGTACCAGCACAGCCGGCACGGCTCGTAGTCGGCGACCTCGGAGAAGTAGAGGCTGCCGGCCGTGCAGGTGCCGGCGACGAGGAAGGCGAGCCAGAGCCCGACGGCGTCGACGGCGGCGACCAGCCGGGCGGCGCCGGTGGACCGGCCGGCGAGGAGGCGGGCAGCCACGAGGCCGATCGCCCCGGTCCCGGCGGCCAGGGCCAGCAGGGCGAAGAACACCTGCGCCGCCTCGACGTCCACGGGCGGCAAGTATGGGCCGTGGCGCGGAGGATCCGGGCGCACCGTGCCCCGGAGCAGGGCACATCCGTCCCCCGAAGGCGGCGGATCCGGGGACGCCGGCACGCGTCGATAGCCTCTCTCCACCGTGTCGAGCGTCGTGCACGAGCTGCGGCGCACACGGCGTCGTCGGCGCCTCGGTGAGCTCGAGTGGTTCGAGATCGCCTACCGCGTCTACCTCGCCGCCCTGGTCGGTGGCGGCGCGGTGCTGTGGCTGAGCGGACTGGTGTCGGACGACCCGGCCACGCCCGAGCAGGTCGCCGACCTGCTCCGGCACGGGCCGGCGGTGCTCGGTGGCGGCACCGCCCTCGCCGTCGCCATCGGCCTGCGCAGCGGCAGTGACGGCGGACCCGTGTCGATCGAGCCGCCCGACGTCCGCCACCTGCTGCTCGCCCCGGTCCCCCGCCGCGCCGTCCTCGCCCGCCCCGTCGCCCAGCGGCTGCGCTCGATGGCGTTCGGCGGGGCGCTCCTCGGCGCCATCGCCGGCCAGCTCGCGGCGCGCCGCCTCCCCGGGTCGGGCCCGGCGTGGGCGGCCAGCGGCGCCGTCGCCGGCGCGGCGATGGGCGCGGCGTTCGTCGCCGTCGCCGTCCTCGCCCACGCCGCCCGCCTCCCGCGGTGGGCGGCCACCGCGCTCGCCGCCGCGGTCCTCGCCGCGCAGGGGCTCGCCGTCGTGGGCGTGCTGCCCGGCGGCCCGGGCGACACGATCGGCAGCCTCGCGCTGTGGGGCCTGCGCCAGGAACCCGTCGACCTCGTGGGGATCGGTGTCGTCGCCTCGGCCGCGCTCGCCGCCCTCCTGTGCGCCGGGCACCTGCGCGTCGAGCCGCTCGTGCGGCGCGGCGACCTGGTGTCGCAGCTGCGCTTCGCCGTCACCATGCAGGACCTCCGCACCGTCGTGCTCCTGCGCCGCCAGCTGCGCGGGGAGCAACCCCGCCCGACCCCCTGGCTGCGGCTGCGCACCAGCCCCGGTGGCGGCCGTGCCCGCACGGTGTGGCGGCGCGACTGGCGCGGCCTGCTGCGCTACCCGGTCGCCCGGCTCGTGCGCATGGCCGGCCTCGCGATCGCCGCCGGGATCGCCACGGCCGCCGTGCTCCGCGGCACCACCCCGGCGATCGCCGGCATCGGCGTCGCGCTCTACCTGCTCGGCCTCGACGCCGTCGAGCCGCTCTCCCAGGAGATCGACCGGCCCGACCACACCGACGCCGTGCCGATCCCACGTGGCTGGCTGCTCGCCCACCACCTCGCCGCGCCCGCGCTCGCGGTCGTCCCGTTCGCCCTGCTCGGCGCCGCCACCGTCGCCGTGCTCGAACCGGACGCCTGGGCCGCCGCGCTGGCGCTCTGCGTGCCGCTCACGTGGGTCGGCGTCGCCGGCGCCGTGGTCAGCATCGTGCGCGACGCCCCGGACCCGCTCGCACCGCCCCTCGCCCAGTCCGCTGCCGTGCCGCCGGAGTTCGCCGGGTTCACGTCCACGATGCGGCTGCTGTACCCGCTCGCGGTGAGCACGCTCGCCGGCATCGCCGTGCTGGTGGTCCGGGAGCTGCCGGGCGTCGGTACCGTCGTGCGCATGCTCGTGGCGGCCGCCCTGGTGCTCGCCGCGATCGTCTGGTGGGTGCGGCGGCGCGACGAGTGGCGCCGCAAGATCCGCGAGTTCCTGGAGGCCGGCCGCGCCGCGGGGAGGTCGGCCACGTGACGGCAGCGCTGGAGACCGTCGGCCTCGCCAAGACCTACGGCGACGCACCCGCGCTCGAGCCCGTCGACCTCACCGTCGCCCGCGGCGAGCGCGTCGTCCTGCTCGGCCACAACGGCAGCGGCAAGACCACGTTCCTGCGCATGGTCGCCGGCCTGCTCGAGCCCTCCGCCGGGACGGCACGGGTGCTCGGCGCCCCGGTCGGCTCCCTCGACGCCCGGGCGGCGACCTCCTACCTCGGCGACCAGCCGGTGTTCTACGACGACCTCAGCGTGTGGGAGCACCTGGAGTACATCGCCCGCCTCCACGGCCACGAGGACTGGGAGGACCACGCGGCCGAGCTCCTCGGGCTGCTCGGCCTGCTCGACCGGCGCGACGACCTGCCGACCACGTTCAGCCGCGGCCTGCGCCAGAAGGCGGCGATCGCCCTCGCCCTGATCCGCCCGTTCGAGCTGCTGCTCGTCGACGAGCCGTTCGTCGGGCTCGACCGCGCCGGCCGCGACGCCCTGCTCGAGCTCTTCGACCGGGTCCACCACGACGGCGCCGCACTCGTCGTGGCGACCCACGAGCTGACCACCGTCGGGGCGGCCGAGCGACTCGTCGCCCTGCGCGACGGCACGGTCGTCTACGACGGCCCGCCGAGCGAGGCGGACGTCGACGAGCTCGTCGCCCGCTGACCGGGGACTGGTCACCGCGCGACGGGCGGCCCCGGACCGCGCCGTGCTGGTTACAGTTCGACGTATGTACGAGTTCGACTCCGTCAGCGTCTCGACGTACGAGGCAGGCTCGCTCGCCGCGAAGCTCACCGAGAGGTCCGCTGACGGGTGGGAGGTCGTGGCCATCGTCCCGACGGGCAGCGACGTCACTGCCTACCTGAAGCGCGCCACCGCCAAGGACTCGTCGGGCACGACCGCCGAGAGCGCGGTCACCGCCGCCTCCGCGGCAGGTGAGTCCACCTCGTCCGGCGTGAGCGAGCCGGCCGGGTGGGGCACGGCGCCCGCCGCCACCGGCGCGAGCAGCTCGTCGTGGGGCTCGACCGCCTCGGGCTCGTCGCCGTCGGACACCGGCCAGGGCTGGGGCAGCACGGCCACGACCACCACGTCGGGCACGCCGTCGCAGCCGGCCACGCCGTCGGTGCCGCCGGGCTGGTACCACGACCCGTCGGGCCGCTACGAGCTGCGCTACTGGGACGGCACGGCCTGGACCGAGCACGTCTCGCGCAACGGCCAGCAGTACACGGATCCGCCGGTCGCCTCGTGACCGTGCGGGGCGGCCGACGTCACGCGTGGGTGACGCCCGGCCGCGACGGCCCACGCCGCATACTGGGCCGGTGATCGCCACCTCGATCGGGCACGCGGGGATCCTCATCGAGTCGGAACACGGCTCGATCGTCTGCGACCCGTGGTTCGTGCCGGCATTCCTCGGCTCCTGGTTCGTCTTCCCCCGCAACGACCGCCTGAGCGAGGACCTGCTCGCACGCATCGAGCAGGCCGACTACCTCTACGTGTCGCACCTGCACGGGGACCACTGGGACGAGCCGTGGCTCCGGGAGCACCTGCCCCGCGACATCGGCGTGCTGCTCCCCGGCTTCCCGACGCGCGAGCTCGACCGCAAGATGCGCGAGCTGGGGTTCACCAACCTGATCCGCACGAACGACCGCGAGGAGCTCGACCTCGGCGGCCTGACCGTGGCGATCCACGTCGAGACCAGCATCACCGACGGCCCCGGCGGCGACTCGGCGCTCGTCGTGAGCGACGGCACGACCCGGATCGTCAACCAGAACGACTGCCGCACGAGCGACCTGGAGGCGCTCCGCGCGCACGGGCCGGTCGACCTCCACTGGCTCCAGTACAGCGGGGCGATCTGGTACCCGATGGTGTACGAGGTGCCCGACGACGAGATGCGGGCGCTCGTGCAGGCGAAGATCGAGAGCCAGCTCGCCCGGGCGATGCGCTACGTGGAGTCCGTCGGCGCACGCGCCGTCGTGCCGAGCGCCGGGCCGCCGTGCTTCCTCGACCCCGAGCTGTTCCGCTTCAACGTGATCACGGGCGAGGAGCCGAGCATCTTCATCGACCAGCGCGTGTTCCTCGACCGCCTCGCCGCGGCCGGCCACACCGGCCTGCTCGCCATCCCCGGCACGTCGATCGACGTGACGCCCGACGACATCGTCGTGCGTCATCCCGAGGGCGAGGAGGCGGCGTGGCGCATCTTCACCGACAAGGAGCAGTACCTGCGCGAGTACCAGGCGGACTGGCTCGCCTGGATCGACGAGCTCAAGGCGAGCTGGAAGCAGCACGAGGGCATGGACCTGCTCGCCGAGCTGCAGGCGTGGTGGCACCCGCTGCTGGCGATGGCGCCGACGCTGCGCCAGGCGGTGGGGGCGTGCTGCCTGCTGCGCGCCGGTGACCTCGAGGTGCTGATCGACTTCCCCGCCGGCGAGGTGCGCCCGTACGCCGGCGAGGAGGTGCGCTACCGCTTCGAGATCGACCGTGCCCTCGTCGAGTCCGTCGTGGCCGCGCGGGCCGTCGACTGGAGCAACTCGCTGTTCCTGTCGTGCCGGTTCCGTGCCTGGCGCGACGGAGAGTTCAACGAGTGGCTCTACAACTTCTTCAAGTCGCTGTCGGTCGAGCGGATGCGCCGCACCGAGGCCGAGGCCGTGCGCCGCCTCAGGCCACCGACCGAGCAGGAGCCCGACATCGAGCTCGGCGACTGGGTCGTGCAGCGGCGCTGTCCACACCGCAACGCGGACCTCGCCGTCTTCGGCGAGATCGAGGGCTGCACGCTCACGTGCACGCTGCACGGCTGGCGCTTCGACCTGGAGAGCGGCCGCTGCCTCACCGCCGCCGACCACAGCCTGCGCGTCCGCCGCCGCGACCCGTCTGCGTGAGCGATCAGACGCGCGCCGCGACAGATCGCTGACACAGAGCCGCGCCGGTCAGGCGGGGAACTCGCCGTGGACCCAGACGGGCATGCGCATCGGCATCAGGCCGGCCTCCCAGATGAAGTCCATCGCCGGGACCGAGACGCGCACGCAGCCGTGGGACGCCGGGTAGTTCGGCACGTGGTTGGAGCCGTGCACGGCGACCCCGCCCACGAAGTACTTCGGGCGGTAGATCTTGCCGAGGTCGCCCTCCCACCAGCCCTCGGGCCGCTCCCGGTTGACGTGGTGCAGCCCGTTGGGGGTGATCGCGACGCCGCGCTGGATCTCTCCGGGCGTGTTCTGGTCCTCCTCCTCGTACGGCTGCCCGTTGGCCGTGGAGGTGTTGAAGATCCACTGCGTCTTGCCGTCGACGACGAAGAACAGGAGCTGCTTGGTCTTGTCGACCTCGACGAGCGTGCCCGCATCGGCGGTCGCCCGGGCCTGCTCGGTGGCGCTCGACAGGGCGGCCGCGGTCGCCTCGTCGACGGACCCGGTGGCCGGGAGCCCGGCGTACTTCTGGAACGCCATCACGGCCTGTGTGGTGGTCAGCCCGTACTGGCCGTCGATCGCCCCGACCCAGAAGTTGAGATCCTGGAGCCGCTGCTGGACGCGCCGGGTGGCCTCGCCGCTGCTCGTGCCGACGGCGGGGAGCGGCTCGATCGGCTCGATCGGTTCGATGTTCCACGGGCCCGGCGGCAGCGTGGCCGTGGGCAGCGTCGTGGTCGTCGTGGTGGTCGTCGGCGCGGCGGTCGTCGTCGGCGCCTCGGTGGTCGCGGGGGCGCTCGACGCCGGTGCCGGCGGCTCGGTCACCTCGGTGCCGCCGGTCGGCGGCGCGGCCGCCTCGGCCTCGGCGCCGCCACCGCTGCCACCACTGCAGGCGGCGACGGCGGGGAGGGCGAGGGCGACGAGGGCGGTCAGGGTCACGCGCGCGCGTCCCATGACGTTGCCTGCGGTGACCACCGGCGGTGAGGCTACCAGCGCGCCGCCGGCGGACGGCCGACCCTCGCCGCGCCGCGGCGCGACGTCACACCTCGACGGGGAACGGGAGCTCGAACCAGATCGTCAGGCTGTGCTTCACGCCGCGGCGCAGCGACGCGGCCTCGTGGGGATGGGTCACGAGCGACGGCCAGGCGAGCAGGGCGCCGACCGGGACGTCGCGGTTGTCGACCCCCTGGCGCGGGAAGCGCAGCTCGGCACCCTCGTAGCCGTCGTTCAGCTTCACGGCTGCGGACACCTGGGCGACGTCGTGGTGCTCGCGCAGCGACTCCTGCTCGCCCGGCGCGTAGCGGATGACGAACGCGTCGCGCAGGCCGTGGTAGTCGATGAGCGGCCACACCTGCTGCAGCTGCGGCCAGATGCGCACGCCGAGGTCCCGCTCCACGGCCTGGTACAGCGCCGGGCTGATCGCGGCCAGCGAGACCTCGTGGCCGGGCACCGGGTCGTCGGGGTCGGGGGCGAACCCGACGAGCTCCGCGGCGCGGATGACCGCCCGGCAGAACTCGGGCGTCCAGAACGGCACGACGAGCAACTCGGGTCCGATCACCTCGACGCCGGTGCGCTCGTCGATCGCGCCCTGGTAGCCGAGCACACGGGCGAGATCGTCGAGCCCGTCGGCGTCGTCGGGGGCAGGTGGCGGCGTCACGCCCAGGATCGTTGCAGGTCGGCCAGCGGGACCGGGGAACGACCGCGGGCCGCGACGCGGGCGAGGTCGAAGTCGTCGAGCAGCTCACCGGCGGTGACGGCGGTGCCCTCGGGCACGAGCCCCAGCGAGGCGGCGAGCGCGCCGACGATCCGCTCGACGGGCACGCCGGCGAGATCCTCCAGCGTGACGGCACCGTGGCGCTTGGCGAGGCGTTCCCCGTCCATGCCGACGACGAGCGGCACGTGCACGTAGGTCGGCGTCGGCAGCCCGAGCAGGCGCTGCAGGAGGATCTGACGGGGCGTGGAGCCGAGGAGGTCGTCGCCGCGGACGACCGTGGTCACGCCCTGGGCGGCGTCGTCCACGACGACGGCGAGGTTGTACGCGGGCACGCCGTCGTTGCGGCGCAGCACGACGTCGTCGGGCACCGCCGTGTACGAACCGGCGAGGCCGTCCTCGACGGTGATCGGCTCGGCCGGTGCCCGCAGGCGCAGCGCCGCCGGTCGCTCGCGCCGGCGTGCCGCCCGCTGTGCCGCGGTGAGGTCGCGGCAGGTGCCCGGGTACGTCAGGTCCGGTCCGTGCGGCGCCCGGGCTGCCTCACGGATCTCGCGCCGCGTGCAGTAGCACTCGTAGGTCAGCCCCTGCTCGGTCAGCGCGTCGATCGCCGCGTGGTAGCGGTCGAAGCGCTCGCTCTGGCGGACGACCGGGCCGTCCCAGTCGAGCCCGATCGCGGCGAGATCGGCGAGCTGGCGGCGCTCGTGCTCGACGGAGGAGGTGACGCGGTCGAGGTCCTCCATGCGCACGAGGAAGGGCTCGCCGTTCGCCCGGGCGAGCAGCCAGGCGAGCAGCGCGGTGCGCAGGTTGCCGAGGTGCAGCGGGCCGGTGGGCGACGGGGCGAAGCGTCCGGTCACAGTCCCGCAGTCTCGGGGACGCGACGAGATCGCGCGCGTACCGTGATCCCGATGCTGGACCCGGGGTTGCAGCTCGACCGCGCGGCGCGCATGGCGCTGATCCTCGAGCGCGACGGCGCCGAGTGCGTGTGGTGCCGCCGTCCCGTCGACGTCGGCCTGGTCGCCGCCACGACGGACCACGTCGTCCCCCGGATCAAGGGCGGTCCGAGCTGGATCGAGAACGAGGTCGCCGCCTGCAGGCGCTGCAACGGCGAGCGCGGCCACCGCACGCCGGGTGAGTGGATCGACGAGTGCGAACGGCGCGGCTGGGAGCCGAACGTGGCCGCGATCGTCCGCGCCCTCGAGTCGCTGCTGGCGGCGATCGAGGTGCGCGGCGGGCAGCGCCGGGCGCGTGCCTACGCGACGACGCAGCTCCGGCGCCTCCGGCCCCGGACGGGGCCGACCTAGGCTCGTGCCCATGCACTGTCATTCGTGCGGGACGGAGGTCCGCGAGGGACAGAAGTTCTGCTCGGAGTGCGGTGCGTCGCTGCGCGGGGTCGCCGACGTGACGGGCGAGATCCCCGTGATCCGCCCCGGCGACCCGCCGCCGGACGAGGCGGCGACGGCGCAGCTGGCGGCCGTGCCGGCCGCCACGCCTCCCCCGTCGGCGTCACCCGGCGAGGACCGCACGGCGCCGCTGCCGGTCACCGAGGACCGCACGGTCCCGTTGCCCGCCACCTCGGTCGCCGCGGGGGAACCGACCGGCGGGATCGCCGCGCGCACCCGCCCGAGCACTGATCTGCACATCGTCGAGGCGACCGAGCCGACCGCGCTCCCGGTGGCCGAGCGCACCGCAGAGCTGCCCGTCGGCCACCCTGCGGTCGTCACCCGGGAGCAGGCGCCGGTCGCGCCGCCTCCGGCATGGCAGGCGACGCCGGCGGCGCCGGACGCCCACCGCCGGTTCCGGTTCCGGCGGCTGCTCGTGGTCGCCCTGCTGGCGTGCGCGGCAGCGGTCGCTGCCGTGCTCCTCACCGTGATCCGCATCGACCCGGCACCCGACGGGCTGAGCCCGGACTACCGGGTCAACGACTTCGGCACGAACAACACCGTCGCCGCCCTGCTCGCCGGCGGGGCGATGGTGCTCGGCGCGCTCGCGTGGTGCGCCGGGTTCCGCTGGGGTGCCGGCCTGGCCGGGGGCGCCGGCGCGTCGCTCGCCGGCTGGGCCGCGCTCGTCGTCGGCGCCGCCGAGTGGCGCCTCGATCTCGCCGGACCGGACGCCGACGCCACCCGCAGCCTGGGCTTCTGGGCGCTGGTGGCCGCCGGCGGGCTCGGGGTGCTCACGCTGCTCGGCTCGCTCGCCGGCGCCGGCCGCGACGGGCGCGCCGGGCTCGATCCGTGGATCGCCGCGCTCGCCGCGGTCTCGTTCGTGGTCGCCGCGGGCGGCCCGCTGATCCCGCAGCAGTCGGCGGACTGGGACGCCAACTGGACGGGGAACAACCCGGCCGGCCTGCCGACGGCGTTCTTCGTCGGGCGCCTCGTGCAGCTGGGCCTGATCCTCGTCTGCGGGGTCGTGGGCTGCCTGCTCGTGCGGCGTTGGGGGTTGGGCCTCGCCGTCGGCGGCGGCCTCGTCGGCGGCTGGCTCGTCGGGACGGCGGCGACGGACCGCACCGACAGCCCGATCGGTCCGGGCTACGCGAACCCGCCGTTCTCGGTGATCGAGCCGCACGCCGTCACCGTCGTCGGCTTCGCGCTCGCCGGGTTCTTCTGCCTCGTGGCGATCGTGATGGCGCTCCTCGACGCCGGGCGTTAGACCGACGCGGGTGGGAGGGTCTGTCAGACTCTCCCCATGGGGATCATGGACAAGGTCCGGGGGCTGCTGAAGGGCCGCGAGCGGCAGGTCAAGCGGGGGATCGACACCGCGTCGAACAAGGTCGAGCGCACGGTCGGCCCCAAGCACGCTCGCCACGTCGACGCCGCCTCGCAGAAGGCCAAGGAGGCCGTCGACAAGCTCGCCCGGGAGGGTGGCGACACGCCGCAGTCGGCACCGCCGGCGCCGGGGACGACCGCCGACCAGCCGAGCGCCGAACCGACGCAGGATCCGCCGGCGAGCTGAGGCCGGACGCGCCGACGCGGCGCCACCGTGCGCCGTTGCACCGTGGCACCGCGTCGCCGACGGGCGAGCTCAGTCCTTGCCGGTGAGCTTGTCCTTGACCTTGTCGACGGCCTGCTTCACCTTGCCGGAGGTCTCGTCGATCTTGCCCTCCCGCTTGAGGTCACGGTCGTCGGTGAGATCGCCGACCGCTTGCTTGACGCGACCCTTGGCCTCGTCACCTGTTCCGCTCACGAGCGCTCCTTTCGCTGCCGCAACGGTGCGGCACGACGCGCCTGCCCGCAGCCGCCCGGGGGCAAACGCCGGTTGCAGCCCGATTGCAGCCACGGTGCCCGACACTCTGTGCCTGTGCCGCGCATCCGGGCGGGGGATGCGCTGGTGCTCGACCGCCGAGAGGGACGCCGGCGGGGACTCACGTCCCCTGAGGTGGGCGGCCGACGGGCGGTGCCACGACGGCAGTGACGGGCGGATCCACCGTCGTCGTGGCACCGACCCAGACGAACCACGCCGCCTGCAGCAACGTCCCCGGCGCGGCGAACACGCCGAAGGCGTGATCGGCGAACCACCCGAACTGGAGCAGGGTGCACGCGACGGCCGCTGCGCCGAGCCAGGCGACGCGGCGCAGTCCGCCGATGCGCCACCACACCGCCGTGCAGATCGCCGTCGTCGCGGCGAGCGCGCCGATGCCGACGAACCAGCTCGTGTCGCCGAGCGCGTGCATCGTGGTCGCCGCCCGCACGAGGTCGGGATCCAGCGGGGGCGGCGTGACCTGGTCGGCGAGGTGGGCACCGAGCACGCCGTGGAACACCCCGCTGGCGACGAGGGATCCCGCCGCGATCGCCAGCAGCCCGCCCACCGCGTCGGCGGCGACCGCCTGCCGGGCGCGGATGGCCCGCACGAGTCTCGGTCCGCCGACGGTCAAGAGCGCCTGCTGCGCGATCAGGATCGCGTTGGCGGCGATCCACATGCCGCGCCGGTCGGCCACGTCCACGAGCAGCTCGTCGGGGGACGGCACACCCAGGTGGATGACCAGCCCGATGAAGCCCGTGACGACGAGCCAGGCCGCCCCGTAGACGACGAGTGCGACGCGCGGCACACGGTTCACCCCGCCCACCTCCCACCGGTCAGGATCGTTCCGTGATCAACGAACCGCTCGACGCAGAGGGGGTCCGCGCGGTCATCGCGATCCCCGACCCCGTGCTCCGCAACCTCTGGATCACGCAGTCCTACTTCGACCTCAACCAGCGACTGCAGCGCGCCGTCGGTGGCGCCGACCTCACGTGGTGCGGCTTCGCCGTGTGGGCATCGGGGACCGCCGGCCTGTCGATCCGGGGCGAGGAGCTGCCGGCCATCGTGCGCGACCTGCTCGGCGAGCACGGCGACGACGTGGACGCCGTCGACCGGCGGACCGCACCGCTGCGCGCCGTGGGCGCGGCCGACCGGTTGTCGCCCGAAGCAGTCCTCGCGGCGGTGCGCGAGGCCGTCGCCGAGGTCAGCCGCCACATCGCCCACGGCAACACGCTCGTCTACGCCGAGCTCGCCCCGCTGCTGGTCGCCTTCGCCGAGCGCTGCGAGTCCGCCGACCCGACGACGCTCGGCCCCGACGAGCTGGTCGAGCTCCTGACGAAGGCAGCCGGGCACCGGCCGCACGCCGACCTCCTCGGCGCGTTCGAGTGGTGGCGCCGGGCGGTCGTGGCGTCCGACGATCGCACCCGCGCCTTCGCCGTCCTCGCGGCGAACGTGCTCGCCGTCTCCCACGAGCAGAGCCGGCTCCAGCACGACATCCGTGCGGCGATGGATGCCGGGCTGCTGACCGCGCACCAGGTGATCGACAAGCTGCTGCCGTCCTGGACGCCCGTCCTGCTCGATCGGCTGGTCGCCGCGATCGTCGGCCAGCCGCTCCAGCGGATCGTGCGGCGCGTCTGGGAGCGGGTCACGACCCAGCTCCTCATGACGTTGCACGTGCCCGGCGCGGTGTTGCACCTGCACCGGGATCTCCCGCCGTTGCCGGACGGTGCCCAGTGGCCCCCGGTGCTCGCCGAGATCCCGGACGAGCCGGACACGATCGCCGAGGCGGTGGCCGTCTACCGGCAGTGGGATCGCACCGGCGGCACCGGCAAGTACAGCGGCGCCCGCGACTGGGCGGTGCTGGCCCAGCGGATGAACTACATCGTCAACCTGTTCCGGTCGCGTCAGCGCGACGCGTCGCTGTGCGCTCACCCGTTCACCGACGAGCAGCTCGCCGCCATGCGCCGCGGGATCGTCCCGCCCGGACCGCTGCTACCCGGCTGTTGACCGCGGCGAGCTCGGGCACCCCACCGAGCGAGTCGGGGATCCGGAACGGCACGCGCTCGCCCTTGCGGTCGGCGAGCAGCAGCCCTTCGAGCATGGCGCGCCCGAGCCGCCGGCTGAGCCAGCGGGGGATCGGGTCGAAGCGACGACCGAGCGACATGATCCGCGTGAGCACGACCAGCAGCGAGATCACGTGATCCGTACCGCGCGGGGTGGGGATGCCGATCATGTCCGCGACGCGGTCGCCGATGTATCGCCGCGCCATCGCCGGTGCAAGTGCATCGATCCAGCGCGGCAGGCGACCGTCGAGCAGCCCGAACAGCACCCGCGTGAGCTCCTGACCGACCGCAGACGGCTGCTGCTGGCGGGAGAAGATCGCCTCCTGCAGCCGGCGCGCCTCGGCGAGGTCGCGCGGCAACAGCTCCTCGCGGATGCCGAGAACGTGGCCGATCACGGTCCACAGGTGCAGGAAGTCCTCGGCGTCGCGCGCCGACACCTCGACGCCGCTCTTCACGAACGCGTCGAGAACGACGGTGGTGAACGTGAGCAACGTGCCGGCGAGGTCCTCCTGGTTGACCGGACGACCCCACGACGCGGCCCAGATCGGCCGGACGGGCAGCACCGACGGGTCCGCGTCCGCCGGGTGGTCGACACCCCGCTGGTGATCGATGAGCCAGCGCACCGCGGCGTGCATCAGCCGGACGTGCAAGATGCGGTCCACCGCGTGCCCACCGGGGCCGAAGCTCCCTGGAGCGGTGACGTCCATCAGGAACTGGGCGGTCTCGTTCAGGCGACGTCGCGCGTCGTTCGCGAGGCGCGCCGTCAGCCACAGCACGTGCACCCCGCGCGCTGCCGCGTAGGCGCTCGGCAGCGACGCCAGGTACAGCGCCGTGAACTGGTGCAGGGCCCAGTCGCTGAAGAAGTCCTGGCCCCGCGCCATCCGCCGCTCGTCCGCCCACGGTGGCAACGTGCCCGCCGTGCGCAGGAACTCGGCGATCTCCGGGACGCGCTCCTCGGGTGGGAGCTGGAGGTGCTGCACGAGCGAGTGCACGAGGGCACCTGCGTCGTCGCCCTGACGGGCACGGAAGTACGCGGCGACGGCGCGGTCCGCCGGCTCGTCGGCCACCGTGCGCCAGTGATCCAGGGTCTCAGGGGTCCAACGTTGCGTGATCATCGAGTTGCCAACCACTCGTCGTGACGCCGCAGGAGCAGGCGCTGACCGGTCGCCTCGGCGAGGGCGAGCGCGTCGCGCTCGGCATCGGCGCCCTCCGGCCGACCGCTGGCCAGGAGCCACTCGGCGCGGGTCAGGCGCAGGTATGGCTCCCAGAGCCGCTCATCGGTCTCCTCGAGCAGGGCGAGGCCGGCGTCGAGACGGGCGATGCCCTCGTCGATGCGCCCGTACTCGCACAGGCGCGCGCCGAGCAGGCCGAGGAAGTACGGCTTGGTCTGCACCGTCGTGCTGTCGTCGACGGTCTCGGCCATCATCGCCAGCCCGGCCGGGTCGTCGGCGGCGATCGCCCAGCCCAGCAATGCCTGGGCCCAGCTGAACCAGAAGTCGCTGCCGAGGTCCATCGCCAGCGACCACACGGGGGCGACGGCTTCGCGCACCGTGCTCGGCCGGTCGGCGAGCTGGTCGGCCATCGCCGTGGTCGCAGCGACGAGGCAGCGCGTGTAGCCGTCCTCCGCCGGGACGACCGCGCGCGCCCGGTCGAGGAGTGGGGGCACGTCGTCGATGCGGTCCTCGAAGCAGGCGACGAGGCCGAGCAGGGACCACATCGCACCGACGGCCCGGGCGCCGACGGCGCCGTGGTCGCCGAGCTCCTCGAACAGCGCCGCGGCGCGCTCGAGCGCCTGCGTGCCGAGGGCGAGCCGACCGCGCCACACGTGACAGGCGCCGAGGAAGTGGAAGGCGAAGGCGGTGGAGAGATCGTCGCCGGCGTCGAGCGTCGCGTCGACGAGCCGCTCTGCGACCTCGGTCGCGGTGCGGAAGTCGCCGCGCTCGTGGAGCGCGCTGATCTCCATGATGTCGAGCACCAGCCGCTGCCCGAGATCGTCGGCTCCGACGCCGGCGCGACGCGCCTCGGCGATGACGCCGAGCAGCTCGGCATCGCCGTGGTTGATGCCCTGGAGCCCGACGGCGAGGTTGATGAGCGCACGGCGACGCGTGTCGCCGCCGTCGGGCGCCTCACCCAGGGCGTCGAGGATCTCGACCGATCGGCGGGCGTGGTGGATCGCCTCGCGCAGGCGGGCCCGCCGGATCGCCTCACCGCTCGCCCGCCGCCACGCGACCGCCGCGTCGAACGGCCGACCCGCCGCCTCGAGGTGGAACGCGAGGCGCTCGGGCGGGGCGCCCTGCTTCGTCATCGCCTCGGCGATCGTCGCGTGCAGCGCGGTGCGATCGGCGCGCAGCATCGACTCGTACGCCGTCTCGGCGATCAGCGCGCTGGCGAAGCGATAGTGACCCTGCTCGGCGCGCAGGATCCCGGCCTCGACGAGCGCGTCCAGGTCGGCCCTCCTGGTGCTCTCGTCGAGGACGTAGGCCACCTCGTGGGCGCTGAACGACGGGCCCAGCACGGCGAGCCGCTGGGCCGCGGTGCGCGCGCCACCGGCACGGTCCAGCGACGACATCAGCGAGTCGTAGAGCGACGTCGGCACGCTGGTCGACGAACCCTTCTCCAACACCCCGCGCGTCAACGCCTGGATGAACAGCGGCACGCCACCGGAGCGGTCGGCGATCTCGTTGAGCGTGTCGAGCCGGAGCCGGCGGTGCCCTGCGATCGACGCCGCCAGATCGCGCGACGTCGCCCGGTCGAGCGGGCCGAGGGCGATGCGCGGCACCGTCTCCCCGGCGAGCTCCATCGGCTCGGTGGCCCGCGACGTGAGCAGCAACATCCCCGTGGCCAGGTGCTCCGGCAGTGCGTCGAGCACGTCGAGCGTCGAGGGATCCGCGGCATCGACGTCGTCGACCACGAGCAACGGGTGGCCGTCGCCGAAGCGCTCGTCCAGCGCCCGCAGCACCATGCGCGTCGTCGGCTCCCCACCGCTGTCGAACAGCTCGGGCGCGAGCGGTCGGAACGGGTGCAGCGGCGTCGCGTGATGGCGCCGGTCGCAGAAGATCCAGATGGCCCCACCGAGATCGCGGGCGAAGCGCTCGACGAGCGCCGTCTTGCCGATGCCCGCCGGACCGCTCACGACGACGGGCACGAAGTGCGTGCGCGACCGCTCCGCCAGGGAGCGCAGCTCGGCCATCGCCGCGTCCCGGCCGAACAGGCCGTCGGGCGCGGCGACGTCGTGGCCGGTGTCGAGCAGGGCACCGGCCACGGTCAGCCCCGGATCCATCACGCTCGAGCGCAGCTCGACCACCTCGGCGACCGCCGCCGCGGTCGACTCGCCGAGCACGACCTCGCCCGGCGCGGCGAGCGCGCGGAGGCGCGCCGCGGCACGCACCGGCTCTCCCGCCACGCCGCCGAGCGCGCCGTCACCCTCGTCCTCGACGACCACGACGCCGGTCTCCACCCCGACGCGGACGATCACCCGCTCGTCGGCGAGGTCCCGCGCCGCCACCGCGGCGATCACGGCCCGCTCGGCGGCCCGCTCTGCCGAGGGGTAGCCGAAGCATGCCGACAGCCCCTCGGTCCCCTCGGCGAGCACGACGCCGCCGCGCTCGACGATGCGCGAGCGCACCGAGCGGCGCAGCGGGGCGAGCAGGGCCAGCTCGACCTCGGGGTCGACGGGCTCGTCGGCGGCGACGGCGAGCTCGATGGACACGACGGTGACCCGGCGTCGCTGGCGCTGCACCGTCGGGTGCACGCTGACCGGGCCCGCCGTCGGCATTGGCAGGTCGTGGCGCAGGATGCGGCTCTCGAGCTCGCGCAGCGCTGGGCCGGGCTCGAGGCCGAGCTCCTCGCCGAGCCGGCGCCGCAGGGCGCGGAAGGTCGCCAGCGCGTCGGCCTGCCGGCCGGCCCAGTACTGCGCCGTCATCAACTGGGCGGCGAAGCCCTCGTGCAGCGGGTTGGCCTCGACCACCTGCTCCAGCTCGGGGATCACGTCGCGCGGGCGCAGGCGGATCTCGCGCTCGAACAGCTCGTGCATCGCCGCCAGCCGCCGCTCGTCGAGGTGCACCGCGCTGGGGATCAGCTCGGGGCACTCGCGCAGGTCGCCGAAGGCGTCGCCGCGCCAGCGCGACAGCGCCGCGCGCAGCCGGGCGATCGCCCGCTCGTCGTCGGCGTCCTCGGTGGCGGCGCGCACCTCGGCCTCGAACTCGTCGGCGTCGACGGGCACGAGCTCGGGATCGAAGCGGTAGCCGGCCGCCTCGCTGCGGATCGCGTCGGCGTGATCGCCGAACGCCCGGCGCAGGCGCGTGACGTAGACCTGGATGGTCTTGCGCGGGCGCGCCTGGGGACCATCGGGCCACAGGCCGTCGATGAGATCGTCGAGCGGCACGACCCGCCCGCGTCGGGCGGCGAGCAGCCCGAGCACCAGGCGCTGCTTGGGCCCACCGAGGGCGATCCTGCTCCCACCCGCGCGGAGCTCCAAGGGACCGAGGACTGCGAGCTCCACCGGTGTGCAACATAAACCCGCGCGTCAATCCGCGCCGGGGCCCAGCCCGTTACGAACTGATGACAACGCGGCGGGCGCGCCTACTCGATCAGCAGGCCGAAGAACACGAACTCGGTGCGCCGGTTGAGCGCCAGCGCCGCCTCGCTGTCGTCGAGGGTCAGCAGGTCGTTCTCACCGACGGCACGCGACTGGAGCCGTGACGGCTCGATCCCCTTCGAGACGAGGTACGTGAACACGGCACGGGCCCGGGCGTCGGACAGCGCGTAGTTGGCCAACTCGTTGCCCCGCTGATCGGCGTGCCCGATCACCAGCGCCGAGATGTGCGGCAGCGCCTGCATGATCGTCACCACCCGGTCCAGCTCGGCGGCGTGCTCCGGGGTGATCTCCGCACTCCCCGACGGGAAGCGCGTCGAGGTCAGCTCGACGACGCGGACGCCCACGTTGCGCGGCACGGCGGGGTTGATCGTCACCTCGTCGACGACCTCGTCCGCCTGCCCCGGCTTGGCGTTGGCCCGGGCGAGCGCCTCCAGTCGCTCCCTCGCCGCCTCGTCCGGCACCTGGCCGCGGATCGTGATCCGGTTGGTGTCGAAGATGGCGACGACCCACTCCGGGGTGCCGTCCGGCAACGTGGCGTAGGTCGCCGGCGTGGTCGTCGTCGGCGCCACCGTGGTCGTGGTCGGCGCTGCGGTGGTCGTCGGTGCCGCCGTGGTCGTCGTGGCCCGGACGGTGGTCTTCGCCTCCGGTGAGGTCGTGGCCGACGCAACCGGTTCCGAGGTCGGCGCCGCCGAGGACGCGGGCATCTCCTCCGGCGTCGTGGGGTCCGACGCGTCGCTCGTCTCGGTGGCGGTGCCGCCGTCGCCGAGCGTCGACTCGCCGACCCGAGTGGTCGGTGCCTCCTCGTCGCCGCTCACCGCGCGATAGGCGAAGAAGCCGGCAGCGACCATCGCCACGACGCCGACGGCCATGGCCAGCTTCCGGCCGATCGACGATCCGCCCTCGTCTCCGTACTCGTCGTACATGTCCACGCTCCCTCTGATCCAGCCGGAGGCGGACGAGATACGTCGAGTTCACCCACGAAGCCCGCACGCCTACCCGCTGGCGCTGTCCCCCATCATCGCGCCGGGTGCAGGCGACGGCTGCAATTTGGTCCCGTCGGCGCGGGCGGGCCCGCTGAGGGTCGCGAGCTCAGCGGGCGCCGCGCTGCGCCAGCACCGCGGCGAACGTCTTGAGGACGATCCGCACGTCGTGTGCCAGCGACCAGTTGTCGACGTAGTAGAGGTCGAGCCGCTTGTACTCGTCGAACGTCGTGTCGGAGCGGCCGGACACCTGCCACATCCCGGTGATGCCCGGCAGAACCCGCAGCCGGTCGTGCAGGTCCTCGCTCCACTTCTCGACCTCGGACGGCAGCGCCGGGCGCGGCCCGACCACGCTCATCTCGCCACGCAGCACGTTCCAGAACTGCGGGATCTCGTCGATCGAGAGCTTGCGCAGGATGGCGCCGACCCTCGTCACCCGCGGGTCGCGCTTCATCTTGAACAACGGGCCGTCGGCCTCGTTGTGCGCCATCAGCTCGGGCAGGCGCTCCTCCGCGTCGACGACCATCGTGCGGAACTTGAGCACCTCGAAGTGCTCGCCGTTCTTGCCGACGCGGGTCTGGCGGAAGATGATCGGCCCGGGCGAGCTGCGCTTGATGGCGATCGCCGCGACGATCGTGATCGGCAGCGTGACGATGAGCGCCACCACGGCGATGGTGATGTCGAAGACCCGCTTGGCGACGGCTCGCCAGCCACCGCGCTCGACCTGCTCGATGTAGATCAGTGTGCGACCGTCGAGGTCCTGCGCGCGGAAACGCACGATGTCGATGTCGCGCAGGCCCGACGACAGGGCCACGTGGTAGCCCGCGTCGGTGAGATCACGGGTGAGCCGGTTGACGACCTCCGAGTCGACCGACGACAGCGAGATCAGCACGCCGGTGGCACCGGTCGCCTCGAGCACCTTCTCCGTGTCGGAGATGTCGCCGAGAACCGCGACACCACCCCGCACGCCGATGTCATCGGGCCCGATGAACCCGACGACCTTGTAGCCGAGGTGCGGCGCCCGCTGCGCGGCGTGCATCAGCGCGATCGCATCGGCGTCCGTGCCGACGATGACGACCGGCCGGCAGATGTCGCCGTTGCGGCGCAGCCGGTTGAAGATGCGCCGGGCGACGGCCCGCTCGATCGTCATCCCGACGATCACGAAGCTGACCAACAGCAGCATCCACAGCCGCGACAGCGTCTTGAACTGCAGCGCGAAGGAGACCGCGAGCATCACGCCGACCGCCGCGGCCGTCGCGGCGCAGATGCGCCGGAACTCCTCGGTCGGACGCTCGACGGCGCGCGCCAGGTACAGCTTGTTCAGCGAGAACATCACCGGCCACGCCGGGAACGTCACCGTCGCGAGGATGAGATGCGGTCGGCGCACGCCCAACTGGTGATCGGCGCGCAACAGCCCCTGCACGATGAACGCCAGGAGGACCGCCACCCCGACGACCGCAGCGTCCGCCACGATCAACCGCTGCTTCAGAGTTTCCGGGGCGTACCGACGACGCACCGCCGTCGGTGTCGCCGATTTCGCGCTCGACAGCTCTAGATCAGCTGCCGCACGACCGCCCGTCATGCTGCCCGCTCCGCTCAATTCCGCCCGTCCTTCATCGGAGGTTAATCCGAATCCGTAGTCGCTGCAATCCGGCTGCAGCCCCGCCGTGCCCACGGAAGGTCCGGCCACGCCTCCTCGTGCGGACCCGACCATGATACTCACACCCGCTGCGCCGGAGTGCGAGCGATTTTCGGGGCGGTCAGGAGTTGACCCAGAGGTGCATCTCGTCGGCCGCGCTCCACGCGATGCTCACCACCTCGAGATCCCCGTCGCCGTCGAGATCCCACAGCCGGGCGCCGAGGTGGCTCTCCTTGCCCTCGTCGACGACGTGCTCGCGCAGCTGCAACCGCCCGTCGCTGCCCACACCGAGGTTCTCCCAGAGCGCCACCCGCAGACGCCCCTTGTGCTCCCCCGTCGAGAGGTCGACGTCACCGTCACCGTCGATGTCCGCCACGTCGAGGCTGTTCGTCGAGTACTGCTCGGCCAGCACCTGCACGTCCCAGTCCGCTGCGCGCGGGTCGTCGCCCTGCCGATACCACAGCACCACGGCGGTGGGGTCCTCGCCGGCGGTCTCCTCGGAGACGACGATGTCGAGCCTGCCGTCACCGTCGAGGTCGGCGAGGTGCAGGCGGTCGGGGTACTCACCGTCGAACTCGCCGATGCGGTGCCGCGTCCAGTCCGCTCGGCCGCTGCCGTCGTTCTCGAACCAGGCGATGTACATCCCTCCGTCGTGCACGTCGGCCGACGCCACGTCGAGATCGCCGTCACCGTCGACGTCGCCGAGGCTGAGGTCCTCGCCGCTGCCGAACTCCGTGATGCGCGTCGTGGGCCACGGCGTCGTCGACGGATCAGCCGGCACGTCCACGAGCCACACGTCGGACTCGCCCTCCCCGGCGGACAGCACGATCTCGGGCCGGCCGTCTCCGTCGAGATCGCCGGTCTCGTAGCCCTGGCCGTTGGGATACGGCGTCGCGGGGAGCTCGGCGACGCGGGTCGCCGACCACTGCCGCGCGCCGGCCTCCGCCTCGAGCCACCACACGTCCGGCAGCGCTGTGGCGATGACGTCGGCGTGCTCGTCGCCGTCGACGTCCATCACGAGCATCGCGTCGACGGTGGCCCCGACCTGCTCGGCGAGGTCCACGCGACCCCACTCACCCGTGAGGTCACCGCCGGGGTTGAGGTAGGCGTAGGCACCGCTGACGATGTCGTCGTCGCCGTCGCCGTCGAGATCACCGAAGCCGAGCCCGAAGAATGCCGACATGTCGTTGAAGCGGCTACGAGCGTCATCGACCTGGACGTGCGTGAAGCCGCTGAACGACGCGTCTGCCGGCCCCACTCCCGCCGGCACGCCACGGTTCCACCACACCTCGACCGCCTTGGGTCCCTGGAAGTTCTTGCCGACGACGTCGAGGCGTCCGTCACCGTCGAGGTCGACCAGCCGCGCGTTGTGCGTCCCCTCGGTGCCGAGGAGCACCTCGCGCCACGTCGTGCCGCCGTCGCCGAGCAGGACGCGGATCGTGTGCGTGCCGGCCCATTCCATCACCCCGACGAACACATCGAGGTGGCCGTCACCGTCGACGTCGCCGACCTCCAGACTGTGCGAGTAGCCGGCCTCGGCCTCGATCTCGTGCCTCGTCCAGTCCGGCGCGGCGAACCACGCCAGCGGTCCCTCTGTCTCCGGCGACGACAGGACGACGTCGTCCGATCCGTCTCCGTCGATGTCGCCGATGGCCGCCCGCGCCTGGTCGGGCCACGCTCCGTCGAGGGGCGTGCGCTCCCACCGGCTGCCGTCACCGGCGACGTTCCGGTAGATGGCCGGGCCGGCGACGAGATCGACGCTGCCGTCACCGTCGAGGTCTGCGGCCGCCAGGCCCTCGCCGGCGCGTTCGTCGACGACGTGGTGCTCCCATGCCGCGCCATCGGCGGACTGCTCGAACCAGTCGATGCGCTGCGCGTCGTGGTGATACGCCGCGACGTCGAGGTCCCCGTCCGCGTCCAGATCGACGACGACGAGGTCGTGGGCGAAGTCCGGGCCGATGTCGTGGCGCTCCCAGCCGTCCTCCGACGTCGGGTCGCCGACCTGCTCCCACCACTCGACCACGTTCCGGTCGATGGCGCTGGCGACGAAGTCGAGATCAGCGTCGCCGTCGAGGTCCGCCGCCTCGCCGTCGGTGGTGAAGTCCCCGCCGCCGATGGGAAATCGCTGCCACTCGCCCTCACCACCGGGGTTCCGGTACCAGCTCGCGCCGTCGGCGTGCTCGGAGGCGATGAGGACGTCGATCGCACCGTCGCCGTCCACGTCGCCCGTCGTCAGCACGTCGAGGCAGCACTCGTCGCCCGACGGCGGATCGGGATCGAGCACCGCGTGCTCGAACAGCACGAGCGGGGTGGCCTCGGAACCATCGACGGGGGTGCTCGGCGCCGGTCGTCCCGGCGACGACTCGCTCGGGTCGTCGTCCCCGCGCGACGCGACGACGGCCGCGATGGCGACGAGCACCACCACCAACACCACACCGATCGTCAAGATCCACTTCCGCATCGCACCGCCCTGCCTCGAGAGGAGGCCAGACTACGCACGCGCCTCGGAGCGGCACCCGCGGCTCGGTCGGCCTCCGTTACCGTCTGCACACATGCTCTCGCGTCGCTCGGTGACCCATGGCCGCCGCCTGCTCGGCGGCGCGCTGCTGAGCGGTGGCCTCATCACCGTCGCGACCGCGCCGCTGACCGCCTACCTCGCGATCATCACCGGCGCGGCACGGCGCGCGACCCGCCGCCGGCCGAGCAGCGACGCGGGAACGGGAGCTCCTCGCTCGTCGTTCGCCGTCGTGATCCCCGCCCACGACGAGGAGCGGTTGATCCGCGACGCGGTCGCGAGCGTTCGCGCGGCCGACTACCCCGCGGAGCTCGTCACCGTGCACGTCGCCGCGGACCACTGCTCCGATCGCACGGCGGACGTCGCCCGCGACACCGGTGCCGTCGTCCACGAGCACGTGGACCCCGAGCCCCGTGGCAAGGGGGCCACGCTGCGCTGGATGGTCGATCGCCTCACGGGCGACGACACATTGGATGCGATCGTGATCCTTGATGCCGACTCGGTCGTCAACCCGGGATTCTTCACCGCCCTCGATGCCGCCCTGCGCGAGGGTGCGGTCGCGGTGCAGGCGCACTACGCGGCGCGCGAGCCGGAGACCTCCGCGGCGACTGAGCTGCGCGCAGCGGCGCTCGCCCTGCGTCATCTCGTCCGCCCGTTGGGCCGGCAGGCGATCGGGGGCTCGTGCGGGCTGTTCGGCAACGGCATGGCGTTCCGGACCGACGTGCTCCGCCGGCGGTCCTGGTCCGATCACCTGACCGAGGACCTCGAGTTCCAGGTGGACCTCCTGCTGGAGGACGACCAACCCGTCGCCTTCGCGCCCGACGCCGTGGTGTGGGCGGAGATCCCGGCGGGGCTCGACCAGGCCCGCTCGCAGAACGAGCGCTGGGAGCGTGGGCGCCTGCAGCTCGCTCGCGCCGCCGTCCCCCGGCTGCTGCGGGCGCTGCCGGCAGCGGACCGGCGGCGCCGGATCCGCCTCCTGGACACGGCGTTCGATCTCACCGTGCCGCCGCTGTCGGTGCTCGCCCTCGGCAGCGTCGCTGGCGCGGCGAGCGGCGCGCTCGCCGCTGCCGTGCACCCGTCCCGGCTGACGCGGTCGGTCGCCGCGGCCGGCGCGCTCTCGTGCGCTGGGCTTGCCTATCACGTCATCGTCGGCATGCGCGTCGCAGGAGTGCAGCGCGCCGCCGGCACGCTCCTTGCCCGCGCCCCGCGATTCATGTGGTGGAAGGTGAGACTGTGGGCGCGCATGGTGCGCCCACACCAAGAGGTCCGGTGGACGCGCACTGCGCGCAACGACGCCGCATCGCTCACGCCGGATCGCGGCGCTGGAGCAACCCGCGCTCGTCAAGCGTGAAAGATCGTTTGCAACGCAATCGTGCTCTCTCGAACGCCACCAATCTTGGCAATCGTGCAGGAATCTGGTGCAGCCGCAACGATTTTGCGGGAGTGAGGATGCATTGATCCCACATCGCCCGCCGCCAGCTCGTGTCCCCCCCACCGAGCTCCAGCTTCGCCGCGACCGCACCCTGCCCGGCGGCGTACGCGGTGCTCATCCTGAGCACCGCGCGCCAACCCGTCCGTGCTCCGTGGGTGTGCAGCACGACGGCGTCACTCGCGAACCGGATCGGCACGCCCGCGTGGGCGATGCGGATCCACAGATCGAGGTCCTCACTCGAGGGAAACTCGGCGCCGGGCCCGAGCGCTTCGTCGAACGGGCCCACGGCCTCCCACGCCCACCGGCGGATGGCGACGTTCGCCGACGCGAACCCAGTGCCCGCTGGGAGCTCCCGATCCTCCGGCGTCGGGCGGAACGTCACGTCACGCTGGGCGACCGACGGGCAGAACGTCATCGCGCCCTCGACACCCGGCGGCGCCTCGAGCACGCCGGCGACCACGCCCACGGTCGGGTCCGCGGCGAGCGCGGCGTCGATCGCCGCCAGCCACGTGGGGGTCGGCTCGCAGTCGTCGTCGGTGAACGCGACCACATCGGCCCGGGCCGCGGCCACGCCGGCATTGCGCGCGTGGCTCGCCCCGCGCCGCGCCGTCCTGATGCTCCGGACGCGAGCATCGCGCTCGGCCGCTGCGCGCACCACGGCATCCAGCTCGGGCGTGTCGCCCTGCACGACGACGACGAGCTCCCACGCCTCGAAGGTCTGCTTCAGGAGCGCGGCGATGGTGTCGCCGATGGTGTCGGCACGCACGGACGGCACGCACACCGAGATGCGGGGTGACGGCACCTCACTCGTCAGCTCGCCCGCCATCGCCGAGATGGTAGGCGAGGTCGATCAGCTGATCCGGATGTTGTCCCAGTGCCACGTGTAGGACTTGCACGTCCCACCACACGCCTTGTCCGGCGTGTAGCTGTGATCCTTGAACACCACCTTCACCGGACCCGCCGGGAACGAACCCGGCGCGGTGAACCGCCAGGGGGTCCCGTTGGCGTTCTGCGACTCGTACTCGAGGGTGCCGTTGCCAAGGTCCCGGAAGCAGTGCGGCACCCGCGTCGCCACGGAGCTCGTCGCCGTCCCCCAAGCGGGCATCTGGGGCCAGGGGCCGCGGACGGGTTCGCGGTCACCGACGCTGATCTTCGGATGCGGCGGATCATCCGGCCCGAACCCGAGCACCACCGCCTTCGCATCGCCATAGCTCGGCAGGTTCGCCGTCCCCGCGATCCAGTTGATGGCGGTCACATCCGGCCCCGACGCCGGCACCACCATCACCTCCCACCACTGACGATCCTCCAACACGTCGATCGCCACCGACACGTCCCAACAGACCTCACGCACCCGCGAGAACGTCTGCCGCGGCGAGAACCACACCACCGAGTACCCCGACACATCACCCATCGAGGTCATCAGGTGGTCCCGGCACACGTACACCGACGCCGCATCACCCTGCGCCGTCGACACCGCATGCTTGTTCGTCACCGGATCACCACAGTCCGCCTTCGACGTGTCGTGATCCGCCAGCCACGACCGCGTCGACACCCACTCCGGATGCGACGGCACGAACGCATCCCGCTCCCGATGGAACACCCCGAAGCGGAACCGCTCCAACCCACGATTCCCCGTGAAGTCCTCCACGAACTGCGCCCCCGACGGCTGCTGCGGCGCGGCCGTGGTCGGGGTCGTGGTCGTGGACGACGACGTCGAGCTCGATGTGGGCGGCGCGGTGGTGCTGGTCGTCGTTGTCGACGTGGTCGTCGACGTCGTGGTCGTCGAGGTCGACGTGGTCGTCGTGGTCGACGTGGTCGACGTGGTCGACGACGAGGTCGGCGGAGCTGCGGCGGTCACGTCGATCAGGTCGGCTGCGCTGTTCCAGACGTACAGGGTGCCCCAGCCGGCGCTGAAGACTCCGACGTTGACGGTGTACCGTCCTGGCGCCGCGCCGGGTGGCACGCGCCACGTCGCCCGCAGCACCTGGGTGGTCCCGGACGCGAAGCGGACCCGGTCCCAGTACTCCTGGAACACCTTCGCCCCGTTCGGGTCGTGGACCTCGAGGTCGACGAGGGCGCTGCGCGACCGGTTGGAGGAGACCACCGCCGTGAGGGTGATCGACTCCCCGGCGCGCACCGTGGCGTCCGCCGATGCGTCGACGCGCCAACCGTCCCACACGACCTCGGCAGCACTCGCGGCCTGCGGGACGAAGATGGCCATCACGGCGACGGTCAGGGCGCACCACCACGCGGCGCGGCGTGGTCGTCCGCCAGCCGACACGCGGGAGCGGGTCAGGTCGTGGTTCGGCCGATCGGGCATGGGCACTCCGTCTTGGTCATGGGACCTCGCGTCCCTCCGTCAGGGAGGGGAGCATATGGCATTGCAGTCTCATGACGAAATCGTTGTGCTTCGATCACAATTCCGGGGCTCCTCTGTCTGGTGATGCCCCAGTGAGGGGGACGGCTAAACCGTACGCTCGGGGCGTGCGCACCTCGAGCGTCCTGGTCTGCGTCTCGCTGCTGCTCACCGTGGCCTGCTCGCACCCCGCGGCACGGGAGGCCGCGCCCGACCCCACGGCCGACGCCGCGCCGATCGTGCGCGTGCGGACCCACCGCACGGTCGGTCCGTTCGAGCCGGCGTTGCTGGGGACGAACGTGCCGGCGTGGCTCGGTCGCGGCCTCGTCGACGACCCGGTGCTGCGGACACGGCTCGACGCGCTGGCGCCGACGATCCTCCGCATGCCGGGCGGCAGTTGGAGCAACCACTACGACTGGCTGTCCTGTGAGCGAGGAGCGCCGTGTCCGTGGTCCGGTGTCCTCACGCCCGCCGACTACGCCGACCTCCTCGCCGCGACGGGGGCCGAGGGGATGTGGACCGTCAACGTCAACGGCACGGCGCAGGAGGCCGCCGCCCTGGTCGCCTACTTCAACGGCAACGTCGCCGACGACCGTCCCCTCGGCACGGATCGCACAGGACGGGACTGGGGCACCGTCGGCGAGTGGGCACGCGCGCGCGCCGCTGCGGGCCACCCCGATCCGGTTCCGGTGCGGTGGTGGGAGATCGGCAACGAGATCTACGCGGGGCGCGGTGACGGCGACGACGCATGCGTCGAGTGGGCGTGGGAGGAGTCGTGGACGTGCGATGGCACCGAGTACGTCCATGGCGACGGGGTGCACGACGGCTTCGTCGCCTTCCGCGACGCGATGAAGGCTGTCGACCCGACCATCCTCGTCGGCGCGGTCGGGGTCGAGAACCCGGGTGAATGGGGCGATTGGGGGTACGAGGTCCTCGACGCCACCTCGACGATGGACCTCTACATCGTCCACGACTACGCCTTCGCAGGCGCACCGGAGGTCGCTGACGCACTGCAACGACCGCCGCAGGCATGGCCGGCGATCACACGGCGCGCGGTGGCACCCGCCGACGCCGCACCCCTGCTCGCGGTCACCGAGCACAACCTCGTTGCCGTCCAGGACGAGGACGACGATGCGCTCATGACCCGCGGGCTGAACGCGCTGTATCTCGCCGACACGATCGGGCAGATGGCGCTGCACGGCGTCGCCGTCGCCAATCACTGGAACTTCGCCAACGGTCCCGCCGACAACGGAACCGATTACGGCCTCGTTGACGTCGCAACGGGTCACCGGCACCCCGCATACTTCTCCGCCGTCCTGTGGCGACGCTTCGGCGACGAGCTCCTCGTGACCGAGTCCGACCTCGATCCGGTGGTCACGCTGAGCACGTACGCCGCCCGCGTCGAGGACGGCGGCTACACGGTGCTCGCCGTCAACAAGACCGGAACGGAGATCGAGGCCACCATCGAGCTCGAGCGGGCGACCGGTCGGCACCGTGTGCATGCGGACGTGCTCGCGTTCCCGTCACCGACAGCGACGGAGCTGACGTTCAACGGCTCGTCCACGCCGAGTGACGATCTCACCGACCCGCCGATCGAGCTCGGCGAGGCCGGCGACCGGCTCACCCACATCTTCGCCCCGTGGTCGGTCACGCTCCTGCGCTTCGAGCCGATCGGTGACTGAAGCCGGAGGGCCGACGGTGACGAACCGCTGAGCCGTGCCCGCGCCCCGGGGCGCCCGGCCCAGTGGTTCGTCAGTCGAGGCCGTACTTCTCGGCGAGGTGGGCGTTGACCGCCGCGGTCTCCGCCGGGGTCAGCTGACGGTCGTAGACGAGGATCTCGGCGATCTCACCAGCGAACCGCTCGTCGGGCCAGTAGCTGTTGCCGACGTAGTTCGCCGACCGCGGCCCCACGGGCGGCACGTACACCTGACCCGAACCGAGCACGACGCCGTCGCGCGCCACCGTCGCCGACACCGTCGCACCGACCTGGCCGCCCGCCTGCGACACGGAGTACACCGCCGCATCACCGGCGACCATCCCCGACGGCGTGTCGAACCAGCCGAACGACTCGCCGGCGTTGGCCGTGAAGTACTGCACGCCGGCCGTCGACCCGGCCCGGCCGAACCCGATGCTGCCCGCCGGACCATTGCCCAACAGCAGCATCTTCATCCCCGACTGCAACGCCGTCGGGCGAGCCACCACGAACACCGACAACCCCTCGGTGAAGTCCTCGAACCCGGTCCCCAGGCTCAAGAAGTCGTCCACACCGTCGAAGCGCACGGCCGGACGACCCCCGATCCCCGAGGCCACCAACGTCGGCCGCGACGACCCCGATGCCGTCGCATCCGGACCGGCACCCGAGTTGTCCTCCCACACCGACACCGGCGCACCATCAGAGCCCGACAGCAACCCCGCGTCCAACGACAACACCAACCCGTCCAGCGGCACACCCTCCGGCAACGGCAGCGCCGGTTCGGCAGCCTGCTCGAGGCCGTACTTCTCGGCGAGGTGGGCGTTGACCGCCGCGGTCTCCGCCGGGGTCAGCTGACGGTCGTAGACGAGGATCTCGGCGATCTCACCAGCGAACCGCTCGTCGGGCCAGTAGCTGTTGCCGACGTAGTTCGCCGACCGCGGCCCCACGGGCGGCACGTACACCTGACCCGAACCGAGCACGACGCCGTCGCGCGCCACCGTCGCCGACACCGTCGCACCGACCTGGCCGCCCGCCTGCGACACGGAGTACACCGCCGCATCACCGGCGACCATCCCCGACGGCGTGTCGAACCAGCCGAACGACTCGCCGGCGTTGGCCGTGAAGTACTGCACGCCGGCCGTCGACCCGGCCCGGCCGAACCCGATGCTGCCCGCCGGACCATTGCCCAACAGCAGCATCTTCATCCCCGACTGCAACGCCGTCGGGCGAGCCACCACGAACACCGACAACCCCTCGGTGAAGTCCTCGAACCCGGTCCCCAGGCTCAAGAAGTCGTCCACACCGTCGAAGCGCACGGCCGGACGACCCCCGATCCCCGAGGCCACCAACGTCGGCCGCGACGACCCCGATGCCGTCGCATCCGGACCGGCACCCGAGTTGTCCTCCCACACCGACACCGGCGCACCATCAGAGCCCGACAGCAACCCCGCGTCCAACGACAACACCAACCCGTCCAGCGGCACACCCTCCGGCAACGGCAGCGGCGCCGTGGGCGTGGCCGTCACGACGGTGGACGGCGCGGACTCGCCACCGACCCCGACCGCGGTGACCCGGTAGTCGTACGCCGTGCCGTTGGTGACCTCGCCGTCGACGAACGACGGGCTGGTCACCTCACCGACCACCGTGAACGAACCGGCACCCGCCGCCGAGCGCTGCACCCGATACCCCGTGGCACCGGTGACCGGCGACCACGACAGCGACACCGACCCGTCACCCGCCGACACCTCCAACCCCGCCGGCGCAGCGGGCGGGGCGGGAGGCTGGGGCTCGGCGGTCGGGGTGGCAGTCACGACGGTGGACGGCGCGGACTCGCCACCGACCCCGACCGCGGTGACCCGGTAGTCGTACGCCGTGCCGTTGGTGACCTCGCCGTCGACGAACGACGGGCTGGTCACCTCACCGACCACCGTGAACGAACCGGCACCCGCCGCCGAGCGCTGCACCCGATACCCCGTGGCACCGGTGACCGGCGACCACGACAGCGACACCGACCCGTCACCCGCCGACACCTCCAACCCCGCCGGCGCAGCCGGCGGCTCGGGCTCCGGTTCGGGCTCCGGCGCGGGTTCGGTGGTGATGCCGTACTTGTCGAACAGGTAGGCGTTGACGGTCGCCACCTCGCTCGGGCTGAGCTGGCGGTCGTAGACGAGGATCTCGGCGATCTCACCGTCGAACTTGCCGTCCGGCCAGTAGCTGTGCCCGATGAAGTTCGCGGCCCGCGTGGCCACGGGCGGCACGTAGACCTCACCGGACCCGAGCACCGCGCCGTTGCGGGAGAGCGCGGCAGGGACCGCCGCCCCGGGCGCGCCGCCACCCTGGATCACCGTGTAGACGGCCGGCGTCCCGGCGTCCATGCCCGACGGCGTCTCGAACCAGCCGAAGTCGCCACCGTCGTTCGTCGTCACGTACTGCAGGCCGGACGTGGTCCCCGCGCGACCGAGCGCGAGCAGACCCGACGGACCGCCGTTGCCGATGACGACCATCTTCATCCCCGGCCGCAGCGTCGCCGGCTCGGCGACGACGAACATCGTCATGCCAGCGGTGAGATCGGCGTACCCGGGACCGAGGTGCAGGAAGTCGTCGGCCCCGTCGAAGCGCACCGCCGGCGCACCGCCGATGCCGGACGCCACGAACGTGGGCGCCGACGATCCGTTGGCGGTGGCCACCTGCGGCGTCGCGCCGACGCTCGCCCATTGCGTCACGGGCGCACCGTCGGCGAGCTGCAGCTCGCTCGCGAGCAACGCGGTCACCAGCCCGTCGTTGGGGATCGTTTCGAGCCCGGTGGCGTGCGGCGTCGCGCTGACCGGCGCCGACGGCGGCCCGACCTGTCCGTCGCGGACCACCGCCACCATGTAGTGGTACGTCGTGTCGTTGGCCACCGTCGTGTCGACGAAGTGGGGTTCGTCGACGGTCGCGATGACCTCGAACGCCTCCGCGCCGTCGGCGCGCCGCGACACCACGTACGTGTCGTCGGGGAACACCTCGCTCCAGTCGAGCGTGACCTTGCCACTCGATGCGGCAGCGCCGACGACCGGCGCGAGGATCGGGGGTGCAGGCGGCGCCTGCGTCGCCGAGAAGTAATCGAACCGCGCCTCGTACCCGTCGAACCCGGTCGGCTGGTTGCCGGCGAACAGGCTCACCGACTGGATCTCGCCGATGTTGTACTCCTCCGCGGCCTGCTCCAGCACGCCGTCCGCACCGGTGTGCCAGTTGCCGCCGTCGCGCGACCACTCGAAGCGCCACGTGCGCTGGGTGGGGTCCTCGTGGTCGTCCACGGTGACCCGCACGAAGAACGGGCCGGAGGCGGGCACCGGCACGCCCGTGTCGAACCCGACGAGCGTGTGCTTGGCGAGCCAGCCGTCGAGCTGGCGGAACTGCTCCACGTACCCCATCACGTGCCCGTGGGCGTAGAGCATGAAGAGCATGAACGTGCCCGGCGAGCTCTCGAACACGATGCCGAACTGCTGGTCGCCGGTGAACGCCGAGTCCACCTTGACCTCGTAGACGCCGCTGCCGAGGTACGGCCGGACCAGCTGGGCGTGCTGCAGGAGCCACATGTTGTGCTCCTCGCCGCCGGGGATCGTGATGTTCAGGTGGCCATCGGACGTCGTGTACGACGCGTGGTTCGCGGTGTCCTCCGGGAACGCCTCGGCGTAACCGTCACGGATCACCCATCCCGGATCGAGCCCGGTGTCGAAATCGTCGCGGAACTCGCTGCCCTCGTCCGCTGCCGCTGCGCCGGGTGTGACGAAGAGGCTCGCCAACGCCACTACACCCGCAACCAGTGCCGCCCTGTTCAACATTGATCCGCCCGTCTGGTTCGGCTGCCGGCGCCCGCCCGCAACCGATTCGATGAAAACCCGCTGGGCCCCGCCCGCTACGGCAAGGGACCTGAGGCCAGAAGTTACCAGACCGGGCGCATCTTGACCACCGTTTCGGCGGGGTCGGGTCCCGCACACCCGGGACGCGCCGTCTGGTGTCACCGGTCGGCTGCGACGGGGACGGCGGCGTCCACGCGCCGCCACCACGCGTCCACCCCCCCGAGCTCGTCGGCGATGCCCTGGCAGTACACGAGGCCGTAGATGCCCGAGAGCGCCTGCTGGGCGACCGAGTGGACGCCGACCCGGTCAGCGCCCACGGCGAGGGCGCGCAGGCAGCGCTCCACGACCGTCGAGCACCGTGGGCGGCCGAGACAGCCCTTCGTGAGCGCACGCAGCAGCGGGTGACGCTCGTGGAACTCGACCGCGGCGAGCTCCAGCAGCTCGTCGTCCTGGTCGCGGGCCATGACCACCGCGTTCCGCCCGTAGGCCTCGGCCACGGCGCGCCAGGCCTCATAGGACCGCTCAGCGTAGTGCAGTCCGATCGCGGCGGGCTCGAACGCGAACGTGAGCCCGGCAGCGGCGAGGCGGAACGCCAGCTCGAGGTCCTCGGCCCGGCGGTACGACGGGTTGAAGCCACCTGCGGCGAGGACGTGCGCCCGCCGGACCGACGCGTTGCCGGTGTAGAACTGCCGAGCCGTCGGCGCCCAGTCGCCACGTTCCATCGCCGCGTACTGCTTGGCGAGCATCGCCTGCTCCCACCGCACCCACGGCGCGAAGCGATGGTCGGGCGGGTTGAGCATCGGGCCGATCACCACGACGTGCTCGCCGAGGCGCTCGTGCGCCGCGACGTGCGCGGCGATCAGCCCGGGGTCGGGCACGACGTCGTCGTCGAGGAAGACGATCAGCTCACCGCTCGCCACCTGCACGCCGCGGTTGCGCGCGACGGCCGGGCCGCTGTTCGGCTGTCGTTCGGCGCGCACCGGCAGCGGCGTCGGCCCTTCGAGGTAGTCGTCGGTGCCGTCGGTCGACCCGTCGGACACGACGACCACCTCGAAGGGATCCTTGACGCGCTGTGCGGCGAGCGCCTGGAGGACCCGCGCCAGTCGCTCCCTGCGGTTGTAGGTCGGGATGACGACGCTCACCGTCGGGCGATCAGGCACGCCGCCATTCTGGCGGACGATGGTCGTCGCACGGCCGGGCACGGCGCGACGGAGCGCGACCCGGCGCCGCCTTCTACCATGTCGGACCTTGGTGAACGAGGCGCGATCGACGGAGGCGGCGCTGACGATCGCGTTCGTCGTGGAGCAGCACCTCGGGCATCGCACGTACGCGGAGAACCTGGCTCGCGCGATGGCTGCGATGCCGGGCGTCCAGGCGACGTGGATCCCGGTGCGCTACGAGCACGACGTGCCGTGGAGCCGGTGGCTCCCCTCCGAGCAGCTCCGCGCGGTGCTTCGTGGCCGGGCGGAGGTGCACACGGGGCTCCGGCGAGCCGCACGCGACGTCACCGTGTTCAACACGCAGGTGCCGGCAGTGATCAGCGGCCGGATCGCGCGACGCGCGCCGTACGTGCTGTGTGCCGACGTCACCCCGATCCAGTACGACCGCATGGCGGCCGGCTACGACCACCGCGCCGACCGGCCGGGACCTGGCCGGTGGGTCAAGTACCGGTGGAACCGCTCGGTGTTCCAACGGGCCGCCGCCCACGCGCCGTGGAGCTCGTGGGTGCGCGACTCGCTCGTGCAGGACTACGGCGTGGAGCCCGGCCGGATCGCGGTGATCCCGCCGGGGGTCGACACGACGCAATGGCAGCCGGCGCAACCTGTCGGCGACGGGGTGATGCGCATCCTCTTCGTGGGTGGCGACTTCGAGCGCAAGGGCGGCGACCTGCTGATGCGGGCCGTGGCCTCGCTGCCGACCGGGTCGTACGAGCTGCACGTCGTCACGCGCTCCGACGTGCCCCGCCGTGACGGTGTCGTCGTGCACCACGGGCTGAATCAGAACGACCCCGAGTTGCGCCGGCTGTTCGCGCGCAGCGACGTGTTCGTGCTGCCGAGCCACGCCGAGACGTTCGGCATCGCTGCCGTCGAGGGTGCAGCTGCCGGGCTCCCGTTGGTGCTCTCCTCGATCGGCGGTCTCGCCGACCTGGTGGTCGACGGTGTCACGGGGTTCGCCGTGCCACCGGGAGACGGCGACGCCCTCGCCATCGCGCTGCGACGCCTGTTGGACGCGCCGGACCTCCGCCGGACCATGGGGCACGCAGCCCGCGAGCGGGCGACGCGCGAGTTCGACGCGACCACGAACGCCCGCCGCCTCGTCCACCTCTGCGCATCGTGTGCCGGGCTGACGGATCACCCTGCGCCGGTGGGAGGCGCCGCCCGGTAACCGGGAGGCAGGTGCACCAGCACGAACGACGACACGAGCTCGAGGAGCCGCTCGTGATCGTCCGCGGCGACCTGCCCCGACGCGAGCCGGTCGAGGAGCGCCAGCTCGATCGACGTCGAGGCGGGCAGGTAGCACTCGATCTGGGCGCACTCCCGAGCGAGCCAGGGGTCGGGCCACTCGCGCACGAGCTCGAGGCGATCGCCGGCGACCTCGGCGCGGAAGATCGGGTTCGGTCCGAGGGTGGTGGGAGAGGACAGCAGGGCCTCGGCCGCCTGGTGGACGCGCCACAGCCGGTCGCCACCGCCGGCGACGAGGCTGAAGGCCGCGGCGTCCGGCACCCCGGAGCGGACGGCCGAGAGGTCCACGACTCGGTCGCGTGCGAAGCGCTCGAGCACGCTCGACTCGTCGAGCAGCACGGCGTCCGGTCGCCCGACCACGCGCAGGTAGTCCTCGGCGCGCAACGGGATCCCAGGCGACACGTTCGACGCGGCAGCGTTGTGCAGGTGCGGCAGCAGCCAGACGCCGGCTGGCCGCACGACCCGGTCCAGCTCACGCGCGAGCGCGTACTTGGCCCGGATGTAGTGGAACGCGTCCAGGCACACGACCGCCTCGAACGTGTCATCGGCGAACGGCAGCGGCAGTTCGGCGTCCATGCAGACGCAGACCGCCGTGCGGTCGAAGTGCCGGCGCAACAGTTGCAGGTTGACGAAGTCGGGCTCGGCGGCGACGACCTGCCACTCGGGGTACAGCGCGCGCAGCAGCGCGGTCGAGTGGCCGATCCCACAGCCGAGGTCGAGCACGACCGGCATCCGATCGGGTGCGCGGCCGATGGCGCCGAGCACCGTGAACAACGGGACCGCCGCGGCGAAGCTCGGGTTGGCGGCGCGCAGATAGAGATAGGTGGCGAACCCGCCGGGCCGCATCGCCTCGAGATCGCGTCCAAGGGGCGTCCCCTCGCCCGTCGGCACGGGCTCGGCCGGGGCCAGTCGCCGGCGGACCCGCCCGATCGCGTGCCGTGCCCCGCGGCGGATGACGTCGGCCGCCCGGTGGCGGGCGGCCGCCGGTGGGGTCACCATCGACCCGCGCGTCTGCAACCAGGCGCGGGCGCGATCGGGATCACCGTCGCGCAGCGCGACCACCGCCTCGTCGATCGTGTCGGACGGCCCGGACAGCTGGCGCAGCACGAGGATTCCGTCGACGAGCGGGTACTCGTAGCAGGGGCACGCCACGATGGCGTGGTGCAGGTCCTCGTCGTGGCCGAGGCGCTCGACCACGCCGAGACCGCCGCGACAGTACGGGCACGAGAGCGAGGCCAGGAAGGCGGGATCCATCGCGTTGCTCAGGCGGCGGGTCGGGGGATGCCGACGAAGTGCCCGACGATCCACGATCCCCCGTGATAGGACCGCTCGAGCGGCACGATGTCATAGCCAGCAGCCTCGACGATCGCTGCGCACGTTTGATGCTTCTCGTCGAAGCGAGTGGGGTCGCCGTCATCGACCTCGCAGATGATGACCGGGCGGTGCGTCCGCATCGTCTCGGCCATCCCGCGCAGCACGGCGGCCTCGGCGCCCTCGACGTCGATCTTGACGACGTCCGGCGGCGGTATCTCGCCGCGGGCGACGGCCTCGTCCAGGGTCGTGACGTCGACGACGATCGAGGTGGTCGCGTCCGGCGGCGGGCCGGCGGAACGCAGCGCGGCGCCGCCGGCGTACGCGGCGAGCACGAGCTCCGCGGTGCCACCCCGATCGGCGACGGCCCGCTCGATGACCGTAACCTGGTGGAAGCCGTTGAGCGCAGCGTTGCGCCGGACATAGCGCGCGTTGGTCGGAACGGGCTCGAACGCGATCACCCGACCTTCCGGCCCGACCAGTCGGGCCGCGAGGACCGTGAAGAAGCCGACGTTCGCGCCGATGTCGACGACGACGCTCCCGGGGCGCACGTGCTCGGCGAGCGCCGCCTGCACGGGCGTCTCGTTGTCACCCCGCGCGTACGCCGGGTTCGACGGGCCCGGGTCGAAGCGCAATCCGGCGCCGACGCCCACCTTCACCCGCGGCGGGCGGACGGTGTACCACCACCGGCGCAGGCGCGCCCGCGCCGGCGCCGGGACCAGGCGGCGGGAGAGGCTGCGCATCGTCGCGGTCACCGTGCGCGCCCCCGGACCACGAAGCCGCGGAAGACGCTGCCCGTGTCGTCGCCCCACTCCCAGTTCACGGCGATGCCGACCCGGTTGACGCGCATCGGCCGCCGTCCCTCGTAGATGTCCGTGACGGCACGGTAGAGCACCGGCTCCCCGTCGATGTACGTGAGCAGGTGCTCGCCGTCGAAGGTGACGCGGAGACGGTGCGGGACGCCGAAGGTGATCCGCGAGCCGACCATGCTCCACACCGCGTCGTAGATCTCCTCGAAGCCGTCGAGGTGCGAGAAGATCGCGATGGACGCGCCGTCGTAGTCGTCGTCGACGTACATCGAGATCGTCAGGAAGTTCTGCTCGTCGTCCCACACGATCAGGCCGGCACGCCCACGCTCCCACTGGCCCCGCGCGGTGCCGGGGGGGGTGACCTCGACCTCGATGTCGGCGAACGTCGGGTCGTCCCACGCGACGGTGTACGCCGTGCTCCCCCGGTTCGGGCGCGCCACGGTGGCGTCGACGCGTGCGGCGCCGTCGCCGGTCGTCTCGATGCGCCCCTTGCCATACTCGCGCCGCCACGCCCGCCGGCCGACCGACGTCTGGCGTCCCTCGAGGTCGCCGGCCGGGCCGGCGAAGTCGTCGGCGACGACGACCTCGCTGCCCTCGAGGTGCCAAGGGTCCGGCAGCTCGAGCTCGCCGCCGAGGTCGACCTCCCGTGGATGGGCCTCGAACCGCGTGAGGCGGGCGCCGGCATCGGCGTGGATCCCGACGGCCCGGCCGCCGGCATCCTGGTGCGCGACGTCGAGCAGCCGCGCGCCGTCGAGCACCACGACGATCCGGCGGCCGTCGTCGAGCACCTGGAGCGACCGCGGACCGTGACCTGCCGGCGTGGCCGCCGCTGCCAGCTCGGAGGTGGCCCCACCGGTGCGGGCCAGGACGCGGGTCCAGTCCGCGGTGACGTCGACGCGGCAGTGCTCGTCACGGTCCCGCCAGCGCAGCACCAGCCCGGCTGTCGCGTCGCCGTCCGGCGGGAGCTCGACGAGGACGTGGAGCAGCCCGGTCGGCTGCGCCGGCCGCAACACGGCGACGGCCGGCTCCTCGAGGGCGCTGCCTCCGTCAGCAGTCCGTTGGAGCTTGCCGCGCACGACGTCCCAACTGCCGCCGACGACTGCCGGCTCGGCGTCGAGCGCCCCCTCACCGGAGAGGAGGTCGGCAGCGTGCGCTGTGCCCCACCAGGTCCGGAGTGCGTCGAGCTCGGCGACCTGGACGCCGTAGACGCGGCTGTCGACGCGGAACCCGATCTGCCCGAGCGCGGCCTGGTGGATGCAGGCGTACAGCTCCTCCTCGTCGGCCTGGACGTCGATCGCGACGGGCCGGAGCCGTGGCAGGGCAGCGGTGCCGTGCGCATCGGGGAGCGACCCGATGTAGTACGCCGCGCCGCGTTCGCGCAGGATCACCACATAGCAGATCGGGATGTTCTGCAGGCCGCGGACCACCGGCACGAGCTCCCCCGAGGAGCGGGTCCAGAGCTCCCCGTTGGCCCCCAGGGCGGCGTGCATCACGAAGCTGTTGCCCCCGTCGTTCGGGTGGCGCTGGACCTCCGTCGCGGACCAGCCGATGGCCATGTTCTCGTCGAGGTTCTCCACGGGCCCGCGTGCCATGTGGTACCAGGAGCGCAGGCGCGGCAGCAGGTACGACTTGCGCGGGTGGCGCAGCCACTGGCCGGCCCGGCGGACGAGGTTGAGCCGGCGATCACCGTGGCCCTGCAGCCACTGCACGAACCGCTTGGGGAGCGATTCAGGCAGGGGCTCGGCCTGTGATGTGTTGTGGCCGTTGAGCACGAGCGCGGCCATCATCAGCCCGTCCCGGCGGCGGTAGGGGCCGTAGGTGATCTGGGACCGCCCCCAGCCCGGCTGGAGCAGCGGCCGGATGCGGAGTGCGCCATGGTCGACGCTGATCACGCGCTCGACGTCGATCCCCGTCCGCCTCACGCCTGACGGCGCGGTGCTCCCGACGACCGTGCCGCGCGGGCGGTCGTCGGTGAAACGATCCAGGAACGGCCCCGGCTCGGTCGGCGGTGCAGTCGGCTCGGTCGGCATCACGGCACGAGCACCTCGGCGTCGATTCCCAGTTGCAGCAGGGTCCCGGCGACCTCGTCGCGGTAGTTCGGGTTCATGACGACCACGACGTCGGGGGGCCGGTCGACCAGTTGCTCGGGGCTGACGATCGGCTGCCCGCTGCCCGAGACGTACATCCCGTGCTTGCGCGGGTTGAGGTCGACGGCCCGGTCGACGACCGACGCGGACGGAACGACGTTCAGGAACGTGACGCCCTTGGAGCCCGCGCCCCAGATCACGGCGGAGCGGCCCTCGCTGCGGAGCTGCGTCAGCCGTGCGTCCCACTCGGCGATCTTCTCGGCGTAGGTCCGGGCGAACGTCTCGACACCGGCGGCGAGCGCGTCGACGGCCGCACCGTCCCGATCGGCCGCTGCGGCGCCCGCCGTCGCCGGTCGCGCCTCGATCACCAGGAACTGCCCGCCGAAGACGTCGGCGACCCGCTCGACGCGGAACCCCCGCGAGGTGAACACGTAGCGGAGGGAGGCCGGGCTGAAGTAGCCGCAGTGCTCGTAGATGAGATCCCAGATCCCGCCGTCGCGGAACGTCCACTCGGCGTTGGGCACCTCGAAGACGGCCAGCACGTCCGGGCGGTCACCGATCACCCGGCGCACCATCGCGAGGAAGTCCCCGGAGCGCTCGATGTGCTCGAGCACGTGCCGACACACGACGACGTCGACGGGATGGTCCGCAAAGCGCGCGTCGTAGAACTCGGGCACGAGGGTGATGCCGGGCTGCGGCGGCGCCATGCCGACGTAGCTGGGGTCGAAGCCCGTCCCCCGGTTGTTGCCGGCGGCGCAGAGCATGGCCAGGAAGTCGCCCTGCCCGGCGCCGATCTCGACGACATCGCGGTCGTGCAGGTCGTAGCGCGCCACCAGTGAGTCCACGAGCTCGCGGGCGTACGCCTGAAACGCCGGCGAGTGGTGCAGCGAGTTCTCGTAGCTGGCGCCGTACGTCGTGCGCGCCGGGTCGAACGCCACGTTGTACACGTGACCACAGGTGCGACAGAACACGAGATCGAGGTCGCCGCGTGGCGCGCTGACGGCATCCTCGGCGGACGACCACAGGACGTTGCAGTGCACGGGCACGTCGGGGATGCGCAGGAACGGCTCCGCCGCGGGTCCCGCGCACACCGGGCAGGTCGGGATGGGAGATGACGTGCTCACTCGGGTTCGCTCACCGGCCTCAACTCGGGTGTCAGTCCCCGGGCGTCGAGATCCGCACGGATCTCGTCGAGATACACGGGGTTCATCACGATCACGAGGTCGGGGTGCAGCTCGACCAGTGCATCCGGCGACACGATCTCGTGCCCGGACCCGGCCATGAACGTCCCCGCCTTGTGCGGGTTGATGTCGACGACCGCGGCGACCTCGTCGCCGACGCCGAGCGTCGTCAGGAAGGCGACCCCCTTCGAGCCGCCGCCCCACAGCACGACACGGCGGCCGGCGTCGTGCAGCTCCGCCAGCTCCTTGCGCCACCGGTGGATGATCTCGGGCACGGTCGACGCGAACCGCTCGACCTCCGCGGTCACGGCGGCCAGGTCGTCCTCCGCGGGCAGCGGCGGTACCGGCGTGAAGGTCCTGGGACGGGCGGCGATCATGAGGTATTGGTCGTCGTAGTCCGTCCAGAGGTCGAGAACGTCGAAGCCCTGGCCACGGAACAGCCGCGCCAGCGACCCGTGCGAGAAGTACGAGCAGTGCTCGTAGTAGACGTCCCAGAAGGCACGCTCGCCGAACACGTAGCGCGCGTTGGGCACCTGGAACCACACGAGCGTGTCGAGGCGGTCACCGACTGCACCGCGCACGGTGCCCACGAAGCGGGCCGTGTCGACGATGTGCTCGAGCGTCATCTTGCACGCCATGAAGTCGGCGGCACGGTCGCCGTAGCGCTCCGAGTAGAAGTCGGCGACGAACTCGACGCGCGCCCCGGGAGGCATCTCGACCCGCCCGGGCAGGTAGGCCGGGTCGAAGCCCAGCCCGACGTTGTCGCCGCCCTCGCACAACAGGGCGAGGAACTCGCCGTGGCCGCACCCGATCTCGATGATCGACTTGCCGTGCAGGCCGAAGCGCTCGATCAGGTCGTTGGCGAGGCGGCGGTGGAATGCGTTGAACGTGCTCGAGTACCCCTGCGTCGACTCGTAGCGTCCGGAGTACTCGGTGAGCCGCGGATCGAACGCGGCGTTGTGCACGTGGCCGCACGCCGGACAGAACGCCAGCCGGACGTCGCCCTTGGGGATGGCGGTCGCCTCCTCGGCCGAGTGCAGCAGGAGCACGCTGTTCGTCGGCACGCCGTCGACGGTGTAGAAGACGTCGACGTCGCGCCCTCCACAGCTCGGGCAGGTGAGTGTGGCGTCAGTGGGCATGAGGTTCCTTTCCGCGGCGACCGGCGCCCGCAGGTGCGGGCTCCGTCGTGTCGTCGTGAGCACCGAGCGTCGTGAGGCCGTAGAGCTCTGTCGGGCGCATGAGATGGTCGAGCCACTCGCCGTGGGCCACGTCGGCGAGGACCGGCCAGTCGGGTGCGTCCGGCGGGGCGACGGTCTGGGTGGTGTGCGCGGCGAGCGCCGCCCGCTTGCGCGCGAGCACGGGCCCGATGTCCACCCTGTGGTCCAGCGTGCGCCGCAGGCCGGTGCCGAACCGGTGGCGTGCGGCGGTGCGCACGATCGAACGCACGGAGCTGCGCCCGCGAGGCGGGGAGAACGGGTTCGTGAACGGCCACTGGTCCCACAGCCACACCGGGTAGAGCAGTGCCCGGGCCCGTCGGCCCCGGGCCTGCAGGCACTGGGCGGTGACGTGGTACGTCGCGGCGTGGTCGGACGGCGGCTCGTCGGGATGGGGCAGCACCAGCAGGGCCCGGTCGTGGGCGTCGAGCAGGGGGGCGAGGCGGGTGACCGCGCTCGCCGCAGCAGCGGCGAGCGTTCCGTCGGGAACCTCGAGGAAGTGCACGTCACCCTCCGCGATCCCGAGTGTCGCGCACGCAGCGAGCGCCTCGTCGCGCCGACGGCCGGCGAGGGCACGCTGATCGGCGAAGCCCGGATGGGAGCCGGAGCCGTCGGTCATGTAGACGACCGACACCGGCACACCGCGCTCGCGCTTGAGCGCGAGCAGCCCCCCGCACCCGAGCGTCTCGTCGTCGGGGTGCGGCGACACGACCAGGCACGGTGCGTCGAGGAACTCCGCGGGCAGCGGCGTCGCGCGACGCACGAGCCCGTCGTACAACCGGCGAGCGAGGGCGGCGCGGATCATGGCGACGCGAGCAGCTGCTCGTAGCGCTCGCGGGCGGCCGCGGTGACGACCTCCCAGGAGAACCGCTCGATCACCCGCTGCCGACCGGCGCAGCCCATCCCGCGTCTCCGGTCCGGGTCGTCGAGGACCTCGTCGAGGGCCGCGGCGAGGCCGTTCACGTCGCCACGCTCGACGAGCCGCCCGGTCACGCCGTCGACGACGATCTCCTTCATGCCGCCGACACGGGTCGCGACGACGGGGACCTCGCTCGCCATCGCCTCGACCAGCGACATGCCGAACGACTCGCTGTAGGAGGGGTTGGCGAGCACGGCGGCACCGGCCACGCGGTCGACCACCGCCTCGTGGGACATTGGCCCGGTGAACTCGACGCGGTCCTGCAGGTGGGCTGGGACGAGCGAGCGCAGCGTGGTGAGGTAGTCCTGGTCATAGAAGCGGGCGAGCCGGCGAACCTCCTCGTCGTCGCTGACGCCGACAATGAACTCGAGGGGGATCACGTCGGCCGGTCCCACCAGCACGAGGCGGGCGTCCGGGCGCCGCTCGGCGAGGATGGTGAACGCCTCGATGAGGTCGTGCACCCCCTTCTCCGGGGAGATCCGCCCGACGAACACGATCGTCTCGCGGTCGGACGCCGGGCGGTCAGCGGCCGGCGCGAACGCGCTGACGTCGACGCCGTTGTAGACCGTGTGGCACTTGTGCGCGTGGTGGGGGAACCGCGCCCGCACCAGCCCGGTGATGTGGTCACTGCTCCCGAACACCGTGTCGACCTGCTGCAGGCGGCGATCCACCAGGTCGCGGTCGAGCTGCGAGAGCCACTCGCCGCTCATGTGCAGCACGAGCTTCGCCCGCGGGTTCAGGCGGCGCAGGAGGGGCACGAAGCTCACGAAGTTGTGGATGTGCACGACGTCGAACCCACCGCGGCGGAGGCCGACCGCGGCGCCGAGCGCGAAGTCGACGTGGTACAGGCGCGAGGCGTAGAAGGGGTGACGTCGACGCAACCGGCGGTCGACGACCTCGCCGAGCTTCGCCCAGAGCCGGTTCGGGAGCGCGCGCACGACCCGATACGTCACGTCCTCGTGCTGGACCACGGAACCGTGCCCGGCCTGACGCACCGCGGGCAGCGCCTTGATGAGGACCGTGACGTCCGCGTGCGCGGCGAGCCGCCGGGCGACCTCGTAGCTCCAGATGCCGATCGAGTTCTGCCCCGGTGGCAGCACGGAGTCGAAGGGCTGGCTGACGATCGCGACCTTCATCGCCGGACCCGTTGGCCCACCCCGAGCCGGAGGACGTGCCCGCGGCCGTGGTCCCGGCCGCGAGTCGCGTTGACGGTGTCGACCACCACCTTGCTGTGCTCGAGGATGAGGTCGATGTCGAGCTGCCGGTGGTTGGTCACGATGACGACGCAGTCGGCGCCGGCGAGGGTGTGGGCCGACAGCGGCTCGGACGTCAGCTCCACCGGTTCGCGGATGTGGAAGTCGCCGCCGAGTCGGAACGTCGGCACGAACGGGTCGTGGTAGCAGACCTCGGCGCCGCGCTTGAGCAGGAGCTCTGCGATCGGCTGGGCCGGCGAGTTGCGGGCGTCGTCGACGTTGGCCTTGAACGCGACGCCGATGAGGAGCACGCGGGCCCCGGCCACCGAGCGACCGGACCGATTGAGGGCGTCGGCGACCATGCCCACCGCGTGGTAGGGCATGTCGCTGTTGACCTCGGCGGCGAGCTCGATGAACTTCGTCCAGTAGTCGAACTCGCGCGCCTTCCACGACAGATAGAAGGGATCGACCGGGATGCAGTGACCACCCACGCCGGGTCCGGGACGGAAGGCCATGAATCCGAACGGTTTCGTCGCCGCGGCGTCGATGACCTCCCAGATGTCGATGTCCATCCGCTCGGCGAGGACCGCCAGCTCGTTCACCAGCGCGATGTTCACGCTGAACGTGTTCTCGAGCAGCTTCGTCATCTCGGCGGCCCGGGGCGACGACACCTCGTGCACCGTGGCGATCATCTGCGACAGCAGCAGCGACGCCGGCCGGAGGCACTGGGGTGTCACGCCGCCGACGACCTTCGGCGTGTTCTCGACGTCGAAGCCGGCGCTGCTCGTGTGCCCCGGATCGATCCGCTCCGGCGAGAAGGCGAGGAAGAAGTCGCGCCCGACGACCAGCCCGGACTCCTCGAGGATGGGCTGGACGACCTCCTCGGTCGTCCCGGGGTAGGTGGTGCTCTGGAGCACGAAGAGCTGACCTGGACGCATCACCGCGGCGATGCCGCGCGCTGCCGCCTCCACGAAGGACAGGTCCGGTGCCTTCATCGGGGTGAACGGCGTCGGCACGCAGATGAACACGACGTCCACGTCGCGCAGGGCCTCGTAGCGGTCCGACGCCTGGAAGCGTCCGGCTTCGAGGACCTCGGCGATGTCGGCGTCGGTGAGGTCGCCGATGCAGCTGCGTCCCGCGCCCAGCTGGGCGACCTTGCGGCTGTCCACGTCCACACCGGTCACTCGGTAGCCGTGGCGGGCGAAGCTGATGGCGAGCGGAAGCCCCACGTAGCCGAGTCCGACGACGCCGATCTCCGCGGTGCGGTCGAGGATGCGCTGCTCGAGGATGCGCCCGAGGTCCGTGGTCTCGGGCGGTGCTGCGTCGCGGGGATCTCTCATCCCGAGGACCTCGCCTGGCTGGTCCGTTCGTAGGCGACGACCGACTCGATGATGTCGTCCAGCGAGTGTCGAGGTCGCCACCCGAGGAGGTCGCGGATCCGCTCCGTCGAAGGGACGCGGCGCACCATGTCCTCGAAGCCCGGCGGGTACACCTCGTCGTAGCTCAGCGTGACGATCGGTGAGGCACTGTTCGTCACGGCACGGATCCGCTCGGCGAGCTCGCGGATCGTCACCTCCTCCGTGCCGCCGATGTTGTACACCTGCACCGGGGCGTCCGTGCGGTCGAGGAGCCCGACGATCGCCTCGACCACGTCGCGCACATCGCAGAAGCAGCGCCGCTGCGTGCCGTCGCCGTAGATCGTGATCGGCTCCCCGTCGAGTGCCTGGCGGACGAAGCGGGGGATCACCATGCCGTAGCGCCCGGTCTGCCGCGCGCCCACGGTGTTGAACAACCGGAACGGGATGGCCGGGAGCTGGACCTCATCGCGGTACGCGAAGCAGTAGAACTCGTCGAGCAGCTTGCTCGCCGCGTACGCCCAGCGCCGCCGGCTCGTCGGCCCCAGCACGACGTCATCGTCCTCGGCGAAGGGGTACCGGATCCCCTTGCCGTACACCTCGGACGTGCTGGCCAGCAGGACCCTGGTGCCCGAGCGGGCCGCGGCGGCGAGCACGGTCTCGGTCCCGCGGACGTTCGTGACGATCGTCTCCACCGGACGCTCCATGATCAGCTTGACGCCGACTGCGGCGGCCAGATGGACGACGGCACCGACGCGCCCGACGAGATCGTCGACGACGGCCTCGTCGGTGACCGTTCCTCGTGCAGCGTGACGAGCGGGTTGCCGTCGAGCGCCGCGAGGTTCGCCCGCGGGCCGGTCGAGAAGTTGTCGAGGATGACCACCGGGCGGCCGTCGGCGACCAGCCGCTCGGCGAGGTGGGAGCCGATGAACCCGGCGCCGCCGGTGATCAGGACGGCATCGCTGGCGAGGTCGGACACGGGAGCACTCCGCCGATCGACGTGGACGGGGTCAGCCGGCGACGACGCGCGGCTCGGGAACGGGGATGATGAAGCGCCCGCCGCGTTCGGCGAAGTCGCGGTTCTGCGCCATGATCTCCTCGGCGAAGTTCCACGCCAGGATCAGCACGTAGTCGGGCGGATCCGACCGTAGCCGATCCGGCGGCACGATCGGGAGCTTGTTGCCACCCATGTAGCGACCCTGCTTGTAAGCGTTGAGGTCGCAGACGTACTCGAGGTGGTCCCGGCCGATGCCGCAGTAGGCGAGCAGCGTCGTGGCCTTCGCCGCGGCGCCGTACCCGGCGATGCGGGCACCGTCCGCGCGGAGGGGATCGAGGATCTGCAGCAGCTTGGACCGCAGGTCGGCGACCCGGTCGGCGAAGCTCTGGTACGCGTCGATGCGGTCGAAGCCGCGGGTGCGCTCCATGTCGAGCAGCTCATCGACCACCGCGGCGCGGTCCTCGAAGGGCTGGACGAACAACCGCAGCGAGCCGCCGTGGATGGTCGTGCGCTGGACGTCGTTCAGATGGAGACCGTGCCGGCGGAACAGGGCGTCGAGGGCGGTGACGGAGAAGTAGCAGAGGTGCTGGTGGTAGATCGTGTCGAACTCGCAGTGATCGACCAGGTCGACCACGTACGGTGCCTCGATCACCGCCACGCCGCGCGGCTGCAGGAGCTCGGCGATGCCCGCCACGAACCCGTTCAGGTCGGGGACGTGGGCCAGCACGTTGTTCGCCAGGAACACGTCCGCGCGGCGGCCCTCGGCCCGGAGACGGCGGGCCAGGTCGAGCCCGAAGAACTCGATCATGGTGGGGATCCCGGCCTCGTTCGCCGCCGTGGCGGGTGCCTGCGCGGGATCGATCCCGAGGACCGGGATCCCGCGGGCGACGAAGTTGCGCAGCATGTAGCCGTCGTTGCTCGCCGCCTCCACGACGAGGCTCGACGGGCCGAGCTCCCAGCGATCCATGATCGCCTCGGCGCTGGCGGCGAAGTGCGCGAGCAGCGACGGCGAGACCGACGAGAAGTACGGGTACTCCTCGAAGAAGAGCACCTCCGGATCGACCGTCTCACGGATCTGCGCGAGCGCGCAGGAGTTGCAGAAGACGAGCGTCAGGTTCGCCGTCAGCTCCGGATCGTCGAGTTGGTCGCTCCGCAACAACCGGTCGGCGAGCGGGGTGACCCCGAAGTCGATGACCGTGGACAGATCCGTCGCACCGCAGGACCGGCACGAGGTCTCGTTGCGATAGATCACGCCGGGACCTCGGTCGTCGTCCAACGCAGGTCGGGGCCGAGCAGCGACTCCTCGATGAGCGCCTTGAGCTGGTCCACGCGGCGGTAGCGCGGCCCCTCGAAGTCCTCGAGCACCACGCCGATCTGCTGGAAGCTCTCGTAGAGCTGGCGGGCGCCGGCCTCGGCCGTCCACGTGGGCTGGAACGCCGGCAACGTGTCGCGGATCTTGTCGCAGTTCACCCGGTAGTTCCGGGCGTCGGGGCCGGCCTCGCCGGCGAACTCGATCCGGCTGTCCGGCACCACGGAGGCGACGATCTCGGCGAGGTCCTTGATCTGGAAGTTCTCCGACGTGCGCCCGACGTTGAATGCCTCGTTGTGGACGAGCTCGCGCGGCGCCTCGAGCACGGCCAGGAACGCCCGCGACATGTCCTCGATGTGGACGATGGGCCGCCACGGCGTCCCGTCGCTCTTGAGGAGCACTCGCTTCGTGCAGAACGCCCACGCAGTGAGGTTGTTCAGCACGAGGTCGAAGCGCAGCCGCGGCGAGACGCCGTACGCCGTTGCACTGCGGAGGAACGTCGGACTGAAGTCGTCCGTCGCCAGCTTCGACACGGCTTGCTCCACGGCGACCTTGGAGACGCCGTACGGCGTGACCGGGTTGAACGCGGACTCCTCCGTCAGCCAGTCCTCGACGCCGGCCCCGTAGTTGCTGCAGGACGAGGCGAACAGGAACCGCTGGACCCCGACGGAGCGGGCGAGCTCGGCGAGGCGCACCGACGCCCGGTGGTTGATCTCGTCCGTGAGCGTCGGGTTGAGGTCACCGAGCGGGTCGTTGGACAGCGCCGCAAGGTGGATCACCGCGTCGACGCCCTCGAGGTCCTCGGCGGTGACGTCGCGGACGTCCTTGAAGAGGGTCGGGACGCCCGGATCCAAGGTGTCCGCCCCGTACGTCGACCTGCGGTACAGGTCGGTGTCGATGCCGACGACCTCGTGGCCTGCGGCCACCAGCATCGGGGTCATCACGGACCCCACGTATCCCAGGTGGCCCGTCAGCGCGACCTTCATCGTTGTCTCCCGTTCCCTACTGCTTCCACACTGCCCACGGCGCGTTGCCCGATTCCCACAGCTGTTCGAGGATGTGCTTCTCGCGCAAGGTGTCCATGCACTGCCAGAACGACTCGTGCCGATAGGCCATCAGCTGGCCGTCGGCGGCGAGTCGCTCGAGGGGTTCGCGCTCGAACTGCGTGGCATCGCCGTCGATGTACTCGCCGACCTCCGGCTCGAGCACGAAGAACGCGCCGTTGATCCAGCCCTCGCCGATCTGGGGCTTCTCGCTGAACTCCACGACGCGCTCGCCCTCGATCACGAGGTGCCCGTACCGGGCGGGCGGGCGCACGGCCGTGAGCGTCGCCAGCTTCCCGTGGGAGCGGTGGAAGTCCAGCAGCTTGTGGAGGTCGATGTCGGAGACCCCATCGCCCCACGTCAGCATGAACGTCTGGCCGCCGAGGTGAGGGATGAGCCGCTTGATCCGGCCACCGGTCATCGTCTCGTCACCGGTCTCGATCAGGTCGACGTCCCAATCGGGCGCATCCATGCTCTCGGATTTGACGACACCGGTGCGCAGGTTGATGCTCATGTCGCCGTGAAGCGCGGCCGACTCCAGCATGTAGCGCTTGATCATGTCGCCCTTGTAACCGAGGGCAATGACGAAATGACGGAAGCCGAAATGCGCGTAATGGCGCATGATGTGCCAGAGGATCGGCCGCCCGCCGATCTCGACCAGCGGCTTCGGGCGCACCTGTGTCTCCTCGGCAAGCCGCGTTCCCTTGCCGCCAGCCAGGATGCCCACTCGCAGCCCTGTCATCTTCTCTCCCTCGTCTGATGGGGCCCTTCGGCCCCCCGCCGCCTTCTGCGCGACTCTACCGGGCCGTCTCCGATCCGTCGTTCGAAAGACGTACCGCTGCCGCCCGGGCACCCCGCTGGTCCATGATGCAGATGTGAGCCCGAAGGTCTCGATCGGCGTCCCCGTCTACAACGGCGAGCGATATCTCGCCGAGGCAGTTGAGTCCGCACTCGCCCAGACGTTCGGAGACTTCGAGCTGCTGATCTCCGACAACGGGTCGACCGACGGGACCGCGGCCATCGCCCGCGACCTCGCCGCGCGGGATCCGCGGATCCGCTATCTCCGCCACGAGGAGAACCGGGGCGCGGCGTGGAACTTCAACCACCTCGTCGAGGAGGCAACCGGCGAGTACTTCGTCTGGCTCGCCCACGACGACGCGTGGGAGCCCGAGTTCCTCGAGCGCTGCGTGCGCGCCCTGGACGAGGACCCCTCGACCGTCCTCGCGTTCAGCTCGGTGGCCTACATCGACGAGGCGGCGCAGCCGAACGGTGCGCGTGACATCCGCATGCGCACCGACTCGGCGAACGTCGCCCACCGGCTGTGGGACGTGCTCATGGTGTGGCACGACTGCCTCCCGGTGTTCGGCGTGATCCGCACGGACGTGCTCCGCCGCACGGCGCTGATCCGGCCGTACGCCTCCGGGGACCACCTCCTCCTGGCCGAGCTCGCGGTGGCCGGGAAGTACGCCCTCGACCCCGACCGCCTGTTCCGCTCCCGCCTCCACGCCGGGCAGTCGATCCAGACCTACAGCATCTGGGTCGACCACCACGCGTACACGCGGTGGTTCGAGCAGCGCTCCCACGGCCGCCCGTCGAAGTACCCCCAGTGGCGCCTGCTGGGCGCGCTGCTGGCGATCGTCTGGCGGGCGCCGATGCGTGCTCGCGACCGGGTCGGCTGCTACCTTGCTGTCGGCCGTTGGTCGATCAGATATCGGAGTTTGCTCCGCAAGGATCTGACGCGCGCGTGGTTTGGGCGGCCCCGAACGTCGGGGGCCGCGGTATAGTCGCGCCATGGCGGACCTGCTGCATCGCCCTGCCGTGCGCTCGGCCGCGCCAGGTCGTCTCCCCCTCCAGCCGCTCGACCAGGGCGAGGTCTCCAGCCGGATGCTCCGGCGGCTCCTCGAGACCTTCTTCCGCCGCCCGTTCGTCTGCCTCCTCCCGCTGCTGCTGCTGACCGCCTTCGGGATCTGGAGCGTGAGCGACCGCACGCAGGTGTACACGTCCCGCGGCGTCATGTCCGTCTCCAACTCCACCCTGCTCGCCAACCTCGCCGAGGTCCCCACCGGTGCCGAGGTCCCGTGGTGGGAGACGCCGGCCGAGATGACGAGCCGGACGATCAACGAGCTGATGGGCACCGACCAGTTCACCGAGCGCGTGGCCGCGAACGCCGGACTCGACGACGACCTCGCCAAGGGGACCGTCGAGCTGGACGACATCCGCCGCTGGGTCGGCACCGCCCCCTCCGGCAACAACCTCGTCAGCATCTGGGCGTCGACTCCTGAACCCGAGCTCAGCACGGAGCTGGCGAAGGCCACCATCGACACCTTCGTCGACTGGGCCGGCGAGGGCGACCTCGCCGAGAGCGAGGCCGCGGAGGACTTCTTCGCCCGCCAGACCGCCGAGTACGAGGACGAGCTCGCTGCGGCCCGCGCGGCGCTCGACGCCTTCGTCCGGGCGAACGACCTGGAGGGCCTGCAGGGCGCCGATGACGTCCCGCTCGCCCTGCAGTCCGAGTACAGCCGCCTGCAGTCCGACGTGGCCCGCGCCGAGAGCCGCTACACGAACGCGCTCCAGCGGGTCGAGGAGGCGCGGCTCGCCATGGAACAGGCGATGAGCAACGTGCAGCAGCGGTTGCGGGTGCTCGACTCGCCCACCGTTCCCGAGAGGCCGATCACGACGCCCACGCGCCGTGATGCCGTCCTGACGGTCGGCCTCTTCATGGTCGCCGGGTTCCTCTTCTCCGCCGGGCTCGTCGTGATGGGCACGCTGCTGGACCGGACGCTGCGCTCCGCCGACGACGTCCGCAACCGACTCGGCGTCGAGGTCCTCGCGGTGGTCCCCGCCGCGAGCCGTCGTTAGCCAGGGGCGGCGGACGGCGGTGAGCGACCACGTGGCGGGCGACCCGGCGCTGAGCGTCCCCGAGCAGGCGGTCGACCAGCGGCCACCGCGGGCCTCGGTGGCACGGAACCTGCTCGACGTCGCGTCGTCTCAGGTCGTCAGCTTCCTGCTCGGTCTGGTCGCCCAGATCGTCCAGCCGCGCTTCGTCGGCCCGGACGGGATCGGCAGCATCCAGCTGGCGTTCTCGATCTGGTTGATCGCCGGGACGTTCATCGGGTTCGGGACGGGTTCGTACCTGACCCTGGCGATGGCACGCGACCACAAGCACGGACGTGCCCTCGTCGGACCGGTGCTGCTGTTGCGGTTCGCACTGTTCGGCATCGCCTCCGTCGGGATCGCCCTGTACGCCTGGGCCGTCGGTTACGAGACGCAGATCCTGTGGCTGCTCGCCATCACCGGCTCGACGATGCTGCTCACCACGGTGACCGAGACGCTGACGGCGGCGTTCACCGGGCTCGAGCAGCTGAAGTACCCCGCCGGCGCCACGATCGCGGCGAAGTTCATCTACACGATCGTGATGGTCGTGGTGCTCGTCGCCGGCGGCGGCGTGTACGGCCTGGCGTTGGCGACGTCGTTCAACTCCGCTCTCACCGTCGCCATCCTCTACCTCTTCTACCGGCGGTACGGGCGGATCACCTTCGGCCGTCCGCCGGAGGGTTTCCGGTTGCTCGTGCGCGGCAGCGTCGGCTTCCTGATCGCCGGCGCCGTCATCGTGGTCTACCTGCAGATCGACATGGTGGCCATGTCGCTGCTGGTCGACGAGGAGCAGCTCGGCTGGTACACGGTCGCCGACGTCCTCATGAGCTCGCTGCTGTTCATCCCGTCGATGCTGATGTCGGTGCTGTTCCCGGTGATCGGACGGCTGCACGTCGAGGACACCGGCGCGGTCGACGTGATGATGCGCCGGGCGCTCTCGACCCTCGCCCTGGCCGGCGTCGCCGTCGGCTTCGGCGCCGCCGTCGTGGCCGAGCCGTTCGCCGTCCTGCTGTACGGCGAGCGCTTCCGCGAGGCGGGTGACGTGCTCGCGGTGCTCGGGATCGCCGCACCGCTCATGTTCCTGACGATGCTCCTCGGCACCCGCGCCCAGGCGACAGGGCGCAAGCGGTTCTGGACGACGCTGATGACGTTGGCCATCGTGCTCTCCATCGTCTTCGACATCATCTTCGTCCCGCTCATGGACCGCCTCGCGGACAACGGGGCGATCGGCGGTGCGCTCGGCTACGTGGTGACCGAGAGCATGATGGTGGTCGTCGGCATCTGGAAGATCGCGCCACGGTCGTGGGACCGTGGGGCTGCCCTGCGCCTTGCCAAGATCGGCCTCGCCGGAGGGCTGATGGTGATCGCGGCGTGGCCGCTGCGCATGATGTTCCTGCCGATCCCGATCGCGGTCGGCGCCACCGTCTTCATCGGCGCGGTGCTCGTGCTGCGGATCCTCACGCCGGACGAGAAGCAGATGCTCCAGCGCCTGGTCGCGAAGGTCCGCCGCGGCGGCCCGGCCGTCGAGAACGTGAACACCTGAGAGGAGAACGGCGTGAGCGAGACCAACGGCACGCAGCCGAACCCCGATGGCGGCGGCCGCCGCACCGCGTCGCGGCAGCGATCGCGCCGGCGCGCCTCGAAGGCCGTGCCGATCCCATCGAGCCCGACGCTGCCCGACGGCGGCATCGCGATCGTCGAGGACGGTGGCAGCACCATCCACCTCGCGCCGCGCCAGGTCGCGCTGAGCGTCCGCTACCTGCTCGCCCGCCTGCAGCTCAACGACGCCGCCGGGCTGCCGGTGCGCCTGGCGATCACGTCGGCGCTGCGTGGTGAGGGCGTGACGTACATCTGCCGCACCCTCGGTGCCGTGCTCGCCCACGACCTGAAGCGGCCGGTCTGCATCGTCGACCTGAACTGGTTCGCCCAACCCCGCGAGCAGGTCGAGGACGGGCCGGCAGGGATCGTCGACGTGATGCACGGGCGGACGACGCTCGACGAGGTCCTGATCCGCACGACCGACCCCAACCTGTGCCTCGTACCCGCCGGGAACGCACCGCTCGCGATCCGCCCGGCCCTCGCCGAGGACCTCCGCCTCGATCCGGTGCTCGACGAGCTCGAGCAGCGCTTCGAGCACCTCGTCCTCGACCTGCCACCGGTCCTCGTCTCCAGCGACGCGCTCACCATGGCCCGGCTGTGCGACGCCTACGCGCTCGTCGTGCGCCACGGCGTCACCGCCGAGCACCACGTGCGCGATGCGATCGACGAGCTACGCGCTGCGGGACTGCTCGGCGTCGTGCTGAACCGGGCGACGTCGAAGATCCCCAAGCGCCTGCGCAACCTCGTGTCCGCGTGATGGACCGCCGACCGCTGACTCGACGGGGGTGGTGAGCGGTGATCCTCCTCTTGACGATCATCATCGTCACGTTCGTGACCGCAGGGCGGTCCCAGGGGTCGAGGCCGCTGCTTCGCACCCCCTTCCTCGCCGCGCTCTGCGGGCTGCTGGCGATCGGCTATCTGAGCCAGCGGATCATCTGACCTGACCATGCGGACGGCACCTCCGTCCTCGGCCACGCTGCTGTTGCGTCGCGAACAACGGCGATGGCGCCAGCTCGTCGCCGTGATGCTGCTCCTCGTCGGCCTGACGGTCGGCATCAGCGCGGCGCTCACGCCCGGCGACGTCAGCCTGCAGTCGGCCCGGGTCACGGTGTCGGTCGGCGTGCTCACGCTGCTCGCGATCTGGGTGCTGGCGCGCCCGTCGCACGGCGTGCTGCTGATCATCCTGTTCTCGGTCATCGCCGACAACCAGACGATGTGGTGGTACCCGGCGCTCAAGAACTTCTCCAGCCGGGAGTCGCTCCTCTACATCTCCGACAAGCTGCCGATCAACCCGGTCGAGGCGCTGCTCGTGCTCGCCACGATCAGCTGGTTGGCGCGCCGTCGCTCGGACCCGGACTGGCACTTCCACCGCGGTCAACTGCTGTTCCCCATCGGCGTGCTCACGGCGTGGGTGATCTTCGGGATGTTCTACGGACTGCTGCTCAAGGGCGGTGACCGCACCGCCGGGCTGTGGGAGGCGCGCCCGTTCTTCTACCTCCCGCTCATGTACGTCCTGATCACCAACCTGTTCACCAGATCACGGATGTACGTGTGGGCCATGTGGCTCGTGATGCTCGGGGTGACGATCCAGAGCATCGTCTCGGTCGGGCACTACCTCAACCTCGACCTGGCAGAGCGCGAGGCGCGCCAGGACCTCACGGAGCACGCCGCGTCCGTGCCGATCAACGCGATGATCGTCATGCTCCTCGCCGCCTACCTCTTCCCGCGCTCGCCGGTGCTCATGCGCATCGCCCTGCCGCTGATGGCGATCCCGTCGATCTGGGCGTACTTCCTCGCCGAGCGCCGCTCGGCCTTCGTCGGCCTCGCGCTCGGGGTCATCCTGCTCAGCGTGATCCTGTTCTGGTTGCGGCGCCGGGCCTTCTGGGTGTTCGTCCCCCTCGTGGCGCTCGCCGCCGTCGCCTACGTCGCGGCGTTCTGGAACAGCACGAGCCCGTTGGGTTTCCCCGCTCAAGCGGTGAAGTCGGTCATCGCGCCCGGACAGCTCACCGGTGAGGACCGCAGCTCGGACATCTACCGCGAGCTCGAGGGCCGCAACGTGTGGTTCACGATCCGCTCGCGTCCGCTGACCGGCGTCGGCTACGGACACGTGTTCTACCAGCTGTACGCGCTGCCGGACATCAGCTTCTTCCAGTTCTGGCAGTTCATGCCGCACCACTCCTTCCTGTGGATCTGGCTGAAGACCGGCTACTTCGGCTTCGTGTCGATGCTGTTCCTCACGATCCGCACCATCCAGCGTGGGGTGCGCACGGTGTTCCGGGTGGCCGACAGCGGGGAGCGGGTCGTCACCATCACGGCCCTGCTGTTCGTCTGCATGTACCTGGTGTTCAGCTACGTCGACATCGCTTGGGACATGCGCAGCATGGTGCTGCTCGCCCTGTCGATGGCGATCTGCGCTGACATGGTTCCGGAGGAGCCGGCGCCGGTCGAGCCACGAGCCCCGTCCCAGACCACACTCGTCGCCTGACCACGAGTCGGATACGGAGGTCGAACACATCCATGGCCCAGCGCGCGACGGCCGGCGAACGGATCGGGGTGCTGTTCATGCAGTCCCAGGAGTTCTTCGGTGCCGATTCCCAGATCCACGCCTCGCTCATGGCCCATCTCGACCGGGCGCGCTTCGAGGTCCACTGCGCCGCACCGGCACCCCGTGACGGGCGCGCCAGCGCCGCGCTCGAGCGTGTCCGCGCCATCGACGACGTCGCCGTGCGGCTCACCGAGTTCGGGCCGTCGGTGGAGGGCGAGCGCTCGGGTCTGATGCGCGCCATGCTGCGGCGCGGCGTCCCCGCGGCGGCCAGCCTTGCCGGGCTCGCCGCGTACGTCCGGCGGCACCGCATCGGGATCGTCCACTGCACCGAGAAGCCGCGCGACGCGATCTTCGGGCGCTATGTCGCGGCCCTCGGCGGGGCCGGGCTCGTGATCCACGCGCACGTCGCTGTGCAGGACTGGATGCGCCGCGGGGTCCGGCGGGCCATGGACCACGCCGACGCGATCGTCGGTGTCAGCGAGTTCATCCGTGACTCCATCGTGACCGCCGGCTATCCACCCGAGCGGGCGTACGCCGTCCTCAACGGGCTCGAGGTCGACCAGTGGACCGGCGACCCCGTCGACGTGCAGGCCGTGCGCGCCGAGTGGGGGATCCCGGCCGACGCCCCGATGTTGCTCAGCGCCTCACGGCTCTATCGCTACAAGGGTCAGCACGAGATCGTCGCCGCGCTCCCGCGGGTCAAGGAAGAGTTCCCCGACGTCCGACTCGTCATCGTCGGCGAGGACGACCCGCGCTCGTACGCCCCGGAGCCGAGCTACACGGCGACGCTCAAGCGGATGGCCGCGGAGCTCGGCGTCACCGACAACGTGATCTTCACCGGCTTCGTCAACGGCATCCGGCCGCTGATGGCGGCGTGCGATCTCTACGTCATGCCGAGTCACGAGGAGCCGTTCGGCATGGTGTTCGTCGAGGCGATGTCACTCGAGCGACCGGTCGTCGCCCTGGACAACGGCGGCACCCGTGAGGTCGTCGAGCACGGCCGCTCCGGGCTGCTGTCCGAGCGTGGCGACACGGCCGCGCTCGCCGAGCACATCTGCACGCTGCTCCGGGATCCCGGGCTGCGGGCGCGGATGGGAGCGTACGGCCGCACCAGGGTGCTCGAGTACTTCAACGCCGAGCGGATGACCCGCGACATGGAGCACGTGTACGAGCGCGTGGTGACGGCGCGGCGTCGCCGGTCAGTCCGCGGCTGACCGATCGTCTGCGACGCGCTTGAGGATGTCCAACAACCGCGCCGTGTTCGTCGCCGCGTCGTAGCCGGCGCGCGCGTGCTCCTCGGCGCGGCGGCTCATGCGCTGCCGCTCGTCGGCATCCGTCACGAGCCGGCGCATGGCCGTCGCCAGCCCGTCGCGGTCGTCGACGTCCATCAAGAGGCCCGTGTCGCCGTCCCGCACGATCTCGGGGATCCCACCGACCCGCGTCGCGATCATCGGCAGGCCGGCGGCGCCCGCCTCACACAGCACCAGGGGCAGGCAGTCCCCGCGGGTCGGCAGGACGAACGCGTCGCACGCGTGGTACAGCGCGCGCAGCTCGTGGCTGTTCGGGGCGAGGCCGCGGTGCACGCGCACGCGCTCGCCGCCCGCGACATCGTCCTTGGTGACGATGTGGAGCTCGACGTCGAGGTCGGCGAGGGATCGGAAGGCGTCGAGGAGGACACCACCGCCCTTGCGCTCGAAGGCTGCGCCGACGAAGAGGAAACGGACGGTGTCACCGGCAGGACGTGGCGCCGGGCGGCGCCATTCGGCCGTGTCCACGCCGGGCGGGATGACGGTGACCTTCTCCGGGGCCACGCCGTAGTCGCGCACCAGTCCCTGCTTTGTCCACTCGCTCCAGGTCACGAGGTGCCGAGCGCGGTCGAAGCGGTTGCGCGCGATGCGGAACTTGAGCCGCTCGATCGGCGAGGGCTGCTCGCGGTGCTCGTAGTGCGCGCCGAGCTCGTCGTACTGCTTCGGGGTCGCGTCCAGCGAGATCACCGAGGGCACCCGCCGCACCCAATCGGGACAGAGCGTGGAGATCGCCTGGGTGTGGAAGAACAGCACGTCGAGCGGCGTCGACCTGGCCATGGCCCGCAGCGCCCGGCGAGCACGCACCCCCGCGCGCAGGGTCCAGTTCGAGCGGTACACGGGCACCCGTGCGGCGAGGCCGTCGACCGGGAACGGCACCAGCGCCCAGTGCGCCCGCACACTCGCGTCCTCGGCGACGTGGTGCCGCAGGTTGGCGCCGTGCGTGTGGTGCCCGAGCACGTCCTCGATGACGAAGCCGACGTCGTAGCTCCCCATCAGCGCCGCTCCGTGCGAACGTCCTCGACCACGGCGGCGAACCGCCGGCAGTAGACGTCGAGCTCGGCGTGCGCGACCGCCCAGCTCCGGGCGGCGCTGCCGAGACGACGCGCCGTGTCCGGGTCGTCGAGCAGGTCCTGGATCGCCGCGCGCAGCGCAGTGGCGTCACCAGGTGGTACGTACATCCCGGTCTCGCCGTCGACGACGGTGTCGGTCTGACCCTGGGTGCGCGTGCAGATCAGCGGCTTGCCCATCGCCATCGCCTCGAGGATGGTGGTGATCCCTGCCTGGAAGTCGGTCTCGACGACCGGGACGACCACCATCGTGGACGCTGCGTAGAGGTCGCGGAGGTCGTAGTGGTCCAGGCGTCGCACCTCGACGTTCGCCGGCAACGGCACGTCCGCGGTCGAGTCGGCGCGCTTCGACCAGGGGCTGGCGGCCGCGATCACCACCCGCACGTCGGTCCCGCGCACGGCGTCGATGAGCGTCGGGTAGTCGCGGAACTCGAGCCCGGCCGAGCTGATGAGCGGCACCTCCCCCGCCGGCTCCGGCCGCGGAGCGAAGAACCTGGTGTCGACCATGAACGGTGAGAGCACGACGTGCTCGGCCGGCACGCCGAGGCCGTCGACCAGGAGGCGTCGCTGCGCGTCGGCGTACACGATCACACGGTCGATGTGCCGCTGCAGCCGCAGCAGCCGGAAGGGCAGCCGCTTCTTCAACGGCGACATGAAGTGGGCGATCATGACGTGGCCGGGCCGCCGGCGCGTGAACCACCACAGTGCGGCGAGCGGGATGCCGACCTGTTCACCGTCGGTGAAGACGACGTCGTAGCGGTGGCGCCGGCGATGACACGCCCAGGCCAGCACGACGTCGCGGCCGAGCACGCGCCCGAGCAACCTGACGATCGGTCCGACCTCGCGGCGCGCCTGTTCGTGGTCGATCAGCTCGGCGTCCAGGGTGCGCGCCAGCTCCAGGTAGTCGGTGCGCGGCCGTCGCCCAGCGGCGATCCGCGCCTCCAGGTCGGCAGGGATCGTCCCCGACACCGTGAGCAGCACCCGTGCGGTCATGGGGCACCCACCTCGTCACGGATGTGATCGAGGACGTCCATCACGAGGATCGTGTCGTCGAGCGGCATGCGCGGACTCTCGGGGCGACCCGCGCGCAGACACGCGATCACCTCGGCGACCTCGTAGCCGTAGCCGTGCCCTCGCAGCGGGAAGCGCTCGTCCCGCCGCCGCAGGCGGTTCACCACGGGACGCGCGAACCTCCGGGCGAACTGGCCCGCACGGCTCGCACGGGCGCGCTCGAGCAGCTCGCGGCGCGAGCGCGCCGTCGCCTCGTTCGTCGTGTCCACGGGGGCAGCCACCCGGAAGCGGTGCACGCTGACCCGGTTGGTGCAGAAGAAGGGGGCGTGCAACGTGATCGTGCCCTCGGTGCCACCGACGACGGCGGTGTTCGCCGTCAGCGCGTCGAGCGAGCAGGACATCACGGCGAGGCGGTCGTCGAAGCGGAGGACGGCGCCGAGGTGGGTGTCCACGCCCTGCTCGGAGATCGCAGCGGTGGCCGTCACGTCGGTCGGCCGGCCGAACAGCATCGTCGCCAAGGACACCGCGTAGACGCCGCGGTCGAGGAGCGCACCGCCGCCTTGCCGGGGGTCGTAGAACCGGCTGTCCGTCGGTCCGCCGGTCGGCACGCCGAAGTCGGCGTGCAGGATCATCGGCTCGCCGATCGCCCCGGCGTTCACGAGCTCGACGGCGCGCTGCACGGCCGGGATGAAGCGCATCCACATCGCCTCCATGCAGAAGACCTGCGCGCGGCGCGCCGTCTCCACGACCTCGCGGGCCTGCGCGCCGTCGAGCGTGAACGGCTTCTCGCACAGCACGGCCTTGCCCGCGCGCAGCGCGGCGTTCGCCTGCGCCGCGTGCAGGTGGTGCGGCGTGGCGACGTAGACGACGTCGACCTCGGGATCGGCCAGCAGGGCCTCGACGTTCGGGTGCACCCGGGCACCGCCGGCACGCGCCGCGACGCGCTCGGCGGAGACGCCGGTGCGCGAGGTGACCGCCACGAGCCGCGCGCCCTCGACGCCGCCGAGGTCGGCGGCGAGCTCCTGGGCGACCCGCCCGGCGCCGATGATCCCGAACCCGACGGTGTCAGCCACGGCGACCGTCCCCGAGCGCGCGCCACAGCGGCCGCATCAGGCCGCGCTTGGTCCGCCTCGTCGCCCACGGCATCGGCTCGATCGGTCCAGCGGTCGTGGTCATCGTGTAGCTGCCCCCACCCTGGAGCTGATCGCTGACCGCCAGGACGATCTCGTTCACGTGCAACGAGTAGCGGGCGGACAGTCGCGGCTGGCGCCCGCTACGCAACGCGTCGGCGAGATCGGCGACCCCTCGCGCGAAGTCCATCTGCTGGGTGCCCCGGTAGCGGTAGCGCGCGCCCTTGGCGACGAGCGGGATGCGCTGGCGGACGGGCATCTCGATGTGCCGGCCACGAATGTCGAACCACCGCCGGGCGCGGACCGGTGCCGTGTAGTACCACGTGTCACCGACCGTCAGGACGCCGCCGTCTCCCACGATCCGCAACGAGTGGTCGTGCGGCGCGATCAGGCTGCACGTGAGGCGTGCGATCACCCCGGACTCGAAGGTCACGCAGGCGACGGCGAGGTCCGGCGACGTCACCGGCTCGGGCAGCCCCTTGTCGGGAAAGACGGTCGCCGAGAAGCCGTGCACGGCGGTCGCCGAGCCGAACATCGCCGGCAGCCACGACACGACGTAGGCGGCGTGCTCGATCGTCGTGCCGACCCGGAACTCGTCGGCCGACGGCCACGGCGTCCCCGATGCGCTGCGCCAGCGATGATGCCGCATCCGGAAGACCATCCCCTCGTCCATCTCCGCGTACACGAGGCGGACGGGGCCCACCGCGCCCTCGCGGACCGCGCACCAGACGGTCTGTGCAGTCTCACCGAGGAGGCTGCACGGCGCACAGCTCAAGAGGAGCCCCTTCGCCTCGGCGCGCTCGACGAGGGACCGGGCAGACGGGAAGTCCATCGCCAGCGGCTTCTCCGAGTACACGTGGCGGGACGCCTCGAGCGCGCGCAACGTGACGTCGTGGTGGCTGGCGGGATTCGTCAGGTTGACGACGACCTCGACGCGGGGATCGTCGAGCAGCTCGTCCAGTCCGCGGAAGGCGTGCACACCGTGGAACCGGGCGAAGCGATCGACACGCTCGGGATCCGCGTCGTGCACGCCGATCAACCGGAGCTGCGGGTGGAGGGGCAGCGTCGCGGCGTAGTAGTCGGCGACGTAGCCGGTGCCGACGAGCGCGATGCCGACCGCGTCATCCGCACCGCCTGGCTCCCTCATCGGCGAGAACGCTAGCCGGAGGTCCGCGCGAACACCCTCGCTACGGTGGGGCCTCGATGCCAGAGGGAGGTCCGGTGCACGACGACGAAGGCGGACCGCTCGCCGGCACGAGCGGGGCCACGCTCGTGCTCGGGGTCCCGGTCGACGACGTCACGATGGGCGAAGCAGTCGACATCGTGTTCCAGCTGGCGCGCGACGGACAGCGGCGTTCACGCACCCACCAGGTCGCCACGGTGAACGTCGACTTCGTCGTCAACGCGCACGACGACGATGTCCTGATGGACATCCTCGCGGCGACGTCGCTGTCGATCCCCGACGGCATGCCGGTGGTCTGGGCATCCCGCCTCATGGGCACGCCGCTGCGTGCGCGCGTGAGCGGCGCAGATCTCGTGCCGGCCATCGTGCAGCGCGCCGCGCCGGAGGGCGCGACCATCGTGCTGTACGGCGCCGGGCCGGGGATCGCGCGGCGGGCGGCCGAGGTGCTGCGCGAGCGCACTCCCCGGGCCACCGTGGTCGGCCTCGACGCACCCGCGTTCTCCGACCCTGCCGAGCTCGACGAGCGCGACCTCGCACCGCTGCGCGAAGCGAGGGCCACGGTCTGTTGCGTGGCGTTCGGCAACCCGAAGCAGGAGCGGTTCATCGCCCACTGGGCCCCGCACCTCGGCATCCCGGTGATGATCGGTGTCGGCGGGTCCCTCGACTTCATCGCCGGGGCCAAGCGACGCGCGCCGCAGTGGATGCAGCGCAGCGGTCTCGAGTGGCTGCACCGGGCGATCACCGAGCCGCGCCGGCTCGCCCGGCGCTACGCGCGGGATCTCGTCGTCTTCGGCCCCGCCGTCCTCCGGCAGGCCTGGCGCGGCCGCCGCGGTGTTCGCCGCGGGCGGCTCACGACCGCGACCACACCAGACGGTGGGCTCGTCGTCGACCTGAGCGAGCTCGTGACGGCGGACAACCGGACGGCCGCCGCGATCACGTCAGCCGTCCGTACCGCCCGGCGCAGCGGTCGCCCGGTCGAGCTCCGCGGCGCGACCGCTCGAGCGGTCGCGCCCGTCACCGGTCTCGAGCGCGTCGTCGCCCTCGCCGCCGGCAGCCGGTGAGCCCACGGCAGCCATGCCGGCCCGGGCGAGCACGCGGCGCAGCAGCTCCTCGATCCGCTCGACGTACCGATCGACGTTGCGCTCCGCGACGACCTCGGCCCGACCGGCCGCGCCGAGCGCCGTGCGCCGGGCCGGGTCCGCCAGCAGGTCCTCGATCGTCGCGCGCAGGGCGCCACTGTCGCAGGGCGGCACGAGCACGGCGGTGACGCCGTCGGTGACGTAGTCGTACTGGCCGCTCGTGCGGGACATCACGACGGGGCGCTCCATCGCCCACGCCTCGAGGAGCACGTTCATCCCGCACGCCCGCAACGTCGGCTTCACGGGCACGACGACGATCGAAGCCGCCCGGTAGAGCCAGCGCATCTGGGGCCGGCTGAACGACGCCACGGTGACGTTGTCCGGCAGGTCGCCGTCGACCTGGTACACCTCGTTCGACCACGGGCTCCCGGCCGCGATCACGACCCGCACGTCGAGACCGCGCGCGGCCTCGATGAGCGACGCGTAGTCGCGCATCTCGAGGCCGGCGCTCACGATCAGGGGACGCTCGTCGAGGCGCAGCGAGCTCGGCGGGCCGTCGTCGTGTGCGGCGGGGTCGAAGTACACCGGATCGGTGGTCTCGGAGACGAGCACCAGCCGCTCGTGCGGTACCCGCAGCACGCTGTTCAGGTAGTTGAGGTGCGCCGAGGTCCGACAGGCGATCATGTCGATGCGCGGGAGAGCGACGGCGAGAAGCGTGTTGTACAACGCTCGCCGCAGCGCGGTGCGCCCGTACGTCGGCTGCTCGAGCCGCATCACCAGCGCCGGTGTCCGGGAGCGGGACAGGCGCAGCAGGATCGCCAGCGGCACGCCGATGTCCTCCCCCGTGAGGTACAGCGCGTCGAGGTCGCGCCGGCGGCGCCAGGCGAGCACGGCGAGCGCCAGGCTCCACTGGCCGGTGCGCCGCACGAGACGGAGCAGTCCCCGGCCCAGCACGCCGTTGGAGAGCAGGCGCTCGAGCTCGGTGAAGTCGAGGAGCGCGGCACCGAAGCGATCGCGCATCAGCAGCACGTCGACCGCCGGGGCCTCGCTGCGTGGCCGCTCGGGGCCGCCTCCGGTCGCTGCGCCGACGATCAGCCCGATCGAAGGAGCGTGGCGGGGGGTGTGCTGGTGCGGATCCACAGGAGGACTCGATGGCGACGGTCGTCGACGAAGCTGGTCTGAGACTCTACGTGGCGCCCGACGCCGACGCCGCGCGTCGCACCACGTTCGCCGTAGCGTGCCGGTGATGCGCGCGCAGCGGACGATCGCCCGCCGGCTCCTCGACCGGTTGCGGCTGGAGGTGGCCAACGTCCGTCCCGACGTGTGGTTGGTCCAGGCGGTCAGCGACGCGCTGCCCACCGACGCGTTCGCGCGACTGCGCGCCACGCTCCTGCGGCTGACAGGCGCCCGCGTCGGGGCGGGCACCGTGATCGGCGGGCGCGTCCGGGTGACCGGTGGACGTCGTCCACACGCCCGGTTGGCGATCGGCGAGCGGTGCTTCGTCAACGACGGCGCGCACTTCGATGCCGCTGCGCCGATCACCATCGGCGACGCCGTATACCTCGGACATCAGGTCACCGTGATCACCTCGACGCACGAGATCGGCGATGCCTCCTGCCGCGCCCGCGACGTGATCGCGCAGCCGGTGACGATCGGCGACGGCTCGTGGATCGGGGCGCGCGCGACGCTCCTGCCCGGCGTGACGATCGGACGGGGCGTCATCGTGGCCGCGGGAGCGGTCGTGACGGGCCCGGTCGAGGACGACCAGCTCGTCGGTGGCGTCCCGGCTCGCGTCATCCGAACGCTCCCGGAGGGTGCGCCGGATCGGGCGCGCTCACCGCACGAGAGCTGACCGGCCGCTCACGTCGCCGCCCGGAGGGACGCCCGCTCGCGCCGCAGCGACGCGGCGAGCCTCCGACCCGCGGTGATCGCCGGCCGCTCGACGAAGCGGTGGCTGAGCACGGCGAGAGCGAACGCGCAGACGACGCTGAACGGGAACCACTGGCACCACGCCAGTGCGTCCACAGCCTCCCCGGCGTAGGCCAGGAACAGCTGCTGCCAGAGGTAGAGGCTGTAGGAGATGCGTCCGACCCACCGCCAGGCCGGGCGCTCGAGCTCGCGGGCGAGTCGTGTCGTGGGTCGCAGGACCGTGCCCACGACGAGGAGCGCGATCAGGATCGGCCGCAGCGTCAGGGTGAGGTTCTCGGCGTAGACACCCTCCACGTCGGACGCCTGCAGCGCGACGAGCACGGCGAGCACCGCCCACCATCGCCACCCGGCCGTGATCGCGGCGATGCGCCCACGCGTGGCCGGACGGCGACAGCCGATCGCCAGCAGGCACCCCCACAGCAACCCGTCCGCCCGGACGTCCGTGCGATCGTCGACGTAGATGGGCCACGACGCCGTGAGCCCGGCCGCCGAGTCGATCAGCCGCCAGATGACGACGAGCGCGATGAGGCCGGCGCACAGTCCGAACGCTCGGCGCGGGCGGGCCAGGACGAGCAGCGTCGGCCACACGAGGTAGAACTGCTCCTCGATCGCCAGGGACCACAGGTGGGCGAGGTACCAGCTGTGCCCTGCGGTGTAGTTGTTCACGAAGAACAACGACCCCACCCACCTGCCGACCGGGATCGGGAGCACGCCGGCGAGCCCGAGGACACCGAGCGTGCCCAGGAGCACGAGCAGCGGGGGGAGGATCCGGAACGCCCGCCGCACGTAGAACGACGACAACCGCACCGTCCCGGTCCGGTCCGTCTCGTCGAGCAGCAGCGTCGTGATCAGGTAGCCGCTGATGGCGAAGAAGACGTAGACACCGAAGCGACCGTTCGCCTTGAAGTGGTCCGTCACGGGTGCGATCCAGTCCCCGACCGCCCTCGTGATCTGGTCGCTCGCGTGCTGCACGAGGACGATGGTGATGGCGACGGCCCGCCAACCGTCGAGCGTCGGGATGTACCGGGTCTCCCTCGGCGCCGCGTCGAGACGAGTGCCGCCCTCGGTCGTCATGTCGCCGCCCCCCTGTCCGCCGACCCGCAACGCTCCCGCCATCCGCTCGCACAGCGGGGCTACCGTACCGCGCCCCAGGGCCACCGTCCGCACCCGGAGCACGTGTGCCGGCGCCCACCGGCGCGCATGTGGGAGCCGCTCGGCGGGTAGGTGCGCCGGCGTGGAGCACCCGCGCTATGCCCTCGACGTGATCCGCTCCTGGCCCGACGTGGCCCGCCAGGCCGCCCATCAGGTGCTCCTCGTGCACCGGGCGCCGCACGAGGTGGCGTCCGACGCCCTGTGCTGGATCGGCATCGGCCCGTGGGAGCGGGTGGTCGTCCGCGCCGGCGACCCCGACGCCGATCCCGAGGAGGCGGTCGAGTGGGTCGTCGAGGCCGTCGTGGCCGCCGAGGTCCCCGCCGACCGGCGCGCCGCCGTGGACGAGGTCGCCGCCGAGTTCCGGGTGCGGATCGGCGACGGCGAGCTCGCCGTGTTCGGCCGGGACCTCGCCTCCAACGTGGTGACCCTGAACGCCCTGCACGCCCTCGTGACCGGCGAGCTGACGGTGGACGAGGCGCGGGCGCGCCGGGCAGGGGATCTCGACCTGCTGCGCAGCGGTCGTTCGCCGACCGGAGCCGAGACGCTGCGGTTCGCCGACGACGCGCCCTGTGGTGAGCCGCGGCTGCTCCACGCCCACCGGCTGGCGACGCATGCCGGATGAACACGACGGGTGGACGTGGTACGAACGCGACCGTGAGCGATGATCCGCAGGACCGGGCTGAAGCCCTCGACGAGGACGTGGTCGACGACGTCGACGATCGCACCGGCGACGAGTTCGGCGACGACCTCCCCTCCTACCCACCCGACCGCCCCCTGGGTGTGAGCACCGTGGGCGTCACGCCGGTCGAGGAGGACGCCGGGGAGTCCTTCGCCGAGCGCTCCCTGCGCGAGGAGCCCGAGGACGGCGCCCCCGTCGCCGGCGGCGGGGTCGGGCAGCTCGTCGACCCGAACGCCTCGACGCCCGACGAGGAGGAGGAGCTGCTCGGCGAGGCCGAGCCCGGCCCCGTCCTGTCCGCGGAGGAGGCGGCGATGCACCTCGAGGAGGAGCCCGAGTAGCCCGCCCGAGCACGAGGTGGGCGGCCTCCGCCCCGTGGTCAGCGGAGGGCGGGGAGGATCTGCTCGACGACCCGGCGATGCGACGCCTCGGCCTCCTCGCGGTCGGCGCCACGGCCGGGTCCGGTGAGGTAGAAGCGGCGCAGCCCCATCTCCCGCAGCTCGGTGAGGCGCTCGATGCAGTAGGGAGCGGGACCGGCGATGGCGAACGCGTCGATGACCTCGTCCGTGAGCACCTGCGACTGCGGTGAGCCGTGGGTGAAGTGGGCGTGCATGTCGTACGCCCGGTGCACCGCGGTGAGCGTCTCGCGCTGCGACTCGGCGACGGGTCCGGCCACCGTGCCGTGCATCACCGAGAAGCGGGCGAACGAGCCGACGCTCCCGCTGATGAGCTGGCGCGCGGCGCCGCGGTCCTCGTGCACGGCGATCGGGATGTAGCTGCCGAGGCCGAGCGTGTCGGGATCGAGCCCGGCAGCGGCGCGGGCCGTGCGGGCGAGGTCGATCGCCCATCGCAGCCGGTCGGGGTCGACGCCGACGGCGAACGTGATCGCGTCGGCGTGGCGGGCGGCGATCTCGATGACCCGTGGCCCCGTGGCGGCGACGTCGACGGGCACCTTCGGGTGCTCCTCGCGGAGCCACCGCAAGCGGCTGGCGGTCGGGCCGTTGGCGAGCTGCAGCGTCGCCGCGGACCGCAGTCCGTTGACGGCGTCGGTCTCGAGGTCGAACGGCACGTCCTCTCGTCGGAGATACCCCTGCAGGCGCTGGAGGTAGCGCTCGAACTGGGCGGGCGGTGCCGGGGCCAGGCCGAGGTGGGCGAGCGCCGAGTCGCCGCGCCCGATGCCGAGCACGAAGCGACCACCGGTCTCGGCCTGCACGCTCGCCGCGGCGGCCGCCGCAGTGGCCGGATGGCGCGTGACGCTGTTGGTCACCGCGGTCGCCAGCTTGAGCGTCGTCGTCGCCGCACCCGCCAGTGCCGCAGCGACGTAGGGGTCACCGGACAGGCACTGCGAGTCGACGATGCCCATCCCCGTCCAGCCCTCGGCCTCGACGCGCCTGGCGCGCGCCGCGGCGTGCCCGGGCACCCCGATGCCGGGCGTCCAGACCTCCACCTCGCTCACGCCGGCCTCCTCACTCGCCACGGAACACCGGGGTCCGGCGCTCGGCCATCGCCCGCACGCCCTCGCGCCAGTCGGCGGTGGCAGCGAGGCGGTCCTGCTCGGCGCGCTCACGTACCAGTGCCCGGCGGACCTCGTCGGCGAGGTGGCCGCGCATCGTCTCGCGGATCGAGCGCACGGCCAGCGGGGCCGACGTGGCGATCTCCCGCGCGAGGTCGAGCGCGCGCTCGCGCAGCTCGTCGAGCTCCACGAGCCGATCGGCGATGCCCAGCCGGTGCGCCTCGGCACCGTCGATGCGCCTCCCCGTGTACAGCAGCTCGAGCGAGGTCTGGTGGCCGGCGACGAGCGGCAGCGTCACCGACAGCCCGAACCCGTGGTGGAAGCCGAGGCGGGCGAAGTTGGCGGCGAAGCGCGCCTCGGGCGCGGCGACGCGGAAGTCGGCCGCCATCGCCAGGCCGAAGCCGCCGCCGATCGCCGCGCCCTGCACCGCGGCGACGATGGGCAGCGGCTGCTCGAACAGCCGGATCGCCATGTCGTAGAGGTGCGGTCCGCCGGCCGGGCGGTCACGCCCACCGCTGAAGTCGGCACCGGCACAGAAGTGACGGCCCTGGCTGGCCAGCACCACGGCACGGCAGCCGCCGGTCGCGAGCTCGTCGAGCGCGTCGGCGATGTCGCGGATCAGCTCGACGTCGAAGAAGTTGTTCGGTGGGCGGCGGATCTCCACGACGGCGACGTCCCCGTCGCGCTCCACGCCCACGTCGGTGTCGGCACCCCCGGTCATGGCCGTCCGGTCTAGCCCGCCCGCTCCGTCCGGGTCGACGCAGTCGTCCACCTGCGAGCGGGGCGGCACCGGGGCTGACATGCTCGCGCGATGACGGAGACCGCCGCGCGGGCGCAGCCGGCGGACGAGGCACCGTCGCGGCGCCCGCGCACGATCGTCGCGGCCGTGCTCGGGGTCGCCGCCGTGCTCGTGCTCACCGTCACGATCGTGGCGGCGTGGGCCGAGGCCACGGTGCTGCGGTCGGGGCCGGTCGCCGATCTGGTCTCCGACGCGCTCGCGGACCCGGCGGTCCAGTCGGCGCTCGCCGACTACGTGACCGATCAGGTCGTGGCCGCCGTGGATCTCGAGGCCGTGGTGGCAGCCGTCGTGCCCGACTCCTTGGACCGCGTCGCGACGGCGATCTCCAGCGGCGTCGAGGCCGGTCTCCGGCGCCGACTCACCGCCGCGCTCGCCGATCCGGACGTGCAGGAGGTGCTGGACGCCGCGGTCGAACGGGCGCACGGCGCGGCGATGCAGCTCCTGCGCGGCGACGGACTCCGCGACGGGGTCACCGTCGAGGACGGGCGCGTCACCCTGAACCTCCTCCCCCTGATCGCCCGTGGCCTCCAGGCGCTCCAGTCGATCGGCCTGCTGGACGACGTCGAGGTGCCGACGCTGACGCGCGACGGCGACCCCTCCGCGCAGCGCGCGCAGCTGTCGGGTGCGCTCGCACGCGACCTCCCACCGACGTTCGGCGAGCTCGTCGTCTACGAGGGCGTCGCCGTGGCGGACGCCGCGCAGTCGGTGCAGACGGCCAGACGACTGCTGGCACTCGCCGAGCGCGGCCTGTGGTTGCTGGCCGGCGCGACCGTCGTCCTCGTCGCCGCAACGCTCGTCGCCGCGGTCCACCGGCGGCGCGCCGCGCTGCTCCTCGGGGCAGGCACGGCCGCGGCGATGGTCGTCCTGCGCGCCGCCGTCCGCCAGGTCGCTGCGGACGCACCGGACCTCGTCGTCCGGCCCGGCGCCAGGGCGGCGACGACGGCGATCCTGGACGGCGCGTCGGCGTCGCTCCTGCGCGTGCTCGGCGTCGTGCTGCTGCTCGCGCTCGTGACCGTGACCGTCGGGCTGGTGCGGGGGCGCTGGAACCGGACCGACGTCGTGCTCGTCGCTGCCGTCGCCACCGGCGGGGCCGTCCTCGCCGTCGTCGGCCCGGGCCTCGTCAGCCTCGTCGTCGGGGTCGCCGCAGGCATCGCCGTACCGCCGCTCGCCCGTCGTCTCGCGCCGCCACCTGCGGCGACCACACCATGACGCGCCGGATCCTCGTCGCGCCGCTCCTGCTCGCGCTCGGCGTCGTCCCGGCGCTGCTGCCGGCACCCGTCGGCGCGGGAGCACCCAGCGAGGAGGAGCAGGCGCTGCTCGAGCGCTACGCACCGGTCGTCGCCGTCCGCCGCCACGCCGAGCCGTGCGGCGGCGGCGAGCGCTTCCGCCCGGTCCCGGTCGACGCCATCCTCGGACGCGACGACGTGGTGCTGCGCGACGCGAGCGGCGACGCTGTCGCGCGCGCACCGACGGCCGCTGATCTCGCCGGGCGTGGCCCGGACCTCTGGATCGACCTGCCGGGCAACCCACTCGACCCCGGGTGCACCTACGAGCGGTGGGCGGCCGCACTGGGCGCCGAGCCGGCGGTGTACGGCAGGGTCACGAGCGAGACCGACCGGCTGGTCGTGCAGTACTGGTTCTTCTGGGTCTTCAACCAGTGGAACGACGTGCACGAGGGCGACTGGGAGATGATCCAGCTCGTCTTCGCCTCCGCCTCGGCCACGGCCGCGCTCGCCGACGGACCGGTCACCTACGCCTACGCCCAGCACGAGGGCTCGGAGTACGCGACGGTCGGCGAGAACGCCGACAAGGTCGTGCTCGTCGACGGGTCGCGGCCCGTCGTGTTCGCCGGCGAGGGGTCGCACGCCGCGTACTTCTCGTCATCGCGCTGGTTCGGCAAGAGCGGTGCGACCGGCTTCGGATGTGACGACACGAGCGCGCCCGTCGAGCGCATCGATCCGGCGGTCATCGCCCTGCCCGGCGACGACGTGCCGACGGAGGGACCGTTCGCCTGGCTGTCCTACGAGGGCCACTGGGGCCAGCGCGCACCGGCGTTCGACAACGGTCCGACGGGCCCGGCGACCAAGGCGCAGTGGTCGGCGCCCGTCAGGTGGGTGGACGAGGAGGGTCGTGACCGCGCGGTCGCCCTCCCCTTCGCCGAGTCCGCGGCCACGGAGACGTTCTGCGATCTGTCCGCCTGGGGGTCGGCGCTGTACAACCGCCTGCTCGACCGTCCGTTGCTCGTGCTCGGGCTGGTGATCGCCGTCGGTGCCGCGCTGGTGGTCGTCGTGCGGGCGTCGTCGCGTGGCGTGCTCGGACGGGCGGCTCGTGCGTGGCGAGCGCACGCCCGGCGGCTGTTCCCGGTGGGCGCGCTCGTGGCCGGCGGGTTGGCAGCGTCGGCGCTGCTGCAGTGGTTGCTCCTGCACCTGACCCCGCTCGGTGATCTGGTGGACACGGTCGGCGACAGCTCGGCGTGGGTGGTGCCCGTGGTCGGCGCGGTCGGATCGCTGATCGCCACCCCCGCCCTCGCCTGGGCTGCCGCGTCGACGGTCGTGACGTCCGCGGCGCCGGGCACGGTCGTCGAACCGGTGCGGACGACCGTGCGCACACGGCGCCCGGTGATCTGGTCCGTGCTCGTGCTGCTCGCGCTGGCCGCCGCGACGTTCGCCGTCCCGCTGCTCGGGATCCTGCTGAGCCGCTGGCTGGCCGCGCCCGTGCTCGCCGACCGCGACGGGATCACCACCCGCGCTGCGCTGCGCGCCAGCCACCGCCTGATGCGCGGCCACGCGTGGCGCGCCCTCGGCATGGTCGTGACGCTGTTCCTCGTCGCGTCCGTCGCCGGCGTGGTCGGTGCCGTCGTGCTCGTGCTCACCGACCTCACGTTCCGCACCGTCGGCATCGTCACGGGGCTCGTGGCGATGGCCGTCGTGCCCTATCTCGCACTCGTCCTCGTCGAGCTCACCCGCGACCTCGAGGCGCGGCAGACGGCGTGAGCCGCGGCGTCAGCGCGTCCCGGCGAGCCTGGCGCGCAGCTGCTTGCCCGCGCCGTGCAACCCGAAGGCGACGACGAGACTCGAGATCCCGCGGGCGAGTGCCGTCGCCCCGACCCACACGACCAGCAGGGCGATCGATCGCCCGGCGTAGCCGATCGCCCAGAAGCCGATGAGGATCTGGGCGATGCCGAGGACCAGCTCGAGCCACCAGACCTCGTTGACCTCCTTGGTGGCGAACGCGGTCGCCAGGTCGAGGATCCCGGCGAACATCACGTACCAGCCGATGATCGCGGCGAGCACGAGGAACGTCTGGCCGGGCCAGGCGAGGGCGATCACGCCGGCGATCACGCCGAGCACGCCGAACAGCACGTGCAGCCACCGCCAGCTCGGTGCCTGCATGCCGACGATGATCCCCATCAGGCCGCCGGCGACGAGGCCGCAGCCGAAGAAGACCGCGACCGCCCAGACGGTGTCGTAGTCGAACGACAGCACCACCCAGGCGAACACGATCCAGGCGATCCCGACGACCAGGAACACCCACCAGTGCCTGGTGGCCTCGAGGTCGGCCTCGTACGTCGCATCCATTGGTGACCCCCTCCGCGTGCGACCCCGGCTCCATTGCGTAGCACCTGGCGCCCGGTCGGTCGGGCAGCGATGCGTGGGCCCGCGCCGAGCGCTCGTCGGGCGGGCCGCGGGCGCGGTCGTGGCGATCCTCGGCATCCTGCTCGTGCGGCATGCCCGTCGGTGCGCGCCGCCGCTGGTCCCGACCGCGGCGGCGAGGCCGTCACAGCACCACGACGAGCGCGGACACCTGCAGCACCGCCGTGGCCCCGGTGATCGCCAGCACCGTCGCCTGCTCGGCGCGGGTCGCGCCGGCGAGCAGGCGACGCTGACGGCGCACGCCCGTGCCGACCACCACCGCGAGGGCCGCGCCCGCGAGCGCGGACACGACCCACCGCTCCGCGCCCGGCGACGACCTGAGGATCGTCAGCGCGGTCACGGCGAGGCACGCGAGCTGCGTGCGCCAGTGCGCCAGCACCGTGCGCTCGGCCTGGTAGCCGTACTCCGCGGGCGGCGTGCGGTCCTGGAGCGTCACGTCGTGGCGACGAGGACGGATGCGACGACGGCAACGACGAGCACCAGCGCGGCCAGGACGGGCACGAGCCGGGCCGGTGGCAGCGGCTCGCCGCGGCGCATCGCTCGCTGCACCCCGCGCCAACGGAGGTAGCCGCCGGCGGCGAGGACGGCGCTCGCAGCGATCGCGAGCAGCCCGAGCGCGGTGCGCCCGCCGCTGATCTCGAACGGCTCCACGAGCTGGCGCACGGCGACGCCGCCGGCGAGCAGGCCGAGCGATGTCCGGATCCACGCGAGGAACGTGCGCTCGTTGGCGAGCGTGAAGCGGTAGTCGGGTTCGACGCCCTCGTCGCCGGCCATCGAGGCGAATGTAGCGCCGGGCTGCGGTGCCGCGGCTCAGCGCAGCACGGTGTCCACGAGCCGGCGGGTGAAGTCGCGGTCGATCGGGGCACCGGTGACGAGGCGCCGGTACACGAGCGGGCCGAGCAGCACGTCGACGAGCACCTCGACGTCGCTGTCGGCGGGGAGCTCGCCCCGCGCGATCCCGCGCTCGAGCATCGTCCGCATCGCCTGCTGCCGCTCCCGGTGGTGCTGGTCGAGCGCGGCGCGCAGGTCGGGGTCGTAGCAGGCGGCCTCGATCAGGTGCGGCAGCGTGTCGGCGTCACGCGCCGGTCGGGAGCGGGCGACCAGCGCGTCGTAGTAGGCGAGCAGGTCCTCGCGCAACGAGCCGAGATCTGGCGCCGGCACCGGCGGCGTCGCCGTCCGCAGCGCCTGCAGGACCACGGCCTCCTTGGAGTCCCAGCGACGGTAGATCGTCGCCTTGCCGACCCCGGCGCGCTGGGCGATGAGGTCCATCGACAGCCTGCCGGGTCCGACCTCGTCGAGCAGCTCGAGCGTGGCGCGGATGATGGCCGCATCGGCATCGGCGCGCCGCGGTCGCCCACGGGGGACCGCAGCAGGCGACCGCTCGGCGACGGCCGGCTGCGGCCCGGTCGAGGGCATCAGTCGCCCGCCACGGGCACGGGCGACAGCCCGTCGCCGCCGGCGTCGGGCTCGACGGTCACCGCGCCGCGTCCCTCACCCGCACGAGCGGGCAGGAAGCGCCAGGCGACGAAGGCCGCACCGAGGATCACGAGCGCGCTCAACCTCAGCCCGTTGCTCAGCGCGTCGACGAACGCGTCCTTGGCCCCGGTGACGAAGTCACCGGCGCGCGCCCCGAGCGTGCCGCCGACCTGGAGCGCGCCGCTGAGCGACGCCCGCGCCTCGGCGAGCTCCTCGCCACGCACGCCGAACCGCCCGCCGAGGCCCGAGATCTTCGATGCGTACACGCTCGTCACGGCGCTGCCGATGACGGCCACGCCGAGTGCACCACCCATCTGGCGGGTCGTGTCGTTCATCGCCGAGCCGATCCCGGCCTTCTCCCGTGGCAGGGCGCCCATCACCGATTCGGTCGCCGGGGCCGACGTCATGCCCATCCCGGCAGCCATCACGCAGAACATGGTGATCACCAGCGGATACGGCGTCGTCGCCTCGATGAACGAGAGCGACGTCAGCGCGACCGCCACGACCAGGAGGCCGGCGGTGACCACCCGCTTGGTGCCGGCGCGCTCGACGAGGCGGGCCGACATCGGGGCCATCACCATCATCGTCAGCGCGTACGGGATCAGCCGCACGCCGGCGCCCAGTGGGCTGTAGCCGTGCACGAGCTGCCAGTACTGGGTCATCAGGAACATCGACCCGAACATCGCGAAGAACGTCAGCGTGATCGCGCTGTTCGCCGCCGTGAACCGGGGGTTCTTGAAGACCCGCATGTCGAGCATCGGATGGTCCGTGTGCAGCTCCCACGCGATGAACGCGGCGACGGTGAGCGCACCGAGGGCGAACGCGCCGAGCACCAGCCCGTGGGTCCAGCCGTGGTTCGGGCCCTCGATGATGCCGTACAGGAGGGTGCCCAGGCCGACGATCGACAGCAGCGCCCCGAGCGGGTCGAGCGGTCCGTGGTGGGGATCCCTCGACGTCGGCACGAGGAAGTGACCGGCGACGAGGGCGAGCACCCCGACGGGCAGGTTGACCCAGAACACCGAGCTCCAGCTGAAGTGGCGCAGCAGCAGGCCGCCGCTGACCGGGCCGATCGCGACGGCGAGCCCGGAGAACCCGGCCCAGATCGCGATCGCCCGCCCGCGCTCGCGGGGGTCGCGGAACACGTTGGTGAGGATCGAGAGCGTCGACGGCATGATCAGCGCCCCGCCGATGCCCATGAGCGAGCGGCTCAGGATGAGGTGGAGCGTCGACGAGGCCAGCGCGGCCCACACCGAGGCGACACCGAACACGACGATGCCGAGCTGCAGTGCACCCTTGCGCCCGAAGCGGTCGCTGAGGCTGCCGGTCGTGAGCAGCAGCCCGGCGAAGACGAGCGTGTAGGCGTCGATGATCCACTGGATCTCGCTGTTCGACGCCCCGAGGTCGACCATCAGCGACGGGATCGCCACGTTGAGGACCGTGTTGCCCATCACGATGACGAGCAGCGAGAGGCACAGCACGCCGAGCGTCGCCCAGCGCCGTGCATGAACGCGCTCGTCGAGGTCGGTCGTCGCCGACCCTGGCTGTGGCCCTGGTGCGGACCCTGTCGCTGTCGTCATGTCGCGCCTTTCCCCCGGAGCAGAACCGGACGTTCCGAAACGAAACCGTCCAGTATCGTAATCGCGCGACGGCGGCTTCGCAGCGGTGGAGGTCGTGACGTCGGTCTCGGCCCCCGAGGATTCGTCCGCCGTGGCGGTGGGGAACCCTGTTCCGCCCGATGAACCACCGCCACGCGCGCGTCGGCAAGCATGGTCCCGGTTCGACGATACGTGCCGACCGCCCACCCATGACTCCCGATCCAGCCACCGACCACCCGGCCGAGGGCGAGCTCGCGCGGCGGCGCGCCGCGCTCGCGTCGGTCGGTGCCGTCGCCGTGCCCGGGTTGCTCGACGACACCTGGTGCGCGCGGCTGCGCGACGCGATCGAACGGACCGGGCGCGCGCCGAGCGTCCACCACGGGGTGCTCTCGCCGCCGGGCGCGCCACGGGTCGACTCGGACCTGTTCCGCTGGACCGACGACCCGGATCTGTACGCGCTGACCCACGAGTCGCCCGTGGTCGAGCTCGCGGCGGCGCTGCTCGGTGAGCGCGACGTCGTGCTCGTCGAGGACCAGTGGTTCCGCAGCGAACCCGGCGCCACCACGCCGAGCCCGTGGCACCAGGACCAGCCGTACTACCGGCTCGACCGGCCGTTCCTCACGATCTGGGTCACCCTCGACGACATCGGCACCGACGCCTCGCTGCGCGTCGTGCCCGGCTCGCACCTCGGCCCGCAGCACCCGCCCGTGCCGTTCGTGCACGTAGCGACCGGCGCCGGCAGCGCGACGCAGCCGCCGCCGGTCGACGAGTCCACGGTGTGCTCGTGGGACCTCCGCGCCGGCGACGCGATCGCGCTCGATTCGCGCGTGCTCCACGCGACCGGCCGCGCCACGCTGCCGCGCCCGTTCCGCCGGGTGTCCACCCGCTGGGCGGCGCCGGGCACGCGCTACGTCGACGTCGATACCGAGACGGCAGCGTTCTGGGACCTCATCGAGCACGGGCGACGGGCCGGTGACCTCCTCGCGTGCGATGCCTTCCCGTTGATCCGCAGGAGGACGACATGACACGACCCACCCACCCCGGCGCCACCGGCCTCGACCGGCGACGGCTGTTGCGCACGTTCGCCGGTGCCGGCGCGGTGCTCCTCGGTGCCCCGTTGCTCGGCGCGTGCGGCGACGACGATGACGACGACGCGAGCGGCGGCGCCACTGCACCCGGCGGTGCCGGGACGGGGCCGACCAGACCGGGCGAGCTGCTCCCGACGACGCTGCAGCTCTCCTGGACGCCGAGCGTGCAGTTCGGCGGCAGCTTCCTGGCCAAGGACCGCGGCTACTACGAGGCCGAGGGCCTCGACATCACGTTCGGCCTCGGCGGCCCCAACGTCGCCGGCGACGCCCAGACCGTCAGCGGCGCCGCGCTCATGAACATCTCCGCCGGGGACGGCGTGGCCCGCTCGAACATGGAGGGCGCCGGCCTGACGATCGTCGGGATGCAGTACCAGAAGTGCCCCGCGACGCTGCTGTCGCTCGAGGAGAAGGGGATCACGACGCCGCAGGCGCTCGTCGGCACCCGCATCGCCGTGGCCGGTGCGGACACGCCGGCGCTCGACGCGTTCCTCCGCGCCAACGGCATCGACAAGTCGGAGGTCGAGCTGATCCCGAGCCAGTACGACCCGGCGGTGCTCACGGCGGACCAGGCGGACTCGATCTTCTGCTTCTACAACGACCTGCCCGTCGCCCTCGAGGTGCAGGGCATCGCCCACCACTCGATGCTGCTCGCCGACTTCGGCTACAACCCGGCGTCGCAGGTGTACACGGTGCTCACCGAGTCGCTGCAGGACGAGCGGCGGGACCAGATCATGCGCCTGCTGCGGGCGGAGATCCGGGGTTGGCAGGACTACCGCACCGACCACGCCGAGGCGGCCGAGCTCGCCGTCGAGATGTACCCCGACGCCGGGCTCGACCTGGAGACGCAGCTCGCCCAGGCGGAGGTGCAGCTCGACCTCATGTACAGCGAGGTCACCGACGAGCACGGCTTCGCCTGGTTCACCGACGAGCTCGTCGAGGACAACATGGCCCTGTTCGCCGACCTCGGGATCACCGGTGCGACCCCCGAGCTCTTCGACCGGTCGCTGCTCGAGGAGATCTTCGCCGACGGCCCGACCATCTGATGCCGATCTGATGCCCGCCCGGCAGGACCGCCCCCGATGACGACCGACACGATCGCCGCGCCGTCGGTGCAGTGCCGCGGCGTGAGCAAGCAGTTCGGCACCGGCCGCCACGCCGTCGCCGCCCTGGAGGACGTCACGCTGACCCTGCGCCCCGGCACGGTCACCGCGCTCGTCGGGCCGTCGGGGTGTGGCAAGTCGACGCTGCTGCGGATCATCGCCGGCCTGGAGACGGCCTCGAGCGGTGACGTCCGCGTCGACGACCGCAGCCCCGACGAGCTCCGGCGCAGCGGGCAGATCGCCGTCGCCTTCCAGGACGCCTCGCTGCTGCCGTGGCGGTCGGTGGCGTCGAACATCGCCCTCGCCCGCACGCTGGCCCGGCAGCGTCCTGACGCGCGACGCGTGCAGGAGCTCATCGACCTGGTCGGCCTGAGCGGCTTCGAGCGGGCCAAGCCCGCACAGCTGTCCGGTGGGATGCGCCAGCGGGCGGCGATCGCCCGGTGTCTCGTGACGTCGCCGCGCCTGCTGCTGCTCGACGAGCCGTTCGGCGCGGTCGACGAGCTGACCCGTCGCCGGCTCAACCTCGAGCTGCCACCGATCTGGCAGGACGGCACGAGCACGTGCCTGCTCGTGACCCACTCGATCCCCGAGGCCGTGCTGCTCGCCGACGAGGTCGTGGTGATGACGGCCCGCCCCGGGCGCATCGCCGCCGTCGTGCCCGTGCCCATCGAGCGACCGCGGCGCGCCAAGCACCTGCACGCGCCGGAGTTCCACGCCCTCGTCGACGAGGTCGGGACGCTGCTCGGCGTCGACGTCGACCGCCGGGGCGACTGAGCGGTGACCCTCGTCGCGCCCGCCGAGCACGCCGCGGCGCCACCGTCGCGGCGGACCGGACGGCTCGTCGACGCCGGCGCGGTGGTGCGGGCCCTGGCCGGCGTCGCCATCGTGGTCGTGGCGTGGGAGCTGATCGCCCGCACGGTGCTCGACGGCACGAACGTGATCGCGCCACCGACCGGCATCGCCGATGCGATCGGCGATCACTGGTCGCTGTACCAGCGCGCCGCGCGCACGACCCTGTGGGAGGCGGCGCGCGGGTTCCTGTGGGGCAACCTCGTCGCCCTCGTGCTCGCCACGCTCGTTGCGATTGCACCGGTCACCGAACGGGTGGTGCTCCGCGTCGCGCTCGCGGTGTTCTGCCTGCCGCTCGTGGCGATGGGGCCGCTGCTGCGTGTCGTCTACGGCGCCGGTGACGGGCCCCAGGTCACGCTCGCCGCGCTGGCCGTCTTCTACACGACGCTGGTGCCCGTGATCGTCGGTCTGCGGGCGGTGCCCCGGACGTGGCTCGACCTGGTCGGCAGCTACGGCCGTGGCCGGCTGCGCGCGCTGGTCACCGTGCGTGCCCGGGCCTGCCTGCCGTACCTGTTCGCCGGACTCCAGGTGGCCGCGCCGGCCGCGTTCCTCGGTGCGCTCGTCGGCGAGTTCACGGGCGCGGAGCGCGGGCTCGGGCTCCTCACGATCAACTCGATGCGCGCCCTGCGGACCAACGAGCTGTGGGCCGTGGCCACGATCTCTGCGCTCATCTCGATGGCGGGCTACCTGCTCGTCGGTGCCCTCGCGCGGCGAGTGGCGGTGGGCCAGCCCGCCGTGCTGCTCGCGCCACCGCCCACCGGTGCGCGCGGCTCGGCACGGCGGCGCGCGGCGCGCAGCGCGGTCGAGCTCGTGGTGACAATGGCGATCCTCTGGGCGCTGTGGGTGGGGTCGATGGCACTGTTCGACCTCGACTCGTACTTCGCCAAGCGACCCGGAGACGTCTGGCGCTACCTCGCCAGCGGCCCGCAGGCGGCGGCCAACCGCCGCGAGCTGCTCGACACGCTCGGTGAGACGGCGCGCATCGCGGTTCCCGGCTACCTCGTCGGGCTGCTGCTCGGCGCCGCCGCTGCGGCGTCGTTCGAGCTGTGGGCACCGCTGCGGCGGACGCTGACCCCGTTCATGATCGCCCTGCGGTGCGTGCCGATCGTCGCCATCGCCCCGCTGCTCGTGGAGGCGTTCGGCCGCGGCGTCGTCGGCACCACGGCCACCGTGGCGATCATGACGTTCTTCCCGACGCTGGTCACCTGCTCCTACGGGCTGCGCCAGGTGCCCGGCCAGCTGCTCGACCTCTACGCCGTGTACCACACCGGCCGCGTGCGGACGCTCCTGTCGGCCCAGGTGCCGGCGATGGTGCCGGCGTTCTTCGCCGCCGCGCGCATCGCCGTGCCGGCGACGGTCCTGGCTGCCACCGTGGCGGAGTGGCTGGCCACCGGCACCGGGATGGGCAACCTCATGGCCCTGGCCGCGGTCAACAGCCGGTACGCCACGTTGTGGGCCTGCGTGGTCGTGGTCACGTTGGTGGCGTCGCTCGCCTACGGTCTGGTGGCGCTCGTCGAGCGCGTCGTGCTGCGGCGCGTCGCCCCCGAGCAGCTCGGGTGGTGACGTGCTGCGGATCGTGATCGTCACCCGGGGCGACCCGCACACGGTCTCGGGTGGGTTCCTGTACCACCGGCGCGTGGCCGAGCTGGCGCCGGAGGAGGGCGCGAGCGTGCGGTTCGCGTCGGTGCCGCCGCGTGCCCTGCCCCTCGCCGTCGCCGCCGGCCCGGCCGTGCTGCGCGCCGCGGCGCGCGACGCCGACGTGGTGGTCGTCGACAGCCTGGCCTCGCACGCGCTGGGGCCGCTGCTGCTCGTCGCCCGCCGCTGGCTGCCGCCGCTCGTGGGCAGCGTCCACCAGGTGCTCGGCGGGAGCGACGGCCCCCGGTGGCGGCGCACCGTCCTGGCGGCCGCCGACCGCCTGGCGTGGCGGGCGTGCCGCGCCCTCGTCGTGCCGAGCCGCCACCTCGCCGATCAGCTCGCCGCGTCCGGCGTGCGCACCCCGGCACACGTCGCCTCGCCGGGGTCCGACCTCGCCGCCGAGGACCCGGCCGGGCCGGTGCCGGACCTGCGCCGTGGGCGGCGGATCGCCGTGCTGTGCGCCGCCAACTGGCACGCCCGCAAGGGCATCACCGCGCTCCTCGACGCCGTCGCCCGCCTGCCACCCGACGCGGTGACGGTGCACCTGGCCGGGAACGAGGACGTCGAACCGGACTACCGCGATGCCGTGCTGGCCCGCGTCGAGGTGCTCGGTGACCGGGTCGTCCGCCACGGCACGGTCGCGCCCGAGCGGATGGGCGCCCTGTACCGGGGTGCCGACGTGTTCGTGCTGGCGAGCACGGCGGAGCCGTACGGGATCGTGTACGGCGAGGCGATGTCGGCCGGGCTCCCGGTCGTGGGATGGGCGGCCGGGAACCTGCCTGCGCTCGTCGACGACGGCGTGGAGGGCCGGGTGCTGCCCACCGGCGACGTCGACGCCCTGGCGGCGGCCCTGCGCGAGCTCGCCGACGACGAGCCCGTGCGTCGGCGCATGGGCACCGCGGCACGACGGCGCGCCGCCCAGCTGCCGACGTGGCGCGACACCACCCGCCGCTTCGTCGAGGCCTGCCGCGCCGCGGCCCGCTGACGCCGCGTCAGCACGGCACGACGCGCGTGGCGGATGTGGGCGCGGGCTCGCGAGCTCAGCTGCCGGGGTGTCTCGAGCGCCCGCGCAGCGCGCGGAGTCCGGACCCGGCAACTGTCCGGAGTCGGCGCCGCACGCGTCGCAGCGAGGTGTCCGGTCGCTCCTCCGTCGCCACGGTACGACGGGCTCGCGCGATCGAGGCATCGTGTGCAGGCGGACGCGCCTGTGGGCGGCGGAGGAGCACATGGAACTCGAGGGATCCCCACGCGGTCGGGCGCACGTCGGCGAGCTCGAGGTCGACCAGACCGAGGTGGGCCAGTCGCTCCCACAGGTCGACGAACGAGGCGGGGGTGAAGGTCCAGCAGTGGACGTCGACGTACTCACCGGCCTGCCAGCGGAGGCACAGTTCCATCGCGAACCGGTCGACGTCTTCGACGTCTGTACGTCGCGCCGCTTTCGCGCCGCGATCGCCGCGCCAGATCGCCTCGGTATCGGCGGGTGCCATCAGCGAGGCGAACTCGTACATCTGCCGCGGCGTCGGCGTGCTGGGCGCCTGGAGGTAGGCGTCGACGAGGTCCCAGATCTGCGTGAGTGGGCGGCGATGGTCGAAGCAGTACCGCTTGTCAGGAACGACGAGTGCAATGACCCCATCGGGCTCGAGCACCTCGGCGATCTCTGCCAGCCATCCGTCTCCCTCGCCACGCAGCTCAGGTGAGCGGTGTGCGTCCGTGGCGGCCCGGTTGCTCATGTTCGGCCCGAGCCGTGATGTGATCATGAGCGTTGTGCGCGCTCGGTGGCCCGCTTGCTCATGTTCGGCCGGGTGTGAGC
>ERZ777003.344-NODE-344-length-95504-cov-15.559032_pt1 | contig 95504 bp, 69 predicted proteins | sample MGYA00374956_ERZ777003 | MGnify/ENA primary metagenome ERZ777003 (study PRJEB29302, sample SAMN06268252) | bioreactor metagenome | isolation source: Joint BioEnergy Institute, California, USA | place: USA:Joint BioEnergy Institute, California, USA | collected...
CACAACGGGCGTATCAGCCGGCGCGGCCGTCGCCATGCCCACCCCGCCGGGCGCGGCGGACACGGCCCACCAGACGGCGGCCCCAGCGACCACGAGGGCGCAGAGAACGACCCAGGGGATATGGCGGGGCATCCGCATCGCTCACGAGGCCCCGCGAATACGGGCGCGGAGCATCTCACGCAGCGCCGCGACCTGCGCCTGGTCGGCGAGGGCGCGCTTGGGGATCACGGTGTACCCCCAGCGCCCGTAGACCAGCACGAAGACCCGGTCGCTCTCTAGAAATCCGAGGTACTTGTCCCACGTGCGGTTGACCCGGTTCCCGCCGATCGTGATGTGCGTGCCGCGCTCGTCGATCACCGTCTCGTACGGCTCGCGCACCGCGGGGCTGTTGCGGAAGGCGCCGTAGATCACCAGCAGCGGCACCGGGTCGAACCAGAGGAACGCGCCCAGCACGACCAGCAGCGCCGGCCCGACCGCAGGCCCTCTGGTGAGCACCAGCCAGGCGGCGAGGAAGATGACGAGCGCGCCGAGCACCTTGTAGAGCTGGTGCTTGCGGGTGGTGCGCTGGTAGAGGCGCGCGGCGTGTGTGAGCTCGCCGATCTGCTGCGTGTAGCGCAGCACGAGCGTCTGCGCGCTGGCGTTCGCTGTGGCAGTAGGTGTCATGGGATGATCAGCTCCTGGCCGACGCGCAGGCTGTCGGCCTCCTCCGGCGTCAGGCCATTGGCATCCAGGATCGCCTGCACGCTTACGCCGTGCTGCTCGGCGATCCCGCGCAGCGTGTCGCCCGGCTCCACGGTGTAGCGCCGCGGCTCCGCCGCCTCCGGCTCCGGGGTGGCCGTGGGCGGCTCCGGCGTGGCTGTCGGCGGCTCCTGCGTCGGTGATGGCTCCGGCGTCGCCGTGGGCTCCGGTGTCGCAGTAGGCTCCGGCGTGGCTGTCGGCGGCGCCTGCGTTGCCGTGGGCCGCTCCGGGGGCACGGGCGTCGGCGCCTCACCCGGCGCAGGCGCGGCCTCATCTTCGGGCAGCTCGGGCGATACGATCGCGTCCTCCAGGCCGGGCGGCAGCACCAGATCGCCCTCGGAGGGGGCGGCGACCGGGAGCAGCACGGTCAGGCCGGCCACCTGGATGCGCGCGATGTCGCTACGCGCCAGCACCAGCACGCTCACCGCCGCCACGGCGAAGATCGCGCCGGCGATCGTTACAAGCCGGCCCTCCGGCAGGCGCGGCGCGAGCACGCGCAGGGTCGCAGCGCCGGCCACCGGAAGAACAAGCGCGAGGACTAGGAGGAGGAGTACGAGTGCCTGGGGCATGTGTTCGAGTTCCTGAGCCGCAGGGGCGAGGCGCGCCGCCCCCGCGACTGATTCGCTGGCAGCTTGCGCGGCTGGTGCCGCCCAAGCTGTGACTAACGTGAGCTACGCGGCGGCCGTGCCCCGCGCCCTTCTTCCGCCGCAGAGCGGTGGAGAAAAGGGTTTGTGGAGGGCGGCAAGCCCTCCACACATCCCGACGGCCGGCGCATCGTCTCTGTGCGGCCGGCACGCCTACTGCTCGGCCAACCTGGCGATGGTGACGCCCTCGCCGCCCTCGGCGGCCGAGGCGCCCGAGAAGGTCTCGACTAGCTTGTGGCCCTTGAGCACGTCGCGCACGACCTGGCGCAGCGCGCCGGTGCCCTTGCCGTGGATGATCCGCACCAGCGGCAGCCCGGCCAGGTAGGCGTCGTTCAGATACCGGTCGAGGCGGTCGGGCACCTCCGCGGCGCGCCACCCGCGCATGTCGATCTCGATCGACACATCCGGCACGGCCGGCAGCGTGGGCCGCTGCGACGCGGCGCGCCGCCCGTCGGCCTTGGAGTCACCCTGCTTCTGGCGGGTCAGCTCGGACAGCTCGGCGCGCATGCGGAACCCGCCGACCTGCACCTCGGCCGTCTGATCCTCGTCGTCGATCGAGATGATCTCGCCGGTGAGGCCGACCGAGCGCACCAGGACGGTGTCTCCCGGCTGCAGCGGGCGCGGCCCCTCGGGCGCGGGCGCGGCCGGGCGGGGCGCGGGAGTGGGCCGGCCGGGCATCGTCTGCGGGACGCTATCCCTCACCTGGGCCAGCCGCCGCTCGGCCTCCTCCATCCACTGCCGGGAGAGCGACACCGAGCGGAACTCGTCGCGCAGCCGCTTGAGCTGGCCGCGGGCGTCGCGCAGCTCGGCCTCGATCTGCTCGCGCGCCGCCTGCCACTCGGCCTCGCGGCGGGCCTCGAACTCCTGGAGCTGGTCGGCCAGCCGCGCGCGGTACTTCTCGGCGTCGGCGCGCAGCTGCTCGGCGCGGGCGAGCTCGGCGGCGGAGGCCTCGCGCTCGCGGTGGATGCCGGCCAGCAGGTCCTCGACCTGGGCGTCCTCGCGGGCCATCGTCGCGCGGGCGCGCTCGACGATGGCCGGGTCGAGCCCGAGGCGGCTGGCGATCGCCAGGGCGTTCGAGCGGCCCGGAAGGCCGATCGTCAGCCGGTAGGTGGGCGCGAGCGTCTCGACGTCGAACTCGACCGAGGCGTTCTGGACGCCGGGCGTGGCGTAGGCGAACGCCTTCAGCTCGGCGTAGTGGGTCGTGGCGACGCCGAGGACGTTGCGCTCGAGCAGGCGCTCGACGATCGCGCGGGCCAGGGCGGCGCCCTCCACCGGGTCGGTGCCGGCGCCGAGCTCGTCGAGCAGCACCAGCGCCAGCTTCGGCTCCTCGTACACCGGCTCGAGCGGCGCCCACTCGCCGGGCTCGACCTTGCGCCAGTTCGAGAGGCGCTCGAGCTCCTCGGCGCTCGGGCCCGACGAGCGGGCCTCCCCGGCAGCCGGCGTGTCGTCGGCGGCCTGCTCCCCGTCCAGCGCGCGCAGGATGCGGATGATATTGGTCATGTGCGACGAGAAGGTCGAGAGGCTCTGCTCGATGCTCTGCTCGTCGCCGATGTCCGCGAAGATCTGGCCGAACACCGGGATCCGCGAAGGCTCGGCGGCAGGGATGTGCATGCCCGCCTGGGCCATGAGCGCCAGCAGCCCGGTGGTCTTGAGCGCCACGGTCTTGCCGCCGGTGTTCGGGCCGGTGATCAGCAGCAGCCGGAACTCCCCGCCGAGGTGCAGGTCGATCGGCACGACGGTCTTCTGGTCGAGCAGCGGGTGGCGGGCGGACGTGAGGACCAGCGGGGCGCTCAGGCGGTCCGCGCCCGGGCGCCGCGCACTCTCATCCGCCTCGCCGGCGCCGGGGCGCTCCGGTGTCCGGGCGCTCAGATCGTCGACCTCGACGATCTCCGGCTCGATCGCCCGCAGGGCGAGCGAGTAGCGCGCCAGCGCGAAGGCCAGGTCGATGTCCGCCAGCGCCTCGACCCCGCCGATGATCGCGTCCGCGTGCTCGCCGATCTCACCGGAGAGCTCGGCCAGGATGCGCTGCACCTCCTCCTCCTCGGCCAGCTGCAGCTCGCGGTAGCGGTTGTTGAGCTCGACCACCGCCATCGGCTCGATGTAGAGCGTCGCGCCGCTGGCCGACTGGTCGTGGACCAGGCCGCGGATGTTGCGCCGGTGCGACGCCTTGACCGGGACGACGTAGCGGCCGTTGCGCACGGTGATGATCGGCTCCTGGAGCGCCTCGGCCTGCGAGGAGCTGATGATGCTCTGCAGCTTCTCCTGGAGCCGGGAGAAGGCGACGCGTATGTCCGAGCGGATGCGGCTGAGCGCCGGGCTGGCGCTGTCGAGCACCTGGCCGTCCTCGCCGACGGTGCGGGCGATCGCCTCCTCGAGCTGCGGGATGCTCGGCAGGTCGTGGGCGAGCTCGCGCAGCAGCGGGAAGGCCTCCTCGTCCAGCTTCAGCAGCAGCGAGCGCAGGCGCCGGGCGCTCGCCAGGGTCGCGGCGATGTCGAGGAACAGCGGGGCGTCGAGCACCCCGCCGCGGCGCGCGAGGCTGACCGGGCCGCGCACATCGCGGGCGCCGCCGATGCTCGCCTCGGGCTGGTCGTCCAGCAGGCGGCGCGCCTCGCTGGTGAGCCGCTGGCGCCGGCGCACCTCGAAGGCATCGGTGCTGGGCGTCAGGCCGAGCGCCAGCTCGCGGGATGCCGAGAAGGAGGTGTGGCGCGCCAGCTGGGCAAGAATCTTCGGAAACTCAAGCGTCTCAAGTGTCTGCTTGCTAATAGCCATACTTTATACATCTCTCAGCGTACGCGGAAGATCAGGTCCGCCTCAGCCGGGAGCACCGGCCGCACCGCGGCGTAGATCAGCGGCAGGATCGTGTTTGCGAAGAACGAGACGAGGATCGACGACCGCACCCCTCCCTGAAACGCGCGCATAATCGGGAAGGAGATCACGCCGCCCGGGTTGCGAAAGACGAACAGGCTCTCCAGCAGCGAGGCGAAGATCCCCAGAATCAGCGCGCCGAGCACCAGCCCGAGCAGCGTGCCGACGATGCGGTCCAGGAAGTCCAGCGCCGCCGGCATCCGCGCGTAGCGGAACGTGTACAGCCCGGCGATCGTCAGCAGCAGGAAGGCGATCAGGAGGATCACCGCGAACGCCGTGATCTGCCCGACCTCGAGCGTCGTGCCGAAGCGCTGGCGGAAGAAACGCCCGACCAGCTGGAAGTACAGGCTCGCCAGCACGATGCTGACGTAGAACGAGACGATCGCGATCGTCAGCCTGATCGTGCCCTGGAAGAACCCGATAGCAAGGCCGGCCAGGAGCAGCAGGATGAAGAGCAGATCGATCGCGTTCATGGCGCCTCCGCGGTCTGAGGATTGCTTCTCGCCTCACAGGAGCTCGGCGGCCCCCGCCGGGCCCCGCGTACGTCCTGTTTTACTTCACAATATCAACGCGAATTATATCATGCGGGCGCGCTGCAGCGCTTGGCGAGCAAGCGGGGAGAGACGCCGCCCAGCGCAGGGGCCTCCGCGTGGGCCGTAATACGTCAAAGGTCCCTTGACACGCGCCCGCCATACGTGTTAGCATCCCGTCCAGTTGAACAGCACGCGACGACGAGGACGAGTAGCCAGGCGACAGCCTGCAGGGAGGGAGCGTCACCGACTGCGAGCGCTCCCGGCAACGCGCCCGGCGAAAACCACCTCCGAGCCGCCTCCTGAACGCCGCAGGGCAAGTATGGAGGCGCGGGTCCGCCCGATACAGCGCCAATGAGAAGCGTACAGCGCGACGCGTCACACGGCGGCAGGCCGCCCGCCCTAAGCGCTCGCCCCTACGCTTGAATGTGGGTGGAACCACGGAGCGACCCTTCGTCCCATGCGGGCGAGGGGTTTTTGTTTTAGGTGATCACGCCGATGAGCTATCAGTACAACCGCTACAACCGCCGCCGGGAGCGGCCGCGCGCGCGCAACCGCAGGCTGGGCTGCCTGGTGGCTCTGATCTGGGTCGCCCTGGCGCTGGTGCTGGGCTACCAGTACCTCGTCCGCCCGCGGCTCAGCGAGCTGGTCGGGCGCGAGATCGGCCGCCAGATCGGCTCGGGGCCGCCGGGGCCCACCGACATCGCCGGGCAGCTCGAGGAGGGCGCGTCTCAGGCGCTGCCGACCGCCGTGGCCGCCCTGCCCTCGGGCGAGCTGCGCATCAGCGAGGAGCAGGCCAACAGCTACATCGGCGCCAACCCGGACGCCTACCGGCCGCTCGACTCGGTGCGGGTGCGCTTCGTCCCCGGCGCGGTGCAGGCCGAGGTGCGGGCCTTCGGCCAGAGCAGCACGGCCACCACCGGCCTGGCGGTGCAGGGCGGGCGCATCATCGCCGTGGACCCGCAGCTCGACGGGCCGCTGAGCGCCGTGATCGCGATCGAGGATCTCATACAGCCGATCCAGCAGCAGCTGAACGACGAGCTCACCGCGCAGGGGCGCCGGATCACCGATGTGCGCGTCGAGGCCGGCGTGCTGATTGTAACCGTGGAGTAAGTAATGGAATGCGGCGGGCCTGCGGCCTTCCACGCCTTCGCCTTCCCGCGGGAGATGCCGCAGCGCCGCACAGCTTCAGAAAAATCATATGGAGGTACCCAATGCCTGTCTCGCCTGATAAGGACCCCTACTACCGGCTGCGCCACTCCGCGGCCCACGTGATGGCCCAGGCGGTGCTGGAGATCTTCCCGGAGGGCAAGATCGCCATCGGCCCGCCGATCGAGGACGGCTTCTACTACGACTTCGACCTGCCGCGCTCGCTCACGCCGGACGACCTGGAGGAGATCGAGCGCCGCATGCGGCGGATCATCGCCGGCGACCACCCGTTCATCTACCGGGTGGTGAGCGCCGACGAGGCGCGCGCCCTGTTCCGCGACCAGCCCTACAAGCTGGAGCTGATCGACGGGCTGGTGCAGGGCGCCGACGAGTACGGCGAGCGCTCCAAGCAGGCCGACGCGTCCGGCGACTCGGGCGGCGTGGTGATCTCGACGTACCGGCACGACACGTTCGAGGACCTGTGCCGCGGGCCGCACCTTGAGCGCACGGGGCAGATCCCGCTGGACGGCTTCAAGCTCACGAGCGTGGCGGGCGCCTACTGGCGCGGCGACTCCAGCAGGCCGATGCTGCAGCGGATCTACGGCACGGCGTGGAACAGCAAGGAGGAGCTCGACCAGTACCTGTGGCGGCTCGAGGAGGCCAAGCGGCGCGACCACCGCCGGCTGGGCAAGGAGCTCGACCTGTTCAGCATCTCGGACGACGTCGGGCCGGGGCTGATCCTGTGGCACCCGAAGGGCGCGATGGTCCGGGTGATCGCCGAGGACTTCAGCCGGCAGGCGCACCTGCAGAACGGCTACGAGTGGGTCTTCTCGCCGCACATCGGGCGCGCGCAGCTGTGGGTGACGTCGGGGCACCTCAGCTTCTACAAGGAGAACATGTACGCCCCGATGGACATCGACGGCGAGGAGTACTACGCCAAGCCGATGAACTGCCCGTTCCACATCCAGATCTACAAGAGCCACCTGCGCTCGTACCGCGACCTGCCGCAGCGCTACGCCGAGTACGGCACGGTCTACCGCTACGAGATGAGCGGCGTGCTGCACGGCCTGACGCGCGTGCGCGGCTTCACGCAGGACGACGCGCACATCTTCTGCCGGCCGGACCAGGTCGAGGAGGAGATCAGCCGGGCGCTGGAGTTCTCGCTCTACATCCTGCGCTCGTTCGGCCTGAGCGACTTCAAGGCCTACCTGGCGACGCGGCCGGAGAAGTACGTGGGCGATCCGGCCGACTGGGAGAAGGCGACGGAGGCGCTGCGGCGCGCGGTCGAGTCGCAGGCCATCCCCTACGAGGTGGATGAGGGCGGCGGCGCGTTCTACGGCCCGAAGATCGACCTGAAGGTGAACGACGCGCTCGGCCGGGAGTGGCAGCTCTCGACGATCCAGTTCGACTTCAACATGGCCGAGCGGTTCCAGCTGGAGTACATCGGCGAGGACGGGAAGCCGCACCGGCCGTACATGGTGCACCGCGCGCTGCTCGGCAGCATGGAGCGCTTCTTCGGCGTGCTGATCGAGCACTACGGCGGGGCGTTCCCGGTGTGGCTCGCGCCGGTGCAGGCGACGATCATCCCGATCTCGGACGAGAAGCACGGCGCGTACGGGCAGGCGCTGCAGGCGCGCCTCCAGGCGGCCGGGCTGCGCGTGGAGCTCGACGCCAGCAAGGACCGTATGCAGGCCAAGATCCGCCGCGCGCAGTTGCAGAAAGTACCCTACATGCTTATAATCGGCGACAAGGAGCAGGCTGCCGACGCTGTGTCTGTGCGGCTCCGGAGCGGCGAAGACCTCGGCGCGATGCCGGTGGACGCCTTCATCGCTCGCGCCAAGGAAGACGTGGCGGCGCGGGTGTAGCGAGCGTGGGGGAGCGAGAGAGGAAGCGGTGCGCCTCTAGCTCCCCCTTTGTTCCATATAGATGCGCTGCCGGGCGGCGCCGGCGGCTTCGACGAGAAGCTGGCCTCCTTCACCGGCCGGCCACACCGCAACGAGATGCACGAGGCCCCGCGGCTCCTGTCACCGGTACGCGCCCGCACAGCGAGCCGGAGCGGGACCTCGTGTATGTGTTCCTGACCAGCACGTGAGCGATCGAGGGCCGCGCGGCGGGCCAGGCGCTCAACGCGGCGCGCGGGGGCCTGCGGCGGGGCGAGCTAGCAGAGCGGGATAAGGAGAAGGGGATGAGCAGGTTCTTCCTCGGCTTTGTGATCGGCGCGCTGATCGGCGCGGCGGTCGTGATCCTCGGCGGGCGGAACGACCTCGACGACTCAGGGCTGACCCTGCGCGCCCCGGCGGAAGGCGTGCGCGCGAGGATCGCGGGCGCGATCGAGGCCGGGCGGGCCGCCGCCAGCGCGCGCGAGCGGGAGCTGATGGCCGAGTATCGCAGCCGGCTCAGCAAGCGGCCGGCCGGCGACCGGCAACCGGGCTTGTGAAGCAGCCCACACCTCCCACCACCCGCCGCTCCACCCGCAGCCCTCGCCTGCCCCCGACGCTCCACCCGCGGACGAGGGCTGCATCCGCCGCATCACAAGAGCACCAACACCTATGAACGCAGAGATTATCGCCATCGGCTCAGAGCTGCTGCTGGGCGAGACGATCGACACCAACAGCGCCTACCTCGCGCGGCAGCTCACCTCGATCGGGATCAACCTGTTCCGCAAGGCGGTGGTCGGCGACAACGAGGCGCGCATCGCCGCCATGATCGGCGAGGCGCTCGACCGGGCCGACCTGGTGATCTGCACCGGCGGCCTCGGCCCGACCGTCGACGACGTCACCCGCGAGGCGGTGGCGCGCGCTACCGGCCGGCCGCTGGTGTTCCACCAGCACCTGCTCGACCAGATCGAGGCCCGCTTCCGCTCCTTCAGCCGCACCATGCCGGAGAGCAACCGGCGCCAGGCCTACGTGCCGGAGGGCGCGCGCATCGTCGAGAACCCGCGCGGCACCGCGCCGTCCTTCATCGTCGAGGACGCGCGCGGCCAGCCGGGCAAGACGATCGTCGTGCTGCCGGGCGTCCCCTCGGAGATGCGCTACCTGTGGGAGAACGCCATCGTGCCCTACCTGCGCAACGAGCGCGGCCAGACCGGCGTGATCCTGGTCCGGACGCTGCACGCCACCGGGCTGGGCGAGAGCGCGATCGGCGAGATCCTCGCCGACCTGATGGCGCAGGCCAACCCGACCGTCGGCATCTCCGCCAAGCAGGCGCAGTACGAGCTGCGGATCGGCGCGAAGGCCGACAGCCGGGAGGCGGCGGAGGCGCTGGTGGCCTCGGCTGAGGCGGTGGTGCGGGAGCGGCTGGGCGAGCACATCATCGGCGACGAGCCGCTCGCCCACACAGTGGTGCGGCGGCTGCGGGAGCGCGGCCTCTCGCTGGCGCTGCACGAAGGGGCCGCGCCGGCGCCGGTGTACCGCGCGCTCAGCGCGGTGCCGGGCGGCGTGGAGCTGCTGCGGGGGGTGATCCTGCACCCGCTCGACGAGCCTGCCGACGAGGAGTCGACCGGCAGCCTGGCGCGCACATCGGCGATCAGCACGCGTGACCGCTGGCGAAGCGCCCTGGCGCTGAGCATCCAGCCGGCGAGCGCGCCGGGGCCGGACGGCTGGACGGCGGTGGCTGCGGCGCTGGCCCACGCCGGCGGGGTGCTCGAGGCCGGGCGGCGGTTCGACCTGTCCGGCGACGACGCGTGGGACTTCGTCGCGACGTTCGGCCTGGATCTGCTCTGGCGGTACCTGGCTGAGAGCTAGCCCTCGCGCGCTGGGGCGTCACACGACGGGACATCGGAGCGTTGGAACTATTGGGGAATCCTGAGCGCTGCGCTGCTTCGAAAGCGCTCAAGAGCGCACGAGCATGCAACGTGTTGCGTGCCACGAGCGTAATTAACGTGCAACGCGCGACGCGGCGCAGTGGGTAGCGTGTAACGAGATGGACCTGCGTACAGCCCTGCAAAACATTCACAGCGACGAGCGCTGGTGGCGGAAGATCCTGATCGGCGGCGCTCTCATGATGACGATCGTCGGCTACCCGTTCTCGGCAGGGCTGGTGGTGGAGAACATGGACAACGCCCGCAGGGGCTACCCCGCGCCGCTGCCGCCGTGGGGCGACTGGTCAAGCCGGTACCTGATCGGGCTGTTCGCCTGGCTGATCGACTTCCTGTACTTCGCGCTGCCGCTGCTGCTGGCCGGGATGCTGTTCCTGTGCGTCGGGATCAGCAGCGTGATCTTCAAGGCCGAGGGGGCGGCGCACGACATAACGCGCCTGATCATCGGTGCGCTGGTGCTCTACCATTCGGCGATGTTCCTGAGCGGCGTCTCGCCGGTGGGCCGGCTGATCTACGTGCAGGATGGCAGCCCGGAGAACGCGATGAGCTCCGAGGCGCTGCGCGAGGCGCTGCGCCCGGGGGCGCGGGCGATCTACTTCCGGGCGCGGCTGGTCTCGCTGCCGGCCTACCTGCCCTTCCTGCTGGCGATCGGCGGCATCGTGGTGGTCGCGCAGGCGCCGTTCGCCCTCGCCGTGCCGCTGGTGCTCGTGATGATCTGGCTGGCGCTCAGCGCGCTGCTGTACGCCCACCTGGCGGTCGCGCAGATCTACGTCGCCGCCGACCAGGTCATTGAGTCGCGCGGCCTCGGGCGCCTCAACAGAGAGGTCGGCTGAGGATGTCGCCTCACTCCGGTTAGCAAAGGAGGCCACTTGTGGACATCGGACGCGCCTTTGGCTTTGTGACCAAGGACGAGAGCTGGATTACGAAAGTGCTGATCGGCGGCCTCGTGTCGTTCATCCCGTTCATCGGGCAGTTCACGGTCATGGGCTACGGCTACCGCGTCGCCAAGAATGTGGCCGCGGGGAGCGAGCGCCCGCTGCCCGAGTGGGGAGAGTTCGGCGATTTCCTGACCCGCGGGTTTCTCGCCTGGGTGATCCAGCTGGTGTACCTGATTCCGCTGCTGCTGCTGTACTTCATCTTCATGTTCGCCACGGTCGGGACCGCTATGCTCAGCGACTCCGAGGGGGGGAGCGGGCCGGGGGCGCTGATCGGGCTGTGCCTGATGCCGCTGCTGTTCATCGTCGCGCTCGTCTGCGGCGTGGCGTCGCTGGGGGGGGTCGCGCGCTACCTCGCCACCGACGAGTTCAGCCAGGCGTTCCGCTTCGGCGAGGTGTTCGCCAACCTGCGCGCCAACCTCGGCACCTACGTCATGGTGATTCTGATCGCGATCCTGGCCGGGCTGGCGGCTAGCATCGGCCTCATCGCCTGCGGCATCGGAGTGCTGTTCACAAGCTTCTACGCGCAGCTGGTCTTCGGGCACGCGTTGGGCCAGGCGCTCCCGCAGCTCTACCCGGCGCGCGGCTTCCAGGGCCCGGCCGGCATCCCGCCGACGACGTCGTTCTAGGCCTGGGCAGAAGGGATCGCCGTGCGCTTTCGGCTCCGCCACTCCTTCAAGCCGCGGGAGGTCTTCTACCCCGCCAATATGCTCACGATCGCCCGGCTGCTGATGCTGCCAGCAACGATCCGGGCGATCCTCCACCCGGAGCAGCGCTGGCGAGCCCTCGGCCTGCTCGGCCTGGCGATGGCGACGGACGCGGTCGACGGCACGCTCGCGCGGCGGCGGCACGAGGTCTCGCCGCTCGGCAAGGTGCTCGACCCGCTGGCGGACAAGCTGATGATCAACGCCACGGCGCTGGCGCTCACCAGGGCGCGCGGCTTCCCGCGCTGGGCCACCGCGCTGATCGTCGGGCGCGACGTCGCCATTCTCCTCGGGGGCGCGCTGATCTACCGCCGGCGCGCCGAGATCGCGGTGGCGCACCCGGCCGGCAAGGCCACCACGCTGGCCCTGACGATCGCGATGCTGCTGTACATCGCCGATGGCCAGCGCAGCGGCCGGCCCGCGCTGTTCGCGTCGCTGGTGCCGTTCGCGGCATCGATCGTCGTGTACGCCCGGAAGCTGCTGGGCGCGCGGTAAATCCACGGAGAGCACGGAGGACACGGAGAGGCGATCCACGGAGGAACACGAAGGGCACGGAGCATTCCCCTCCGTGCCCTTCCTTCGTTGGATGCCGTAGAGGAGCAACGTGCTGCGCCCCTCCCTGCTCCGTGATCTCCGTGTCCTCCGTGGATCTATGAGGACGCCCCGGCCATCGCCATCTCGCGGCGCTTGTTCTCGCGCTGGCGCTCGTGGAGCGTCAGCAGCTTCTTGCGCAGCCGGAAGCTCTTCGGCGTCACCTCGACCAGCTCGTCGTCGCTGATGTACTCGATCGCGTCGTCCAGGCTCAGCACGCGCGGCGCCTCCAGCCGCAGCGCCTCCTCGGCGGTGGAGGAGCGGATGTTCGTCAGGTGCTTGCGCCGGCAGACATTCACCTCCAGGTCGCGGTCGCGGATGTGCTGGCCGACGATCATCCCCTCGTACACCTCGGTGCCCGGCGTGATGAACAGCTGGCCGCGCTCCTGGGCGCTGTGCAGCCCGTAGGTGGTGGCGACGCCGCTCTCCGAGGCGATCAGGCTGCCGTTGGCGCGCGTGGAGATCTCGCCCGCCAGCGGCTCGTAGCCGATGAACAGCGTGTTCATCACCCCCTCGCCGCGGGTGGCCGTCAGGAACGCCTGGCGGAAGCCGAGCAGGCCGCGCGTCGGCACGTGGAAGATCATGTGCACCAGCCCGTCGTCGCGCAGCCGCATGTCGCGCATCTGGCCGCGCCGCTGGCCCATCAGCTCGATCACCGTCCCCTGGTGCTCAGCCGCCACCTCGATCTCGACCTGCTCGACCGGCTCGTGCTTCACGCCGTCGATGTCGCGGAAGATCACCTCCGGGCGCGAGACCTGGAACTCGAACCCCTCGCGGCGCATGGTCTCGATCAGGATCGTCAGGTGCAGCTCGCCGCGCCCGCTCACCGCGAAGGCGTCCGGCGCGTTGGTGTCCTCCACGCGCAGCGCGACGTCGCGCTCGGTCTCCTGGTAGAGGCGCTCGCGCAGCTTGCGCGAGGTGACGTGGGTGCCCTCGCGGCCGGCGAACGGGCTGTTGTTGACGCTGAAGGTCATGCGCACCGTCGGCTCCTCGACGGCGATCGGCGGCAGCTGCTCGGGCCTGCTCGCGTCGGCGATCGTGTCGCCGATCCCCGCGTCGCCGATCCCCGCCACGGCGATGATGTCGCCGGCGCTGACCTCCTCGACCTCGCGGCGCTCGAGGCCGCTGAACACGAACAGCTGGCTGACCTTGGCCGGCGTCACGGCGCCGTCGTGGGCGATGCGCGCCACCGCCTGGCCCCGGCGCAGCGTGCCGCGCCGCAGCCGCCCGATCAGGATCTTGCCCTTGTAGTCGTCGTAGACCGTGTTGGTCACCAGCATCTGCGCCGGGCCGTCCGGATCGACCTCGGGGGGCGGGATCTGGTCGATGATCGCGTCGAACAGCGGCTCGAGCGAGTCGTGGATCTTGAGCGGCGAGCGCCCGGCCACGCCCTGCAGCGCGTTGGTGAAGATCGTCGCGAACTCGGCCTGCTCGTCCGTGGCGCCCAGGTCGATGAACAGGTCGAAGGTCTCGTTCACCACGTGGTTGGGCCGGGCGTTCGGCCGGTCGATCTTGTTCACCACCACGATCGCCCGGTGGCCGGCCTGCAGCGCCTTGCGCAGCACGAAGCGCGTCTGGGGCATCGGCCCGTCCACCGCGTCCACCAGCAGCAGCACGCCGTCCACCATGTTCATCACCCGCTCGACCTCGCCGCCGAAGTCGGCGTGGCCGGGGGTGTCCACGATGTTGATCTTGGTGCCCTTGTAGGTCAGCGCGGTGTTCTTGGCCAGGATGGTGATGCCCCGCTCGCGCTCCAGATCGTTCGAGTCCATCACGCGCTCGGCCACCTGCTGGTTCTCGCGGAAGATGCGCGCCTGCCGGAGCATCGCGTCCACCAGCGTGGTCTTGCCGTGGTCAACATGGGCAATAATGGCAATATTGCGGATATCGTTTCGTCGCATCTGCACCACACAAAACGCCTCGACCGCAGCGGGTCGAGGCAGCGTTCGCCGGTTCCCTTTCTCCGCTGGAGTCTACCACACCGCCGGGCCGGCGGCAAGTGCGCGCTGCGGCGCGCGCCTGTTCAGAAGAAAGCGATGCCGGCGGCGCCCGGCGCGCGTTCCCGTCTCCATCCGGCGTGGCGGCCGCCGCGGGCCGCAGCCGCGACTCCAACTTGCGGGCGCGTGTCGTGGCCCGGGCGACTCTGTGGCACGCCTTTTGCGACTCGCTCGCTGCCGGCCGTTCTTCACAGGGCCGGAGGGACTCCCTTTCCCCATGCCATGGTGTAAGGAGAACCAGGGTTAAACGTAGGCGCTGTGGATAGGTGGAGAAGCGCGCTAGTAGCGCATCATTGACGGATCGCTCGGCGCGGATAGATCGTGGACACTCCCCCACACTCTCCCCAGACCGGCGCAGTTGTCCGAATCGAAGGGCTGGCTGTTCACGGAATGCCCCCAACAAATACGACAACTTATCCACAATTGCCAACGGTTATCCACAGTACGACGGTAGTTATCCACATTTTTCCCTGCTGCGTGGAATAGTTGGCGGAAAACAGCAGCGGGCCTGCTGGCACCAGCAAGGCCCGCCGGAGTGTCGGGATGGGGGGAGAGAAGCGGCTACTTCTCGTCCTTGTCGCTGTCCTCGTCGTCGAGGTCGAGCGTGTTGATAAAATCGCGGAAGAGCGAGAGGCCCTCGTCGGACGACGGCTCGGTGTCGATCTCGTCCTCGATCGGCGGGGGCGGCGGCTCCGCAGGAGCGACGGACTCCTCCTCGTCGAACAGCACGCCGGCCTGCTCGAAGACGTGCGTCTCGACGTAGATCGGCACGTCGCTGCGCACCGCCAGGGCGATCGCATCGCTCGGGCGCGCGTCGATCTCGACGGTGTGGCTGCCCTGCTCGGCGACGATTCGCGCGAAGAACGTGCTGTCCTGAATATCGTTGACCAGGATATAGCTGATGGTAGCGCCCAGCTCAGCGAACACCGACTTCAGCAAGTCGTGCGTCATCGGGCGCTGCGGCTCGTGGCCCTGGAGCGCAAGCGCGATGGCGTCCGCCTCAAAGGCGCCGATCCAGATCGGAAGATACCGGCGATTATCAGCCTCTCGTAGGACAACGACTCGATGTTGTGTCAGCAAGCTTACGCGGATGCTGTCAACCGTTACACGTATCATCGGTCGGCCTCTCCGGAGGGGTTACGCGCGGGTGGGAGCCTGTGCGTTTCCCTGCTAGTGGGAACAAGCATGATGCTGGCATAGTAACATGCTGGACGATTGTCCGTCAAGGAATCAGGGGCGTGTTTTAACACGAGTCACACGGTGGCTGCACCCCGCGCCCTCACCGCTGGAGTGGCGGAGCCTCCCCGGGGGGCGTGGTTTAAAGGCGCGCGACGCCTGGGGCCGCGCCCGGCTCCCGCGAAGCTTCGGCTGCGCGGGCCGTCCGAGAGTAGGAGATAGTGGTATACTGGTTCTGATGCGGAGGGACCGCACGGCTCCACGCAAGCGCCCGCCCTCCACCCGAGCTACTGCTGCAATCGCCGAAGGAGATCACATGCGCCCCAAGATAACCATCATCGGCGCCGGCTTCGTCGGGTCGACGGCCGCGCACTGGATCGCCTCCAAGGAGCTCGGCGACATCGTCCTGGTGGATATCATCGAGGGCGTGCCGCAGGGCAAAGGGCTGGACCTGCTCGAGGCCGGCCCGATCGAAGGCTTCGACGTCAACGTCATCGGGACGAACGACTACGCCGACACCGCCGGCTCGGATGTGATCGTCGTCACCTCCGGCGCGCCGCGCAAGCCGGGCATGACGCGCGAGGATCTGATCAAGGTCAACGCCAACATCACCCGCGACTGCATCTCGAAGGCGGCGCCGCTCTCGCCGGACGCGGTGATCATCATGGTCAACAACCCGCTGGACACGATGGCCTACCTGGCCAAGCAGGTGAGCGGCTTCCCGAAGAACCGCGTCGTCGGGCAGGCCGGCGTGCTGGACAGCGCCCGCTACCGCACGTTCATCGCCATGGAGGCGGGCGTGTCGGTCGAGGACGTGCAGGCGATGCTGATGGGCGGGCACGGCGATGAGATGGTGCCGCTGCCGCGCTTCACCACCATCGGCGGGATCCCCGTGACCGAGTTCATCTCGCAGGAGCGGCTGGACGCGATCGTCGACCGGACGCGCAAGGGCGGCGGCGAGATCGTCAACCTGCTCAAGACCGGCAGCGCCTACTACGCGCCGAGCGCCGCCACGGTGCAGATGGTCGAGGCCGTGCTGCGCGACAAGAAGCGCGTCATCCCCTGCGCCTGCTACCTCGAGGGGGAGTACGGCCTGAACGACATCTACTTCGGCGTGCCGTGCGTGCTCGGCGCCGGCGGCGTGGAGAAGATCATCGAGCTGCCGCTCAACGAGGCCGAGATGGCGCTGGTGAACAAGAGCGCCGAGGCCGTTAGGTCCTCGATCGAGACGCTGAAGACGCTGTAGGAGGCTACCGGCGTAGCGGCGTGCCGCACGGGTGCCGGACGAGGCGCGCGAACGGCACGCCGCTACGCCCATGGCCTTGGAGAGGCGCCTTGAACGCGGCAACCCCACTTCCATCGCAGACACAAGCAACAAGACCGCGCGATAGCCGCCAGGTTCTCGGCGGCGAGGCTTTCTACACCTTTGCCCGCTGGGTCGTGGTGCTGCTGCTGCTCGCCATCGCCGGGGTGGTGAGCGAGCAGCCGATCTGGCCGCCGTTCCAGTCCTCTCACCCGTTCGACCGGCTGGCGTGGGGCTACCTGATCTTCAGCCTGGCCGTCACCGTGGCGCTGTTCATCCCCAGGCTGAAGCCGGCGCTGAGCATGGCCTTCGTGGTCGATATTGCGGTGATCTCGCTGCTCACGCTGTACAACCGTGACCCGCGGGACTCCTTCTACCCGCTGTACTTCCTGCCGCTGGTGAGTGCGGCGTTCCGGCTCAGGCCCTCGGCCAGCCTGCTCGTCGGCCTGATCACGGCGGGCATCTACGTCACCGCGTGGCTGCTGGCGCGCCTGGGGGCGGACAACGGCAGCGCGCCGCGCGATATCATCGGCCTGGTGACGCTCGCGTTGCGGGCCAGCAGCCTGATCTTCATCCCCTGGATCACCGGCGGGCTGGCCGAGCGCTGGAGCTCCAGCAACCGCCAGAGCGTCGAGCTGGCCGAGCAGCAGCGCCTCGATGCGCTCGCCGAGGCCAACGCCTACCGCGACCAGATGCGCGCGCTCTACGAGGTGGCCTACACCCTCTCGACGACCGGCAACTACCAGCAGGTGCTGCACGTCGCGCTCACCGAGAGCCAGAAGCTGGTGCCGCACACCTGCAGCATGGTGCTGCTCTCCACCGGCGAGGCGGACACGCTGTACATCGCGGCGTCGCACAACCTCGCCGGGAGCGACCGCAGCCAGCGGCTGAAGGTCGGCAAGGGGGCGCTCGGCCAGGCGCTGCGCTCAGCCGAGCCGTCGATCATCGAGGACATCGGCCGCGAGCCGGAGGCCCAGCAGATCCCGGAGCTGGCCGCCTGCCGCAGCGCGTGCCTGGTGCCGCTGCGCAGCGGGTTCACCACCTACGGCGTGATGCTCGTGGCCAGCGACCAGCTCAACGCCTTCGACGAGGAGCAGCTCGGCAAGCTCGTGGCGCTGGCCTCGTACGCGCTGGTGGCGCTGCAGAACGCCCAGCTGATCTACGACCTGCGCCAGGAGCGCGAGAAGCTGCTCTCCAAGGAGGAGGAGGTGCGCCACCAGCTCGCGCGCGACCTGCACGACGGCCCGGCGCAGGCGCTCGCCGCGATCACTATGAACGTCGAGTTCATCAAGCGGCTGCTGGACCGCGACCCGGCGCGGGTGCTGCCGGAGCTGGACAAGCTGGGCCAGCTCGCCAAGCGCACCACACACGAGATCCGCACCCTGCTGTTCGAGCTGCGCCCGCTGGTGCTCGAGACGCAGGGGCTGGGCGTGACGCTGCAGCAGTATCTGGAGCGCTTCCAGGGCAACGGGACGCAGATCATCCTGGAGGCCGAGGACGTCTCGGCGCAGCTGGACACCAAGACCGAGGGCACGCTGTTCAACATCATCCAGGAGTCGATCAACAACGCGCTGAAGCACGCCAAGGCCGAGCACATCTGGGTGCGGATCCGGCAGACCGAGTCGGCGATCGAGACGATCGTGCAGGACGACGGGCGCGGCTTCGACCTGGAGAAGGTCAAGGCGTCCTACGAGAAGCGCGGCTCGTTCGGGCTGCTCAATATCGAGGAGCGCGCCGCGCTGGTGGGCGGCGTGGCCGAGATGACCTCGGCGCCAGGCCAGGGGACGACCGTGCGGGTGATCGTGCCCCTGAACTAGGCGACGCGCTCGCCCCACCGCCGCTATGGACGAAAGAAACCCTTTCCTCAACGAGACGCGCATCCGCGCCGCGCTGCGCGCCCTGGGTCTGCGCCCATCACGCCAGATGGGCCAGAACTTCTTGATCGACGGGGACGCGCTGCAGACGATCGTCGCCGCCGCCGAGCTGAGGCCGGACGATGTCGTCGTGGAGGTGGGGCCGGGGCTCGGCGTGCTGACCTGGGAGCTCGTCCGCAGCGCCGGCGCCGTGGTGGCCGTGGAGCTGGACAAGCGGCTGGCCGAGCGCCTGCGGCAGGAGCTGGCCGCCCCCAACCTGTCGGTGGTCCAGGGCGATATCCTCCGGCTGCCGCCCGAGGAGCTGCTCGCGCCGGGGGAGCCCGGCGACGGCCCTCGGCCCTATAAAGTCGTGGCCAACCTGCCGTACGCGATCACCTCGCCGGTGCTGCGCCACTTCCTCGAGGCGCGCCGGAAGCCCGAGCTCATGACAGTGCTGGTGCAGTGGGAGGTGGCCGAGCGGATCGCCGCCGGGCCCGGGGACCTGAGCGTCCTGGCGCACGCCGTGCAGATCTACGCCGAGCCGGAGGTCGTGGCGCGCGTGCCGTCGCAGAGCTTCATTCCGCAGCCGGCGGTTGACTCGGCGGTGCTGCGCCTGCGGGTGCGCGAGCGCCCGCCGGTGGCCGTGGACGACCCCGAGGCGCTGATGCGGGTGATCAAGGCCGGCTTCCTGCACGCCCGCAAGCAGCTCGGCAACGCGCTGCCCAGCGGCCTGGCGGCGATGGGCCTCCCCGCCGACAAAGCCCGCGTGCTGGAGGCGCTGGCGGCAGCCGGCGTCGAGCCGTCGCGGCGCGCTGAGACGGTGAGGCTGGAGGAGTGGGCCGCGGTCTACAACGCGCTGCGCTAGCGTCGGCCGCAGCCAGGTTCGATCTCCAAGCTGCGATCCGCCTAGACTCCCAGCCAGTCCGCCAGCCCGGCCAGGTCCGCCACCTCCGCGAGCGGCGCGGGGCCGCCCGGCGGGAGCGCCTCGCGCTTGCGGTTGACCCACACCGCCGGCAGGCCGAGCTGCCCGGCCGGCGTGATGTCGTGGAAGTGGCTCTGGGCGGCGTGGAGCCAGCGCAGCCCGCCGATGCGCTCGCGGGCGGCGAGGAAGTGGCCGTGCGCCGGCTTGTACGAGCCGACCTGCTCGGCGGTCACGATCACCGGGAAGGTGACGGTGAGGTGCTGCAGCGTGCCCTCCAGCAGGTCGTCGTCCACGTTCGATAGGATCCCGAGGCGGTAGCCCGCGGCGGCGATCCGCTCCAGCGCCGGGTTGGTGTCCGGGAACGGCGGCCAGTCCGGCAGGGTAGCGGCGAAGCGCGCCGCGGTGTCGTCGTCCATCGGCCAGCCGAGCTGCGCCGCCACGCGCCGGGCGGTCTCCGCGAGCACCTCGCGGTAGCGCCGGAAGCTCTCGGCCTGCACCTCGGGCTCGATCGTCTGGTAGGCCTCGAGCGCCGCGTCGGTGTCGAGCTTCACGCCGGCCTGCTCGGCCAGGTTGCCGAAAGCCCGGCGTATCCCGCTCTCCCAGTCGATCAGCGTGCCGTAGCAGTCGAAGGTGATGACGTCGTAATCGGCCGGCATAGCTTCCTCCAGCAGCTTCAGGCGGAGCGGGCGCCGCACGCGGCCGAAGCGCTGCCGGGCGACCGCCCTCGACCCTTCCTGATTCTTCCGGACAACATCCTACCATTATCGGCCTGCACCCGTGGCGCGGCGGGAGCGCCGCGGGGGGATTATGCTATAGTTAGGATCATCCCTTTGCTGTGATCGGAAGACCCAATGGCTCACTCAGTAGACACGCCGCCGCACGAGCGGCTCGGGCTCAGCCGCGAGCAGCTGCTCGACGCGTGGAGCGCCATGGTCCGCGCCCGCGAGGTGGACGACCGGCTGTGGCTGCTCAGCCGCCAGGGGAAGGTCCACTTCGTGATCACCTCGGCCGGCCACGAGGCCACCCAGGTCGGGTGCGCGCTGGCCGTGCGCGCCGGCCACGACTACGTCGTGCCCTACTACCGCGACATGGCGCTGTGCATGGCGCTGGGGCAGACCGCGCTGGACACGCTGCTCCACGCCATGGGCCGCCACGCCGACCCCTCGAGCGGCGGGCGCCAGATGTTCGGCCACTTTAGCAGCCGGCGCCTGCGCATCGTCAGCGGGTCGAGCTCGGTCGGCAGCCACCTGGTCCACGCCGTGGGCCTGGCGCTGGCCTTCCGGATCAAGGGCGAGAGCGACATCGCCGCCATGACGCTGTTCGGCGAAGGCGCGACCGCCGAGGGCGCGTGGCACGAGGCGCTGACCATCGCCGGGATCCACCAGCTGCCGGTGGTCTTCGTGTGCGAGAACAACCGCTACGCGATCTCGGTGCCGCAGCGGCGCGAGGTGCCGGTGGAGGACGTGGCCGCCAAGGCCGCCGGCTACGGCATGCCGGGCGTCGTGGTGGACGGCAACGACCTGTTCGCGGTGTACGAGGCGGCGCGCGAGGCGATGGAGCGCGCCCGGGCGGGCGGCGGGCCGACGCTGCTCGAGTGCAAGACCTACCGGCTGCGGCCGCACTCCAACGCCGACGACGACCGCAAGTACCGGACGGCCGAGGAGCTCGAGGAGTGGCGCGCGCGCGACCCGATCGCGCGCCTGGGGCGCTACCTGCTGGAGCACGGCCTGGCGACGGAGGCGGAGCTCGATCGGCGCCGGGCCGCGGTCGGGGCCGAGGTGGACGAGGCGACGCGCGCCGCGGAGCGATCGCCGTCGCCGCCGCCCGAGAGCATGTTCGACCACCTGTACGGGAGCGGGCAGTAGCCAGCACTCTCACCGTGTACTGACCACTGGGTACGAGATATGCCCGAGCTGACCTTCATCGAGGCCATTCGCAGCGCCCTGGCCGACGAGATGGCCGCTGACCCGAGCGTGTTCGTGCTGGGCGAGGACGTGGGCGTCAAGGGCGGGGTGTTTCTCGCCACCGACGGGCTCCTGGCGCGCTACGGCGAGCTGCGGGTGATAGACATGCCGATCGCCGAGGCGGGGATCGTGGGGGTGGCGATCGGGGCCGCGCTGCACGGCCTGCGCCCGGTGGCCGAGATCCAGTTCGCCGACTACATTCACCCGGCGGTCGACCAGATCCTCAACGAGGCGGCCCGCTTCCGCTACCGCTCGAACGGCGACTGGAGCTGCCCGATCGTCGTGCGCGCGCCGTTCGGCGCCGGCATCCACGGCGCGCTCTACCACTCGCAGAGCACCGAGGCGCTCTTCACCAGCACGCCCGGCCTGAAGGTCGTCATCCCCTCGACGCCCTACGACGCCAAGGGGCTGCTGATCGCCGCCATCCGCGACCCGGACCCGGTGGTGTTCTTCGAGCACAAGCAGCTCTACCGCTCGCTGCGCGGCGAGGTGCCGGACGGGTGCTACTGCGTGCCGATCGGCCAGGCGGCCGTGCGCCGCACAGGCGCGGACCTGAGCGTGCTGACCTACGGGCTGATGGTCCACTACGCGCTGGAGGCCGCCGAGCAGCTCGCGCGGGAGGGGGTGGAGGCCGAGGTCATCGACCTGCGCACGCTGGCGCCGCTGGACCGCGAGGCGATCCTCGGCACGGTCCGCAAGACCGGCAAGGCGCTGGTGGTGCACGAGGATAACCTGACCGGCGGGGTGGGCGGCGAGGTGGCGGCGCTGATCGCCGAGCACGCCTTCGAGTACCTGGATGCCCCGGTGCGGCGGCTCGGCGCGCCCGATGTGCCGAGCGCGCCGTTCAACGACGACCTGGAGGCGCACTTCATGCTCTCGCCGGAGAAGATCGCCGCTGCGATGCGGGCGCTCGCGGCGTATTAGGGCGGGGCGGCCTTCTTCAAGCCCTGCGAGAGAGGCGGCAGAAACGACGAAGCAGGGCCGGGAAGGCCCTGCTCCGTGTCGCCGGCTGCGTGGGGCGCCTATGTGCGCAGCGCGTACGTGATCCCGTCCTGCAGAGAGCTGCGGGTGACGATCCCCGACAGGTCCACCCCCAGCCCGACCAGCGTCTGGGCGACCTCGGGGCGGATGCCGGTGAGGATCACCTGGGCGCCGAGGAGCTTGACCGCCTGCGCCGCGCGGATCAGCGCGTTCGCGACCTGTGTGTCCACCACCGGCACCCCGGTGATGTCCAGGATCGCGACCCGCGCGTGGTTCTGCGAGACCCCACTGAGCAGCGTCTCGATCACCAGCTGGGCGCGCCCGGTGTCGATCGAGCCGATCAGCGGCATCGCCACCACGCCGTCGGCCAGCGGGATCAGCGGCGTCGAGAGCTCGCGCAGCGCCGCCTGCTGGGCCTGGATCAGCTGCTCCTGGCTCCGGCGCAGCGTCTCCTCCGCGCGCAGATCCTCGGTCACGTCCTCGGCCTGCGTGAGCGCGCCGATCACCTTGCCGTCCTCGTCGCGGAGTATCGCGCTGTACCACTGGCAGGTGATCAGGCGGCCGTCCTTTGTCATATTCTCGGTGCGGCTGGTGCTGGAGATCTCCCCGCTCAGCAGGCCGTCCACTACTGTTTGGACTTCGTCCGGCGCGACGTCCGGCACCAGCAGGGTGATGATGTTCTTGCCGATCGCCTCGGTAGCGCTCCAGCCGAAGATCCGCTCGGCGGCCGGGTTCCAGCGGCGGATGATCCCCTGGCTATCCCACTCGATCGTCGCAAGCGGCGTCGTCGCCAGGCTCTGCTCGAGCCGGTCGTTGATCCCCCGCAGCTCGGACTCGCGCTGGAGCTGGTAGCTGAGATCGCGCGAGATCGTCGCGACGCTGTGCGGGGCGCCGTTCGCGTCCTTGATGAGGAAGACCGTGCTGTGGCTGGTGGCCGAGCTCCCGTCCGGCCGCTGGAACGGTATCACGCCCTTCCAGCTGCCGTTCGTCATCAGGCTCTCCTGCAGCAGATCGACGAGGGTGAGGTCCGGCATGCCCAGATCGAGGATGTTCATCCCAATCACGCGATCGCCGAAGCCCGAGGTAGAGCGGAAGGTGTTGTTGGCGTGCAGCACCGTGCCGTTCATGTCGGTGACGAAGATCGAGTCCGGGGCGTGCTCGAACAGCTCGCGGAAGATGCGCAGCTCGGTGTCGCGCCGCATGACGAAGGTCGCGGCTATCGTGTGCTGCGCGTCGTCCACCTGCTGCATCAGCGCGTCGATGGACTCGGCCGTGCCCTGGACTCCGGCGACGGTTGCCCGGAGCGCGGCGTTCAGCAGCTGGCGCCGCACGGCGTCGAGGACCGCATGCGCCAGCCGCTGCTGGTCCGCGCCCGCGCTCGTCGCCAGGAACGTGGCCGCCCACGCGCTGCTCGCGGATGGGTCGCGCAGCGGCGCGGTCAGGCCGTCCAGCGCGTGTTCGACGCTCGGGATGCGCTCGGCTTCGGGCAGCTCCGCCAGCGCTGGATCGTCGGCAGCCGCCCGCACAAGCTCGGCGCGCTGCGACTCCAGGAAGGCGAGAAAGTCAGCATATTGGGCAGGAGGCGGAGTGCCGTTGGTGTGCGATATATGCGAGGGTGCCATGAACGCTCTCAGATACGAAGCCCGTAGGGGCGACGGTATGACAACACGTGCTATCGTAACATGGCGGCCCGCGCGGGGGGGCGTCGAATCGGAATCGGTTTGGTAGCGCAGTGCGCATGCGACGGGCATGCGTACGGTGCCCCGCAGCGCGGGGAGATCTGCCCGCCGCGAACTGTGGAGTACAATACAGGTGCCGTAGCGAGCCAGATGGACTGCCAATGCTGAGCAGATAGGAGGATAAGGTGGATTCCACGCAGCGTGTTGAGGTGCTGGGGCCGGTGAGGGGGCAGTGGGCGGAGATCCTGACGCCCGAGGCGCTCGACTTCGTCGCCGCGCTGGCGCGGGAGTTCGAGCCGCGCCGCAGGGAGCTGCTGCAGCGGCGGCAGGAGCGCTGGGCCGAGCTGAGGGCCGGCCAGCTTCCGGACTTCCTGCCCGAGACGGCGGCGGTGCGCGGGGGCGACTGGCGCGTGGCGCCCATCCCGCCCGACTTCGCCAACCGGCGGACGGAGATCACCGGCCCGACCGACCGGCGCATGGTGATCAACGCGCTCAACTCCGGGGCCAACGTGTTCATGGCGGACTTCGAGGACGCCAACGCGCCCACCTGGGAGAACATGGTCGACGGCCAGCTGAACCTGCGCGACGCGGTGCGCCGCACGATCAGCTACACGAGCCCCGACGGGCGCGAGTACAAGCTGAAGGACCAGCTCGCCACGCTGGCGGTCCGGCCGCGCGGCTGGCACCTGGTGGAGAAGCACCTGCGGGTGGACGGCGAGCCGGTGGCGGGCGCGTTCTTCGACTTCGGGCTGTACTTCTTCCACAACGCGCACGAGCTGATCGCGCGCGGGAGCGGCCCGTACTTCTATCTGCCGAAGATGCAGAGCCATCTGGAGGCGCGGCTCTGGAACGACGTGTTCATCTTCGCGCAGGAGCGGCTGGGGGTGCCGCGCGGCAGCATCCGCGCCACGGTGCTGATCGAGCACATCCTGGCCGCCTTCGAGATGGAGGAGATCCTCTACGAGCTGCGCGAGCACTCCAGCGGCCTCAACCTCGGGCGCTGGGACTACATCTACAGCTTCATCAAGGCCTTCAACCACCGCGCCGACTGGATCTTCCCCGACCGGGCGCAGGTCACGATGACCACGCGCTTCCTGAGCTCCGCCGCCGAGCTGGTGGTGTACTCCTGCCACCGGCACGGCGCGCACGCGCTCGGCGGCATGTCGGCCTTCATCCCCAGCCGGCGCGACCCGCAGGTGAACGAGCGGGCGCTGGCGACCGTGCGCGCCGACAAGCAGCGCGAGGCGCAGCAGGGGTTCGACGGCGCGTGGGTGGCGCACCCGGACCTGGTGGCGACGGTGCAGGAGGTGTTCAACGCCGCCTACGAGGGGCCGCACCAGATCGCGCGCGTGCCGCAGCCGAACGTCAGCGCGGCGGACCTGCTCGCCATCCCCGACGGGCAGATCACCGAGGCCGGGCTGCGCAACAACATCAGCGTCGGGCTGCAGTATATCGAGGCCTGGCTCGGCGGGCGGGGCGCGGTGGCGATCTTCAACCTGATGGAGGACGTCGCCACCGCCGAGATCGCGCGCTCGCAGCTCTGGCAGTGGGTGCGCTACGGCGCGAAGCTGGACGACGGCCGCCGCATCGATGCGGACCTGTACCGGGCGCTGCGCGACGAGGAGCTGCAGGGGCTGGTCCAGGGCCGCGAGCAGCACCGCTTCACGCAGGCCGCCGAGCTGCTGGACGAGCTGGTGCTGGCGCCTGAGTTCGTCGAGTTTCTCACCATCCCCGGCTACGAGCGGCTCGACTAGGGCGCTCGGCGGGGTTGCACCAGGATGGACGGCCGGCCACCTGCCTGTCGGTGGCCGGCCGCCAAATAGGGCAGCGGCGCGTTGCTTGCCACAGCCCGTGCGCGTATCACAGCCTACTGGCCGACCCGGCGCCATTCTGCAAGCCAGCGCAGCGGCGACGTGTGTTGGAGTAGCGTATGACGGAACCTCCCTCTTCCTCATCACCTGACCGCAGCGAGATCCACGAGCTCCGCGCCCAGATTACGCAGCTCCAGCAGGCGATTGCCGAGCGCGACCGCCGGATCGACCAGCTCGAGCGCGATCTCGCAGCGGCCCGACGAGCCGCGACCGAATCCCAGGTAGTGCTCGACACGCTGCTCGACCGGGCGCCGATCGGCTTTGCGATGTACGACCACGAGCTGCGCTGCGTCCGCGCCAACGCGGCGCTGGTGCAGATGATCGGCCTCCGCGTCGAGGAGCTGCTGGGCCGGACGTTGTCCGAGGTGTTCTCCGAGCCCGCCCGCGCGATCGAGGATCATATGCGCAGCGTGCTCGTGACGGGCAACCCGATCGTCAACGTGGAGCTGTCGGGGATGGTCCCCGGCTCGCCCAATCTGCGCCACTGGCTGGTCAGCTACTACCCGGTGTCGGATGTGGACGGCTCGATCCTCGGGGTGGGCGCGATCATGATGGATGACACCACCCGTGTGGAGATGGAGGCTGCGCTGCGCGAGTCAGAGGCGCGGTTCCGCGGGCTGGTCGAACATCTGCCGATCGTCGTTTACAAGGCTGAGATCGCCGACCTGAACCGCACGAGCTACATCAATCCGCAGATCGAAGCGCTGCTGGGCTACACGGCGGAGGAGTGGCTCGCCGACCCGACGTTCTGGCTGAGCCGCGTCCACCCGGACGACATCGAGCGCCTCCTCAGGGAGCAGGAGCTGGTGTACGACGGCGCGCCGCTCCCGTCCGACCATCGCATGATCGCGCGCGACGGGCGGGTGGTCTGGGTCCACGACGAGTCGGTGATCATCCGTGACGAGCAGGGCCAGCCGCTGTACCTGCTGGGCTTCACGCAGGACATCACCGCGCGGAAGCGGGCGGAGGACGCGCAGCGCTTTCTGGCTGAGGCGAGCGGGATCCTGGCCTCCTCGCTGGACTACGACGCGACCCTGGCCAGGATCGCGCAGCTAGCTGTGCCGCGGCTGGCCGACGGCTGCGCCGTGTATCTCGACCAGGGCGACGGCACGATGCGCATCGTGGCGGTCGCGCACGTCGACCCCGAGCAGGAGGCGCTCGTGCGCGAGCTGGACCGCCGCTACCCGATCGGCCGGCGGTCTTTGGCGCAGATCGCCGCCGTGCTGCGCAACGGCAAATCGCTCCTCGCCCCGGCGGCCGCGCTGTCCACGATCCTCGGCGAGCCCCAGGACGAGCAGCACCGGGAGCTGATACAGCGGCTGCGGGTAAGCTCCATGATGTGCGCCCCGCTGATGGTCGGCGGCCGGGCGCTCGGCGCCCTCGCCTTTGCGCTCGCCGGAACCCACCACACCTACGGCCCGGAAGATCTCGCGCTGGCGGAAGAGCTGGCGCGGCGCGCGGCCGTCGCCATCGACAACGCCCGCCTCTACCGCGACACACAGGCCGCCCTGCGCCAGCGCGACGAGTCGCTGCTGCTGCTCGACGCCCTCCTGGCCCACGCCCCGATCGGCATGGGGTTCCTCGACCGGTCGGCGCGCTACCGGCGGGTGAACCCGGCGCTCGCGGCGATGAACGGCCTGGCCATCGCCGATCACCTCGGCCGGACCGTGCACGAGGTGACGCCGGCGCTGGCGCAGATCGTCGAGCCGCTCCTGGGGCCGGAGCCGGCGTCTGGCCGCGCCGTGGTCAGCCGCGAGATCAGCAGCGGGGCGGCGGGCTCCTCGGGGGAGCCGGGGACCTGGCTTGTGACCTCCTTTGCGGTGCAGCTCCCGAGCGGCGAGCCGTGGGGCGTCGGCATCGCGGCGACGGACATCACGCAGCGCAAGGAGCTGGAGCGTGAGCTGCGCGAGGCCCAGCTGCAGAGCGAGCTCGAGCGGCGCCGGCTGCGCACGGTGCTCGACCTGCTCCCGGTGGGCGTGGTCATCGCCGATGTGAACGGCAAGCTCGTGCAGGTGAACGCAGCGATGCGCGAGCTGTGGGGCGGGGAGCCGTCGTTCGAGATGGACGAGGAGAGCGCCGGCCTGCGCGGGTGGTGGGCGGCCAGCGGTGAGCCGCTCGCCACGCAGCAGTGGGCGCTGATGCGGGCGCTTGAGCACGGCGAGACCTCGCTCAACGAGGAGATCGTCATACAGACGCGCGACGGCCGGCGGCGGCGCATTCTCAGCTCCGCGGTCCCGATGCGCGACGAGGCCGGCCAGATCGCCAGCGCGGTCATGGTGAACATCGACATCACCGAGCGGACGGCTCTGGAGCAGAAGCTGCAGCAGGCGCAGCGGCTCGAGAGCCTCGGCGTGCTCGCCGGTGGGATCGCCCACGACTTCAACAATCTCCTGGCGGTGATCATCGGCAACGCCGAGCTGGTGCTGGCGGACCTCTCGGCGGACGACCCGGCCCGCGAATCGCTCATCCCGCTGCTCACCGCGGCCCGGCGCGCCGCGGAGCTGACGCGCCAGATGCTGGCCTACTCCGGCCGCGGCCGCTATGTCATCGAGCGGCTCAACCTCAACGCCCTGATCGGCGAGCTCGCCACGCTGCTGCGCTCGTCGGTCTCGCGGGCGGTGACGATGCGCACCGAGCTGGACCTGGAGCTGCCGCCGGTCGAGGCCGACGCCACGCAGCTTCGCCAGGTTGTGATGAACCTGGTGATCAACGCCGGGGAGGCGATCGGCGAGGGCCCCGGCACGATCGTCATCTCGACCTCGTCGCGCTGGATGACGGCCGAGGCGCTCGCCGACTACCGCTTCGGCAGCGAGCGACCGCCGGGCCACTACGCGGTGCTCACGGTGACCGACACCGGGTGCGGGATGGACGCCCAGACGAGCGAGCGGATCTTCGACCCGTTCTACACGACGAAGTTTACCGGCCGGGGCCTCGGGCTGGCGGCGGTGCTAGGGATCGTGCGGGCGCACCGCGGGGCGCTGCGGGTGGACAGCGCGGTTGGCCGCGGCACGACCTTCACGATCCTGCTGCCCGCCAGCGACGATGCGCCGGGGCCGGACCACGGCGCCCGGAAGGAGCCGCTGGCTGTTCCCGCGCGTCGGCGGGGCACGGTGCTCGTCGTGGATGATGAGCACGATGTGTGCGTGCTGGCGCAGCGGCAGCTCGAGCGCCTTGGCTACACAGTTCTGGTCGCGCCGGACGGCGCGGCGGCTGTCCAGCTGTTTCGGGCGCACGCCGGTGAGCTGCGCGCGGTGCTGCTCGACCTGACCATGCCGGGGCTGAGCGGCGCCAGCGCGCTCCAGCAGATGCGCGCGATCGCGCCGCACGTGCCGGTGGTCGTCATGAGCGGCCACAGCGCCGACGATGTCGTGCGCCAGATCCCCGGGCTGGGCGCGGAGCACGTGCTCCAGAAGCCGTTTTCGTCGCAGGATCTGGACCGCGTGCTGCGGGCTGTGACCGCCGAGTAGGAGGCGCCGCCTCGCGATCAGCGGCCCCCGCGGCGCCCGATGACCCAGATGTGAACCACCAGGCCGCCGGAGGACGTTCGCAGCTGGTCGAGGATCTGGAGCTGGGCGCGGTGCTGGTGCAGCGCCTGCTCCATCAGGCGCCGCTGGGCGGTGTACAGAACGGCGCGCCCGCCCGGCCGAAGGTGCTGCCCGATGCGCGCCAGGATCCCCTCGTACAGGCGCTGGAGGCCGGCCGCGTCACTCCTGGTGCGCACGCCGAACGGCAGGTTCGCCAGCACCTCGTCGCACGAAAGCCACCCGCCGCGGCCCAGCGCATCGGCCTCGACGACCCGGATGCGCCCTTGCAGCCCGGCCGCCGCGATATTAGCCTGCGCGGCCGCCACAGCGTTGAGGCTGCGGTCGAAGCCTAGCAGGGCCGCCGCCTCGCCGGCCAGGGCGCGCTCGATCAGCAGCGTCGCGCTGCCGCACGTCGGGTCGAGGACCGTGGCGCCGGGCCCGGTGCGCGCGAGCCGGGCGAGACATGCGGCGATCACCGGGTTGATCGCCGCCGGCACGTCGCGCAGCCGGTAGGCGAAGCGCGTGTCGGGGATGCCGGTGGGCCGGATGATCAGCTGCGACGAGGCCGGGCTCGTCTCGACCAGCAGCTCGACGGCGTAGCTCGACGGGCTGTCCTGCAGCATCAGCGGCTGGCAGGCGGCGCGCGCGGCCGCCACGACTGCGCGGTGCGTCTGGCGCGGCGCCTGCTGCGCGAGCGTGATGCGGAAGCGCAGGACATCGCCGTCGACCTGCAGCCACTCGCGCCAGCGGCGGAGCGGCGGGCTGGCGCTCAGCAGCGCGGCAACGGCGGAGGCGCACTCATCGGGCCGGTCGAGCGGCAGCGGCGGCCCCACTCCGCCGGGGATCAGCATGCCTCTGGTGCAGCGCAGCTGCGCAGCCGCCTGCGCCGGGTCGATCTGGTCAGGGCAGGCGAGCCTCCCTTCGCCGACCTGCTCCCAGCGCCCAAAGCCGCGCTCGTGCGCCTCCGCCGCCGCGACATGCTCGAGCCCGGCTGGGACGTCGAACAGCACCTGAGGGCGCCAGGGCCCCGAACGCCACGCGGCGGGCTGCGGGAGGGCGCTCACGTGGGCGCTCGCGCGCAGCAGCGCCTCGCGCTCCGGCTCCGTCTGCGGCTCGATCTCCTGGAGACGCTCGGCCGCCTGCGGGCCGCCGATGGCGCCCAGCGCCAGGATGAGCGAGGGGCGCACCCACCTGACGCTCTCCTGCTCGAGCGCCGCCGTGAGCGCGTCGATGCTGGTCGGCGAGCCGTGGGCGCCCAGCGCCACCGCGGCATTCTTGCGCACCTTCGCGTCGGGATCGGTCACGACCGCGCGCTCCAGCGCCTCCGTCCCGGCCGGCGTCGGCTTCAGCCTGCCGAGCAGGAAGGCGGCAGACTGGCGAATGCGCGGGGCAGGGCTCCGGAGCGCCTCGACCAGGTGCGGCGTTGCGGCGCGGCCCGCGGCCAGGAGCGCTGCGCCGGCCCGCTTCCGCCGCTGCTGATCGTCGGTATCTAGCTGCGCGATGAGCCGCGCGAGATCGGCGTCTGGTGGAGGCATATGCTCACCACGGCGTCGGGCTATCGTCGGGAAGCTCTCGGTCACGCGCATTGCGGTGGAGTGGTGCGGGGAGACTCTGGGAGGCGAAGCCTCTCCGAACCTCTCCGGGGGTGCGGGGCGAGGGCGGCGCGTGCGTCGCGTGAATCATAGCATACTGCCGGGGAACGCACCTTAGCTGCGGCGCGCCCGCGCGTACTCGGCTGCGGCGAGCAGGCGCGGGCGGGCGGCGAGGAGCCGCGAGAGCCAGCGCTGCCGCTCGAAGCGGTCCGGGACGCACCCCGGGTGGTCGAGGATGTACTGGCGCTGGCAGCCGCGGATGGCGTTCCAGCGCGCGAGCACATGCTCCCACTCCGCCTGGTCGAGCGCCGCCAGCGCGGCCACGGTCTCACCCTCGGCGGCCGGGCCGTAGGCCAGCCGGGTCAGGAGCGGGTCGATCGGATCGGGCCGCTCCGGCAGCACAGTTCGCCAATCCGGGCCTGTGTACGGCGGGACTTCGGGCTCCTGCGGCGGCGGCCAGGGCAGCGGGCACATCGAGAACGGGCCTGCCGGCGCGCCCTCGCAGCGCAGGACGGCGTACTGGTGCTGCGTAGGGTTCTGCTGGCTGATGTCAGCGGCGGTGATGCCGCTCGCCGCGTAGGCCCTCGCGTAGACCGAGGCGTCCGGCTCGCTGGTCTGCAGAATGATGCGGTTGGCTGCGTTGATAAGCATGATGTCTCGCAGGTCGCCGAGCTGGGCGAGGGCCTGGTGGGCGTAGATAGCGGGGATGCCGAGCGAGCGCAGCCGGGTCATCGCCACCTCGAGATCGGCCGCCGCGCCGCCTGCCAGCACCTGCAGCTCGTCCACGACCAGCGGGTAGCTCGCGCGGGTGGTGTCGGAGCCGCCGCGGGCAAACGCCGCGCGCACGAACGCCTGGAAGACCAGCATCCCGACTGCGCCCGCCAGGCCGCCGAGGGTCATGTCCGGCAGCGGCACCAGCACGATCAGCCCGCGCTCGATCGCATCCGTGAGGTTGAATGTCGGCTCGGCCTGGGTCGCCAGGTAGCGTGTCGTCTCGGAGGTGAGCAGGGCGTCGAGGCGCCGCAGCAGGGCGTCGCGGCTGCTGCGCTGGCCCTCGCCCAGCTGCCCGAATGTCGTCCGCCAGAAGGAGACGACCTCGACGTTCGACGCGCCCTCGAGCAGCCGCGTGCGGTAGGCGTGGTCCAGCAGCGCCTGCCTGACGTGCGCGAGCGTTGGCTGCGGCTCGCTCTCCAGCACGAGCAGCGTCGCCATCGTTGCGAACTGCTGCATGCCCGGCGCCTTGCTCCACGTCTCCGGGTCGAGCCGCGCGAAGATCGCGAGCACCTGCCCGAGCGCCAGGTCCGCGCCGCCGGGCTGGGCCAGGTCGGCGCCCGCCAGCGGGTTCAGCCCGATCGGCCAGGCCGCGTCGAGCACGTCGAGCAGCACCAGGCGCCCCTCGTCCGCCAGCGGAGTGAGCCGGCGAACTGTCGTGACCAGGCTCCCTTCGCGGTCATCGCCCTTACCGTCGATCAGCGTGAAGCCGTGCGGCGCGAACTGGACGCAGATATTGGCGAGCAGGCGGCTCTTGCCCGCGCCCATCCCGGCGGTGAGATGCAGGATCTGCCGCAGGTCGCGAAGCGAGGGGCCGACGGGCGCGTCGGTCCCGTCCGCGTGGCGCGCGTAGCCGACCGCGACCCGGTCGCTGCCGGTGGCCGGGCCGATGAATGCGTGTGGCGGCGCCTGGATCCTGCGGCAGTCGAGGAGCCGCACCAGCCCGCTGATCGAGGGCGCCGGCAGATGCCAGAGGCCGGCGAGCTCCGCGGGCGTCAGGATATCCGGGTCGCGCCAGGGGCGGAGCGGCAGCAGCAGAGTGGCCGGAGGCGTGAAGCGCGGGACTCGCCCGAGGACTGCTGACTGCGCGCCGCGCCCGTGCCCGATCGGGACGAGGCGCTGGAGCCGGCTGGCGGTGCGAGCCTGGTATGCCGCCAGCGCATTCCCGACTGCGTCCAGGGCCGCGCGTCCTGTGTCCAGGTTATCGGCGACTGCGACGGCGCGGATGGTCACTTCGAACGGCGCCCCGGCGAGCTTCGTCTCGAGCGCCGCCGCGTCCTGCGCAAGAGCGTAGTCCTCCTTCTGCTCCAGCCGGAGCTTGAGCGCGGTGCCGCGCCCGCGCCACCCGCGGTTCAGCACCCAGCCGAGCGCGCCCGCGCAGGGGCGCACGACGATCTGCAGCTCGACGTAGCTGGCCGCGTGCGGGCGCACCGCTGCCAGCAGCGGCCCCAGCGTGTCGGCCGGGGTCTCGGCGCTGAGCCGCAGCGGGTACTCGGGCGGGAGCGCGAGGCCGAACTCGCGCCACATGACAACCGGGGCCTCCGCGGCCCTGGCGCGGAGCGGGTCTTCAGCCGGCTCGACGACTGCGCCGGGCGCGAGGCCGGCGATGGCGTGAGAAACGAGCGCGAGGGCGCGCCCGCGCTGTCGCTCGCTTCCAGCCACGAACGCGCCTAGCTCAGCCGGCTGATCCGGCTCGGCGCCGATCACCAGCGTGCACCAGGGGGCGCGCCCCGACAGGCGGCCCCGCGTCGGGAGGCCGGCGGCGAGCACGGAGAACAGCTCCATATCCGGCCCGACACGAGCGGCTCCACTGCCCGGGCCGGCCTCGCGGGGAAGCAGGACGCGGGCGTAGACGCCGCGCCGGCCATGGTGGGCGGTCGCCCGTGCCTGCAGCGCCATCGCGCACCCCGCGACCAGCAGCTCGGCGGCGATGCCGAGCAGGCCCACGAGCGCGGCCGCGCGCACCAGCGGCTGCCAGGCGTCATCGAGAGCTGCGCTCAGCAGCGCGGCTGCGAGGAGCTCCGGCCCGGGCGGCGCGGGCAGCGCCAGAGGCGCGAAGCTGGATGGCTCGACACCGGTGGCTTGGGCGGCGGGACGCGTGCTGCCGAAGGTGCGCTCGAGCTGCTGCAGCGGCTCCCGCAGCAGCGCAAGCCCGATGACGACGAGCAGCGCGGAGCGAACGATCGCCGGCAGCAGCCCAGGGCGCGGCGGTCTGGTGCCACGAGGCGGCTGGGCGCCCGCTCGCCCCGCCGATGGGTGTGATCTGGCAGACATGGTCGCTCCTCCTCAGCGCCCCTCGATCGGGAGCGGGGTCTCGGTCAGCCTGGCTGCGATCCAGCGCAGGTCGTCGCTGCGCAGCGGGCGTGGCTCGCGCCAGCGCAGCCCTTCGCTGGCAGGTTCTGCCAGTACGCCGGCGGCGTCCAGCCAGGCCATGAGCGCGGGCGCGGCGCCGCGCCACCCCGGCGGAAGCAGGGCTGCTATCCGCCCGCGCGTCACCCCCGGCGGCGTCGCCTGCACGATCGTCTCTTCCGCGAGCATGCGCCGGACGACGTGTTCGACATCGGCGGGCGCCAGGCCGGCAGGCCCCGCTGGCCAGTGATCCTCGGTCGGGACCGATGAGGTATCCGCGTTGTCGGCGAGCGGCGCGAGCCCGTCGATCGCCCGCCCGAGCCGCGCCGCGAGGCTGCTGGCGTCGGAGCTGGCTGTTGGCACAGGCGATGTGTCATGTCCCGCCATGCCCCCTTGGAGATCAGGCACATCCCACAGCACCGGCGGCAGGTCGGTCGCCAGCCCCAGCGCCTCTACGGCCGCGCGCACCTCGCCCTCGTGCATCACGAGCGGCCGGCCCGCGAGCTGCGCCCCGTGCGCGATGAGCAGCGCCTCCCCCCGGCGCGGCCAGCCGGCGCGCCCATGCACCAGCCGCGCGTCGCCCTGGCCGCCCGATGTGAGCAGCGCGGGGAGGAGCGCGTACAGCTCGCGGCCCTCGGCGCTCACGTGCCGCTGCAGCACCACAAGGTGGAGCGGCACGACCGGGCGCTGGCGCAGCCGCCTGACGAGCGAGGCGAGCTCAGGCAGCAGGGCCTCGTTCGGCTCGACAGCTACGAGGAGCAGCGGGCGCACCCGCTCGCGCTGCCAGCCGTGCCGCAGCGCGCGACCGATGGACGCCAGCGCCTCGCGCGGCCCGCCCGGCGCGTGGACCAGATGGGGCGCACCGGCGTACAGCGGCGATATCTGGCCGCTATCGAGCACCGCCAGCGCGAGCGCGCGCGGCGAATGTGTGTACAGCAGGCGCACGAGCAGGGCGTGCAGCGCGCCGGCTGCGCCGCCGCCATAGATCCCGAGGTGCTGAGCTGGCCCGGTGTGATCCCATCCGAGCGGCAGATAGCGCGTGGTGCGCCCGCCGCGGCCGTGGCGCAGCAGCGGTGCGACCAGCGGCCCATCGGCGGCGATGTCGGCGCAGCCGGTCACGGCCACCGCGAGGATTCCCCTGCGCCACGATGCGCTCCAGCCAGGGCGCAGGCGTGTCAGGCGGCTGGGGAGCGAAAGAAGATCGCTTTCTTCGGCCGGGTTGGGGTCCACAAGCGCGCTCACGCGGCCGGCGCCCTCCTCGACGTCCAGGCCCAGCACGTGGCTGCGCAGGCCGAGCCGTCCCCACTCGGCAGACAGGGCCGCCGCTACTGTCTGGGCCACGTCCTGCGGTACGGCGTCGTCGACGCGGGGTGTCTCTGCGCTCTCCTGATGCGCGCACTGGGTGTCATCGGCCCGGTCGTGCATCTCGTCGCTGAGCAGATCCGCTGTGACAGGCTCGGGGTCCGGCACCGGCGGCAGGTCCAGCAGAAACGGCGCGTCGGGCGCGAGGTCGAGCTGGAGCGCCACCTGGCGCCGCTGTATGCGCAGCTGCGTGAGCCGCAGCCAGATCGGGCGCAGCCACGCGGACAACCGCGACAACCAGCCCTTCGAACCAGCGAACGGAGGCCGGCGAAGCGCGCGCCACAGGCGGCGATGGCGCCAGGGGCGTACAGCGGCAACGGCGAGCAGGGCCAGGAGCGCGATATACGCCGGAGCAGGAAGCGACGCGGCGTACCGGTAGCCGTCGGCGAGCGCGGGGCCCGCTGCGTGCAACAGGTGGCGCAGGTCCGCCGGCTGGGGTGCCTGGGCTGCCAGCCAGGATGCGAGTGCGGCAGCCGCCTCCGCCGGAGCTTCCACGCGCATCGGCAGCACGTCAGCCTGCGGAAGGAGCGGGGCGAGCAGCACCAGCGCGCCCGCCAGCAGCATAATGGCGCCCAGAAGGAGAATTTCGATGCGGTGAGACGAGCCACCCATGGCGGAGCCTCCTACTCGTCGAGTGTTACCAGCCAGACCCCGCCCGCCCCGTGCAGCAGCAGCTCGCCGTCGTGCCAGATGCCGTGCAGGTCGGGCGTGAGCGCCACCGCCGGCACGCTGGCCTCGCCGATCAGCAGCCCGCGCTGGTAGCGCCCGATGACGAGCTCATCCTCGTGAGCGACGGCAACGCGCAGCCAGCCGCCCGGCCGGTAGTCGAGCGCGCGCGCGTCCAGCGGCCCGGCGTCCTCGGGGATCAGCGTGGCGAGCGACGCGGACCAGAGGCGCGAGACGCCGGCGGTGTCCGGCGCAACCCACAGCAGGCGCTCGGGCGCCCAGGTGAGCGGGACGAGCGCGCCGCGGTAGGCCGCTGCGTCCAGCTCGGCGACCGTCACCGCCGCAATGCTCGGTCGCAGACGCGCGAGGGTCAGCGCCAGCCGATCATCCGCCTGGCTGTGGATGACGACCGCGCTGCCGTCGGGGTGCCAGGCCAGCCGCCGGATAGCTCCGGGGACAGCGACGATCGGCGCGCGCTGCTGATTGGCGCCGACGAGGCTGATCTCTTCGCCGCCGGCGGGCGTTCGCTCGCCGACCAGCAGCGCCGAGCCGTCCGGCGCGAACTGCACGAGGGTGACGGTGCCGGAGATGGGGATCGTCACGTGCTCGCCCCCCCAGCCGCGCACCTCGAGGCTCCCGGCGGCGCGCTCGCGGCTGTCCTGGGCGGGCCGGTAGACCGCCTCGAGCAGGCGCCCTTCGAGGTGAAGCTGGTCGGCGAGCCCGCCGTAGGCGTCGATCGTCGTGAGGCGCTCGGCGCCTCGGAGTCCGAAGGCGACCGTCTGAACGGGCTGCGGCGTTGCCTGCGCATCCGCGGGCGTCGGTGTCACAGCCAGGTCGTCTAGCCTCGGGGAATTGAGCACCCGCCACGCGCCATCGCTGCGCCAGACCTGGGCGACCTCCATGTTCGGCGCGGAGGCTGGGAGCTGGCGCACCTGCGGCGTGGGCAGGCCGGACGGGAGGTCGAGCTGGAGCGTCTCGCCGCTGCGGAGCTCGACCTGCGCCCAGGCGCGCCGCCCGTCCGGAAGCTGCGCGCTGACGGTGTGCCGGCCGGCGTAGAGCTGGCGCGGCCACGGGCGCCCGTCCACCAGGATCGACGCCTCCGGCGCGGCGCGCACGACGAGCGTCGCTTCACCGCGCCACACGGGCGGGACGACTCCGGCGGCGAGCGCGGCGAGGCCCGCGAGCAGCAGCGTCGCGATCGCGATTCGCCAGCGCCAGCGGTAGACGATGCGCGCCAGCAGCGCATCGAGGTTGATTCGGTAGTTCGCGACCACGGGACAGCACCTCCTACCGGTCGTGTCCGGTGATGATGCGGTGGATCGTCTCGGGCCACATCGGGATCAGCACCGGCGTGCGCTCGCCGTCGGCCAGAAGCAGCGCGCTCGCCCCGATACCCTTCACCAGCCGGCAGCCGGCGAGGTAGCGGGCCTCCTCGTCGTTCAGGCCGAGAAGGGCGGCGGCGCGCGCCACGGCTCTGGAGTCGCGGTTGAGCCCGAGCACCAGCTTCGTCCGCGCGTTCTCCAGCAGCACGCGCGTCTGCTCGCTCTCGTCCAGGTCGTCGAGGCTCTGGGTGATCACCGTGGCCTTGAACTGCAGCGAGCGCCCGATGCGGAAGATGGTCTGGAGCGTCCGCGCGCCGGCCTCGGACTGAAGCAGGGCGTGCGCCTCGTCCAGCACCAGGTGGCTGCGGGGTGCGGCGCGGCGGTTGAGCGCCGTCGTCACGAAGAAGTCCATCACGATCACCGGGAGCAGCCGCTCGAGCACGTCGTCGCGCGCGCGCAGCAGCGACGAGAGGTCGATCGCGAGCAGCGGCGAGTCGGTTGGGATGTTCGAGGGGCGGCTGAACAGGTCCCCGACTGTGCCGCGCGTGAACAGGTCCAGCGCCTGGGCCAGCGCTCGCTCCTGCGCGCTTTCGGCGAGCGACGTGAGGCGCGCCTGGACGTCGCCGAAGGTCGGCATCGGCCGATCGAAGCTCTGCGGGTCGGGCGTGATCCCGTGCGCCTCGTAGGACTCGAACAGCGCGCGCTCGATCAGCGCCATCCCGCTCGCGTCCACCGCGGTGCCCATCGCCCGCAGCTCGCGGGTGATCAGCGCCTTGACGAAGCCGACCCGCTGGCCCAGGAGGTCCTCCTCCAGCTCCGCGACCAGCTGCGCGCGCTCGGGCGTGAGGCGCGGCAGCTCAAGTGGGTTGATGTGGAACCCGGCGCGCCGCGACAGCGTGATGTACGTGCCGCCCAGCGCCGTCACCAGGTGGCGGTACTCCTGGTACTTCGGGTCCAGGATGAGCAGCGCCTCATCGCCGAGGGCGAGCTCCTGCGCCAGCAGCCCGCTCACCGCGTAGGTCTTGCCGCTGCCGGACTCGGCGACGACCAGCGCGTGGGGGTTGGTGGCCCGCCAGCGGTCCCAGAAGATCGGCCGGCCGTTCTGCGGGTGCTCGCCCCACACGATCGGCAGACCGTCTCGCCGGCTCAGCCCGGCCGGGGCGACCGGCATGCCCATCGCCGCGGCGCGCCCGCTGGTGTCGTGCGCCAGCCCGAGCTCTTCGCGGCCGAGCGGCAGCGCCCCGATGTAGCCCTCCCACTGGCGGAACGGCGGCACGCCCAGCTCGACCCCCTGGCGCGCCGCGGCGAGCCGGATCGCCTCCACGCGGGCGCGCAGCTCCTCGTGGGTCGGCGCCACCACGGTGATGGCGATGCTGTACTGGAAGAGGCGATCCGCGCCGCTCGCCAGGTCGCGGCGCAGAGCTGCGGCCGCCTCCATGCCCTGCTGCGCGTCCACGTCCAGGCTCACGCCGGCCTGAACGTCGCCCGCCAGCGTCCCGAGCCCGGCCTCCTCGCTGCTCGTCAGCAGCCGCCGCGCGAGAGCGTCGGGGATGGGCACGATGCGCTGGTGGACCGTGATGCCCGGCGTGTCGAGCCCGAGGTTGGCGTCGCTCAGCCAGGCGAGCGCGAGCGTCGGCGGGAAGCTGCGCACGTGCAGCGTCGTCATCCAGGACGCGCCGGCCTGCATCACGCCCGACCTGCGCCGGTCCACGCCGTCGGGCGCGATCAGATCGGCGACCCCGCTTGCGCCGGAGCGGAGCCGCTGTCCCGCCCCGTGCAGCACGCCGCGCCGCTCGATGACCGGTTTCTGGAGTGCATCTCGAAGGGTCATTTGGCCTCCTCACGTGCGGCTACAGCGCGCTACGCCCCCACGATCCGCCGCACCCGGTCGAGCAGCGCGCCGGCCAGCGGGTAGCGCTCACTGCGCACCGGGTCCGCCTGGCGGTACAGCAGCATCACGATCTCCTCGCGCTCCATGAGGCGCGGCGAGGGCGTGCCGCCGAGGATCGACAGCGCCTCGACGAGGCGCCGGGCGCGCTCGATCGCCGCTGTTAGCGCCGGGCGCCCGGGAGTCTCAGCGCCGGCGCCCTTTCGACGCAGGTCACCGCGCAGCAGTGACGTGAGCGAGGGCGGCCCGGCGAGGCCGGCGGCGGCGCCCTCGGACGTGACCGCCCAGACCACCTGCTTCGAGCGGCTGCTCGTGTGCTGCTCGAGCGCGTGCAGGTAGTCGCAGATCTCGCCCAGCACCGCGGCGTGCAGCCGCCGGCCCTCCGCGAGCGCTCGCTCCTGGCGGACGAGCAGCTCCGCGACCTCGTCAGCCACGTCGTGCGGCTGGTCGAAGACGTAGATGTCGAGCGGCGCGTCGAGCGCCAGCAGCAGGCGGTGGTAGTCGGCGGCGGCGTGTGCGCGAGCCTGTCGCGGCGCCAGCTCCCACTGCGGCGCGCCGCCCACCACAAGCCCAACCCCGACGCCGTCGGAACGGAGCAGCCCGCCGCGCACGACCTGGATGGCGAACAGCGCGCGTAGCTCGTTCATGGCGTGCCTCCGGGCTCATGCTGCCAGCGCGGGCGGCGCGGCAGCGCGTGGGTGGCGGTCTCCGGCGGAAGCGTGATCTCGGGCCGCTCGAGCTCGAGCTGCCCTGGCCGCGACAGGTGCGCCGCGACCAGCCGGACGAACGCCCAGGTGGAGTAGCCCCACCAGCTTCCCTCGAGCAGCACTATGCCGACGCCGGCGACCAGGCTGAGCCACTGGGCGACGGCGATCAGGTCCGCCCCGCGCGCCACCGCGATTCCGCCGACCAGCACGCAGCCCATGACGAGGACGAACGAGCGCGCTGGGAGGCGGGTGTTGGCCATCTGCAGCGAGGCGCGGACGCGCAGGCGGCGCGGGGCGCGGACGGCGAGATACTCGTCGTACATGGTCACTTGATCAGCTCGGCCGCTTTGCTGGCGATGGTCGGCGCCTGCCCGGCGAGCGCCAGCAGAATGACGAACACCGCCAGGTCGATCCCCGCCGAGCGCAGGTCGCGCGGGCTTGAGAAGAGGTGCTTCGCCATATCGATCAGCAGGAAGAAGCCGCCGCCGACCGTGATGACGCGCAGGAGCCAGGTGGTGAGCTCGGCGAAGAAGCCGTCCATCGAGGGGAGCGCGCCTGCCAGCGAGGAGAGCTCGGCAAGTGTGTGGATCGCGAACATGGTTGGTGCCTCCTGTGTTGTGCGATGTACTGCGAGAACGAGCCGAAGGCCAGTGTCTGAATGAGCGCTAGTTACACCATCCCCACCCCCTCCAGACCGCGCAGCTCGCGCTGCGCAGCCACTCAAGCACCGATCCGCCGCCGTACCGCCCGCCGTCGGCGTAGGGTGACCAATACTGACCGGCGGGCGTGGCGCCGGGGACCGGGGTGACGACCAGCGAGTCCGGGTGTCCGGGCGGCGGAAGCTGGTAGGGCGCGCCCTCGGGGATCACGGTTCCCCCGGCGAGGCGCTCGCCCCCGAGCGCCCTCGGCAGGAAGTCGAGCGGGTCGGCCATCTCGGTCCAGCAGCTCGCGTCCGGCGGCGGAGACAGGCCGCGCAGCCACTCCGCGGTACACACGTTGGTCGCCCGGAAGCTCCCGTCGTAGCTCCGCACGCGCAGGCCGAGATGGAGGTGCGGACCGGTTGTTGCGCCGCTGAGGCCGACAAACCCGACGATGCTGTCGAGCTGGTGCACCTTGTCTCCGGGGCGCACCGGCGGGCCGCAGCCCGCGATGGTCTCGACAGCGCCTGAGAAGGAAGGCTGGCCCGGCGCGCAGAGACCGGCCTGGTCCCCCTGCGGCGCACCGTCGAGCGGCGGCGCTACCGGCGTGCCGGGGTCCAGCGTCATCTCTTCGCACCCGCTGACGATGCGCCGGGCCTGCAGAAAATGCGCCCGGTAGAAGGGGTCCTGGGAAACATCGTGCAGCACGCAGCCGACGCGGTGGTTGAAGCAGTCCATGAACAGCCCCTGCCCGGCGTAGATCGCGACGTGCTGGCCGCCGGAGTAGCGCAGGAACACCAGGTCTCCCAGCGCCCAGCAGCGGGTCTCCGCGCCGCGCAGGTCGTCGAGCGTGCAGGGGAGCGCCACCCCGTCGTCGAGCTGCTGGTAGGTGTTGCTGCCGATCGCGACCCCGGCCTGAGCGTAGGCCCACCAGACCAGCCCCGAGCAGTCGAAGGAGTTCGGGCCGGTGCGCGGGAGCGGGAGGCCGTCCGGGCCGCGCGGATCGCCGGGCAGCGCGCCCCCCTGGCTGTAGCGCGCCCCCTGGCGGCTGAGGGCGGCAACGACGGCCTGGAAGCAGGGCGCAGGCGCCGGGAATACCTGTGGCACGGTGGTTGGCTGGACGGGGTGGGGGTAGGCGACGGGCGCTGTCGGGCTTCTGGTCGCCGTCGGCGGATAAGTGGGCGGCGGCCAGGCCTCCGGTGTGATGACCAGGTTCGACAGCTTGACCACGACCTGCTGCGCGACAGATACGCCCTCAGCGGATGCGACCATGCGCACGGAGACTCGCGCGAGCGGGCGGGCGTCGCTGGCGCGCACGATGAGGCGAACAGTCGCCGGCGCGCCGTTCCACGCCCTGACCAGGCAGTGGGCCTCGGCGCCGGAGCAGCTGCCGGCGGTGGTTGAAACATCGAGCAGCTCGAGCTGGGGGTCGAGCTCGAGCTGGACGGCGATGCTCTGCGGCGCGCCTTGCCAGCTGAAGATCGAGCCGGTGAGACTGAACACCTGGCCGACCGCCGGGCTCGGGTGGGACGCCGCGAGGCTCAGCGACAGCGGCTCCCTGGTGGGCTCCGAGGTAGCTGAAGTTGCAACTGGGGACGGCGGGAGCGTGGCCGTCTCCGCAGGCATCGCCTGATATGCCGCGGCGTACGACATCGCCGAGCCCGAGCCGTGGGCGGTAAACGTTCCCGATGATGCATTTGTGAGCGGTAGAGCGCCGAGTCTCCACGTACACCGGCTGCCGCCTGCGACACGCTCGCAGCGGGCCGCTGTCGCCGGGCGCGCGCTCGATGTCTCCGCAGAGCTCTTGGGCGGCATCAGCCCCTGCCCGAGCTCCAGCGAGCCGCTGATCGCCGGCGTGGCCGTCGGTGGGGGCGGGGGCGGCACGAGATGTGCCCGGAAGCGCAGGGCCACGTCGCCGGCCGCGCGCCCGGCGTCCACCGGCGTCTGCCAGGTCAGCGAGACCTCCTCGCCCGGACGGCCCGCCGGCTCGTCGGGGATCCATCCCTCCCAGCCGCCGCCGCGCTGGCCCCAGCTCACCGTCGTGCGGCAGTTGGCCGGCCGGTCATAGGTGAACATAACGGTTCCCGGGCCCACGCGCTCCGGCACGAAGCGCGGCATATCGCCCGCGCACCACACGCTGATCTCGCCGTCGGCCATATCCGGCTGGAGCTCGCCGTGGCCGACCGGCTGGTAGCCGTCGTATGCCTCGTAGCGCCCGTAGCGATCGGCGATCCGGCCCTGCAGCTGCACGTACAGCCGGTAGGGCTCGAGGTGCGCGTAGAGCGCCTCGAAACCCTCCTGGGCGCTCGTGATCCGCACCGTCTGGCCGCCAGCAGCCGCGTGCGGCTGCTCGGCCCCGGGGTTGTCCCAGCCGACATATGTCACGGTGGCGTCGAAGAGCGCGGCCGCCGGGCAGCGGCGGCAGAACGCCTGTCCGGCCAGGTCCACCCCCTCGTGGAACTCGACCTGCTGCGGATTCAGCGGGTCGGCCCGCCACCCGAAGCCGCTCGTGACCGACCAGCCTGCAGCGCGGTAGCCGCCGGCTGTGTCAGTCGCGACCGGCACCGGCCAGACGACGGTGGAGCTCTGGAACACAGCTCCTGCCATCGCACACGCCAGCACGATCGCAAGGACTCCCAGCGTCAGGGCGGCGACAAGCGCGAGCGCGGGCCCGGCCTTGAGCGCCAGCCCACTTCGGGCTGCCCAGGCCACTGGCACTGCAGGGGATCGCTCGTCGCCCTCCTGCCCCGCGTACGTCTCTTGTTGGTTGTCGCTCATAGCGCCTCGGGCTACAGTGCAAGGGTGAGATGGAGGCTCGATAGTGCGCCCTATCGACGATCGCGGAGATTCAGGCTCTGGCTCGTACCTGCGCGGCGTGCGGCCGCGCTGCGCGCCGGGTCTGCGGCGGCCGCCGGGCCGGATGGCGCCGCCGGCTCCCGTCCCCGCTCCTGGGCGGCCGCAGCCGGAGCGCTCTCACGCCGGCCAACTGCCCGGCTGAGCCAGCGGGTGGTTCGGGCGAGCATGCGCCCGCGCGCCAGCGCGGCGACTGAGGTACCCACCAGCCCGGACGGCGGCGCACCGGCGCCTGCGATCCCGGCGAGCGCCGACTCCCCGCCGATCGCCATGCCGAACACCACCGTCGCCAGAATGCGCCCGATCACTATCTCCTCGACCTGCGTCTGGCCGGTGAGCAGCGCCTGGCCGAAGAACAGCGAGCCGATCCAGAGAAAGAAGACCCACGTGGTCTGCTGGAGCAGGGTGTCGAGCAGCTTGGCGAGCCACTGCCCGAAGCGCGGGCTGGTCGAGCGGTCCATCAGCAGCGCTCCCATCAGCGGCGCGATGCTGATCAGGATGGTGAGCTGGACCATCCGCATCAGCGCCTTCACGGCCAGGGCGAACACCGTCACGAGCATGACCAGTGTCGTGATCTGCAGGCCGAAGTTCAGGTGCACGCTCGGCTGGAGCATCTGCTCGAGCAGACCCTGCGTCGTCTGGCGGAGCAGCAGGCCGTGAAACTCGTTCAGCGCGCTCATCATGACCCGCAGCACGCGGTCCGACCCCTTGACGAACAGGAGCGCGAGCACGAAGCTGATGACCAGCGGCTTGCCCTCGGCCGCCAGGCTGCGCGGCCCCTCCGCGATCAGCCGCCCGATGCGCAGGGTGAACAGCAGCCCGATCAGCGAGATTGCGATCGGCGTGAGCGCGCCCCAGATCGTGTGGACGACGCTCCCGATGCTGCGGTGGCTGTCCAGGAAGAGCTCCGGCGGCGTGCAGGTGATGATGTTGACCCCGCCGGCGCAGCTCGACTCGGCGGTGGCGACGGCGATCAGCTGCTGCAGCCCGAGCGTCAGCGCCTGGTTCATCGTCCCGATCGCGCCGCTGGCGATCCCGAGCCCTGCGTCCATCACCCAGTTCCCTGTCGCGAGCTCGCGGCCCAGCCAGTCGAGCGGCCAGTCGTTCGACTTCGGCATGGCGGCGGGGGCGACAGCCGGCACGTCCGGCGGCGGGAGCGCGCGCACGGCGCTCCAATCGCCCGCGCCGCCGGAGCTGCCCTGTGGAGCGACGTCGTCGCCGCGCGTGCCCGGCGCATCGGCGTGCGCTGGACGAGGGGCCAGCAGCGCCACGGCGCAGCAGAGCAGAAGCGGCCACTTGAGCATCTTCAGGTTCATCGCCGTACCTCTACTGCACCACAATCTCGGTCGTCACGTCGGCGATAAGCCAGGCGCCGGCGCGCTGGAGCCGGTAGATGTTGCGCGTCAGCACGCCGCGCCGGCTGCTCACGATCTTCCCTTCGGACCACACGACTACGTCCCACAGCTCCTGCGTCTCGACTGTCACCCAGGCGCCGCTCGCCTCGGCGCTCAGCACCCCCCAGCGCCGCAGCCTCGCATCGTGAGTCTCGCCGAGTGCCGCGCGGCGGTCGTACTCGGCGCGCGCCTGCGCGATCGCGGCTCCCGACGGGTGCAGGTGCGGCAGAAGATGCTCCACACGCCCTTCGCGCGCAGCGATGATGCTGGCGCGGTTGTAGGCGGCGACCGCTGCGATCGCCTGCTCCACTGGCTCGTCGCGCTCTTCCGGGGAAGCCTGCGCCGGCGCATCCGCGACCTCCGGCGCCCGCTCGCCGGCCGCGTGGGGGCTGACATCCGCCGCGCCGCCGGTGACCGAGAGCGCGATCAGGGCTGCGCACAGCGTGGCCGCGCCCCCCTGCACGGCCCGCGGCCGCAGCAGCATCCAGCCCAGCAGCCGGTCGATCGGTCGCAGCTCGGTGAGACGCGCAAGCAGTGGTTCAAGCGCGCTGTGGCGGTGTTCGCTCACGCAAAACCTCTGGTCGTTGGCGGCGAGTACGGCATCTCGGGGCTGAGCACCGGGCTCCGGCGGGCGGCTGACTAGCGGCGCCTCTTCGCGCCCGGCGGGACGGCTGGGCGGCGGCGCAGCCCTGCGTACAGCTCCTCGCGCGAGAGCCACAGCTCCCCGCCGACCCGCCGTGTTGTGAACTTGCCCGCCTCGATCCAGAACAGCATGGTGTCAGTCGTCACGCGGTACAGATCGGCCGCCTCGCGCAGCGGCATCCACTCCTCGCGCAGCGCCATGTGCTGAACCATCGCCGCCAGTGAAGGCCATCGTCCCTGTCGCATTGCTCACCTCATGTAGCCACTCGACGAACGTATCCCGACAACATCGCCAGACCCCACACGTCACGATCTGGACGCCCGGCAGCTCGCCGCGCCGCAGCGACTCGTGGAACCAGGTCCGCCCCATGAGCGGCTTCACCTCGTACGATGTCAGCACGCTCGGCAGCGACTCGGGGCCGCCGCGCTCTGCCAGCCGCTTCAGCGCATCGTTCGCGCGCTCCGCGGCCGATCGGCCGATTGGTGGCATCTCACAGACCTCCGCTCATCAGCAGGCTTCCGCCGACCATGACGTAGAGCAGGTTTCCGAGAATCCCGACGACGAGGCTTGCGGCGACCACCAGCAGTAGCCAGAGCGTCCGCCGCTTCATCATGCGTGTGAACTCGTCGCGCATGATTGCCTCGAGGGTCGCCTCGTGCGCGGCGAGCGCCGTCTGCACGTCGGTGCCTTCGGCCTCCGCCTGCGCCAGCGCCTCGGCCACATCGACGAGCTCCTGGCAGCCGCGCGCCCGCGCGACGGTGCGCAGAGCGTCGAAGGGCCGGAGCCTGCGCTCGCGGACCAGGGCGAGCGACTCTGCGACGACCGCCTGCATCGGCAGCAGGTGGCGCTGCGGTCGCGCGATGTAGCGGCCCAGCAGCGATGCGGGCGCCTCGTAGCCCGCCAGGGCGACGCGCACGTAGCTCACCAGGCCCGGCGTGAGGCGCCGGAGATCGTGTCGCTCGCGCTTCGCCTGGACGAGGGGCCGGCGCGGCAGGACCAGGCCGATGTACAGGTAGAGGCCGAGCGCGGTGCTTATCAGCAGCGTGCGGGCCGTCCCCGCCACGCCGCCCGCGTACCCGGCGAGTAGCAGCAGGCCGACGAGCGTCGCGGCGGCCAACTGGCCGAGCGCCATGCGCGCGGCGATCGTGCCGCCGGCCGGAGAGCTGCGGAAACCGGCGAGCAGCAGCCGCGCCCGCTCGATCCGGGCGAGTCCGAGGGCGGCCAGCGTCGCTCCAGCGGCGCTGAGGGCGAAGAACGGCGCGCCTGGGGTGAGAAGGAGATCGATCACGAGCGTTCCTCCGCGTCAGTAGTCGATATCGTCGATCCGCGCGAGCAGCAGGCCGGCGACGATCGGCGCAAGGAGCGCCGCGGCCACCAGCACCCCCGCGGCGAGGCCGAGCGGGCCCTGGTAGGCTCGCGCCACCCGGTCCTGCTGCGTCACCAGCAGGTACGCCGCCATCAGCAGGCCCGCAAGCCCGATCGCCACGCCGCTGTAGCGCATCTGGGCCAGCTCGGTCGCTGCGGCGCTGCGGCGGCGCTCGGCGGCGAAGAGCGCGAGCGAGGCGGCGCCGAGCCGCTGGGTTAGCACATCGTGGGTCTGCCCGAGCGCGACCTCGAGGTGGCCGAGAAACGTCGCGTGGCGCCGCGATGGGGTCTGCTGCGCGAGAGCGGCGACGACCTGCTCCGGCGTCGCGAGGCCGCGGCGCGTCACAGGGGCGGCCATGCGCTCGGCCAGAAACGTCCACTCGGAGCGCAGCGGCCCGGCGGGCAGATCCGCGACGACGCGCTCGAGCGCGCCCTGGAAGCTTCCGCCCGCGCGCAGGTAGCCGCAGAGCCGCCCGACGACCGCCGGGAGCGCGCGGTCGAGCGCGTCCACATAGCGCGCCTCCTGCGCTCGGAGAAACGCCCAGATCACCAGGCAGGCGGCCGGCGCGGCGAGGACCAGGGCGATGAACGGCGTCGCGACGAGGCTGAGGGCGGCGGTCACCAGCAGCACGGCGGCCAGGCTCGCGCCGAACAGCTGACCTGGTGTCGTCACCGGCGGCGACCAGAGCAGCGCCGGGTCTTCGTCTCCGGCGGTGGCGCGCCGGCGCTCGATCAGCCGGCGGCAGGCGCTCAGACCCCAGCCGCGCAGTGTCAGTGAGACCCCGAGGATGCCGCCCAGGAGGAGCCAGAGCGGCACCGACACGGCGATCCAGGCCGTCTCGGGGTGCGTCAGGGGCGTGCTACTCACGTCCATGTGCGTTCTCCGTATGCTCAGCCGTGTGCGGCGCCGTCGCTCACGCCGCTCGTATGCGCGAGCGCAATGCGGCGCTCACGAACCGCGCGAATCGTCTCGGCCGTGCCTTCGCCGTATGCCAGCAGCGCCTCGAGCGCCTGCTCCCGTAGCCGCAGCAGCGTCAGCGCCGTCGTGGGCGAGAGCCAGGACTCGTTGGGCACTGCGCCGTTCACCAGGTCCAGCGCGGCGCGCGGGTCATTGCGGCGCAGCGCCGCATTGGCGTCCTCGCACGCCTGGAGCGCAGCCCGCTCGTGCGCGAGCCCGGCCTCGATGCGCTCCTCGACCGCGGCCCAGTCGGTGGGTGGCGCCGCGGCCGCCACCGTCGCCAGGTCCTGCATGAGCTCGTTGAGCCGGCTGCGCGCCTCAGCCCAGCGGTTGTCCGCCAGCAGCGCCTCGAGCGCAGCCCACTGCGCCTGCGCCTCAGCCTTCAGCGCGCTGAAGCGGTCGGGCGTCCGCTCGACGGCTCTGCGCGCCAGCTCGAGCAGCCGTCCATCCCGGCGCTCGCGCCAGGGGAGGCGCAGCACGCTCAGCGCGCGCTCGGTCTCGCCCGATGCGACCAGCCGCTCGCCGCGCTCCAGCGCGCCCTGCACGGTTGCCAGCGTCGAGACCGTGCGCACCTGCTCCTGTGCCCGCGCCTGGGCCAGCCGCTCGCGAAGCTGCGCCGGGGTGCGTGCGACGCCGTCGTGCCACACCAGATCCCCCTGCTCGACGGACGCGTACGTCTGCCAAGCCACCTGCCCGTCGCCGCCGACCGTGGCGGTGGCGAGCGGGAGCAGGACCGGCACCAGCTCGCCCGCGTTGGCCGCGGCGCCGTCCAGCAGCGCCAGCTCGGCCACCAGGCGCCGCCCGATCGCCTCGAGCACATCCAGGCGCAGCACCACATCGAACGCGGCGCACGTATCGCGCAGCGCATCGTCGCGGCGCCCCTCGTACATATAGGCCCCTGGCTGCGCCGCGTAGCCCGCGAAGCGCGCGACCGTCTCGGCGGCGGTGCGCGCGTGGAGCGTCGTGATCACGGCGTGGCCCGAGAGGGCGAGCGCGAGGATGGCGCCCGCCTCGCTCCCGCGCGTCTCGCCCGGCAGCAGCAGCCCGGGCGTCTGGCGCAGCGCCTCGCGCGCGGCGCGCCCGAACGCTTGCGGGTCGCGCTGGGTGTCCACGAGCTCGCGCGTCCACGCCGCGCGGGCCCGGATGCCGATCTCCAGCGTGTGGTCCTCGATCGTGATGATGTGCGGCGTGTCGGGCCAGGAGTTCGCCAGCGCCTCGAGCATCGCCGTCTTGCCGGTGCCGGTGCGCCCGGCGATCAGGAACGAGCAGCGCGCGTGGCACAGCAGCCGCAGGATATTCGCGACCGGCTGATCGACGGTGCCGCGCGCCAGCAGGTCCTCGACCCCCCACGCCTCGCGCCGGCCGCGGCGGATGCAGACCAGCACGCCGTCCGGCTCGGCGATGCGCGGGTGGATGCTGACGTGAACGCGGGTGCCGTGCGCCACCGGCAGCGTCTCCTGCGGGTGCGCGGCGTCCAGCTGCACCCCCAGGGCCGAGGCGAGCTGCACGGCGCGGCTGCGCACCTCCGCGCTGCTGGAGAAACGCTCCGGGACGGCGACGAACGGCCGGCCGGCCTCCTGCACCAGGATCGTGCAGTTGTTGATCTTGACCTCGTTGACCAGCGGGTCGTCGAGGTAGCGCTGGGCCGGCCCCCAGCCGAGCGTCGCCGCGAACAGCTCCAGGAGCGTCTCGGCGTCGTCTGGCACGGCCGCGAGCGGCCCGCCCGTGCGCCGGTCGGCCGCCACTGCGGCGCGCAGCGCGTCGATCACGCGGCTGTTGCGCTCGACCGGCGGCGCGAACGGGTCGAGGTGTGTGCGCCGGCCATCTCGGTCGAAGGCGGCCAGCAGCGCATCGCGGACCGCCTGCAGCACCTGCGGGTCGCTCACCGCCTCGCGGCGCGGCTGATGCGCCCCCGGCGCGGCCGAGAGATCCCCGCCGATCTCGTCCGGCAGGTCGAGGATCGACCGGTACGGCGGAGTGTTCGCAGCTGTCGCGGTCATACGCGCACCTCGCCTGCTTCGATCTGCCGCAGCGGCGCGCCGGCGCCGGAGTCGACCGCGATGCGCTCGCCGCGCAGGCGCTGCCACAGCGAGGAGCGCGGCATCGGGCGCGGCGGGCGGAGGCCCACCTGGGCGCACAGCCGGTCGACAAGCTGGTGGGCGCCGCGTGACAGGCGGCTGTGCGGCGCGACGTCCAGCGGGGACAGGTAGCGGTCCCCCTCCTCGTCGGCGATGCTCACCTGGCGCGGGGCGCGCGGCAGCCGACCGAGCGTGAGCGCGCGCGGGAAGTGGCGCGCGAACAGCGGCGCGACCTGGTCGACCGTCGCGGTCACGCCGCGCTCGGGGTCCATGAACAGCAGGAAGCAGCGGTCTGTCAGGTCGCGGTCGGCCACGGCGCTCTGCAGCGCGCGCAGCATGTTCCCCGCGCCCGCGCGCTCCTTCCGGCCGGGCGGGGTCGGCAGCACGACCCAGCCGCCGTCGCGGGCGCACAGGATCGCGTACGGCCGCTTCTTGATCTCCGGCCCCGTGTCGAGCAGCACGACGTCGTACTCGCTCAGCCCGCGCACCCCCTGCATCAGCGCGAGCCACTCCGAGCGCTGCAGGTCGCGCGCGTCGGTGGTCTCCTCCGACCCGAGCAGAAAGTCGATGCCGCTCGCCTCGTGGTGGTAGATGTAGCGGCGAATGTTGTGCGGCGCCCATGCGGCCTGGTCCGCTGCGCCGCGCGCCGCATCGCCGGCGATGTGCAGGTAGGACGGGAAGCCGGACGGGATGCGGAAGGTCGGCACCAGGCCCGAGTTGGAGAGATCGCCGTCGACGACCAGCACTCGCAGCCCGCGCCGCCGCATGCCTTCCGCGAGCAGCGCCACCACCAGCGACTTGCCGATGCCGCCCTTGGCGCCGGCCACCGCGATCGTGACCTGCTCGCGCGATGGCCGGGCTCTCCTGCCGAGCTGCTGCGCGATCCACGCGGCGAGCGGCTCGGCTTCGTGCTGGTGGGTGAAGGAGAGGCCCGCGTCCGTGAAGTCGTCGCTCTGCGCCACCGCCGCGCCCCGCACCCCCGCCAGGGCCGGGATGCCGAGCGCCTGCGCGCGCCGGACGACCTCCCACAGCTCCTGCGGCGAGCCGCACACATCCTCGACGTAGACCGCCTGCGGCGGGCGGGTGCTGCCCAGGATGTGCAGCGCCCGCGCCAGCGAGGGCGCGCTGAGCACCTCGAGCCCGTCGTATCCGCAGAGGGCCGCGCCCAGCCCAGGGACCGCGCTCACGATCAGTAGCTCCGTAGTCGTCATGCAGCCTCCTTGTGCTTCTCTCACGTATTGCTTCGGCGAGTGACTCGGTCGCGCCGCGCGCCCCCGAGATCCGTTACAGGCTGCCGCGCCCCCAGTCGCCCTGCACCCAGCCGGCGCGGCGCGTCTCGTCGCTGTCGGGGTCATAGGCGAGCAGAACGTGGGTCGGGTAGCGGTCGCCGCTGTGGCCGCCTGCCCCCAGCGGCAGCACCTCCTCGATGCGCCCGACGCGCCGGCGCCCGCCGTACCGGCCGATATGCGCCACGAGCAGCGGCACCGCGCCGGAGGCGATCAGCCCGCGCACGACGGCCGGCGGGGCCTCGCCGGCCTCGCAGGCCATGCGCTCGAGGTTCTTGAGCGCCACCTGCGGCTCGGGCGCGTGGATCGTGCCCACGCCAGGGTGCCCCGTCGCCGCCCCCTGCAGGAGCGCCAGCGCCTCCGCGCCGCGGACCTCGCCGACGGCGATCAGGTCCGGGCGCTGGCGGAGCGCGAAGCGCACGCACTCGACGAAGGAGAGGCCGCTGCGCAGAACCTCCATCGCGACGCCGTCCGGCAGCGCCGGCAGCTCCGATGCCTCCTCGATCACCACGACACGCTTCTCCTCGCCGATGGCTGCCAGCAGCGCCGCGGCCAGCGTCGTCTTGCCGCTGCCGGTGCCCCCGGCGATCAGGATCGAGACGCCCGCGCGGACCGCCTCGAGGAGCAGGTCGGCCGCCTCGCGCGCCAGCACGCCCTCCAGCACCAGGTCGTCGAGCGTGCGCCAGCGCCGCGGCAGGATGCGCAGGGCGATGGTGCGCCCGTCCGGCGAGGCTGGCGGGCGCGTGACGGCGAAGCGCAGCCGCCGGTCCGCTGTGCCCAGCACCGCGTGGCCTGGCCAGCCGCCGTACTCCTCATCGATTGCGCCGCCGCGCACCAGCAGCTGGCGCTGGGCGAAGCTGATCCATCCCTCGTGGACCTGGACGCCGGTCGGCAGACGCGTGCCGCGCTCGACGGTCACGACCGGCCGGAGCGGGCCGTTGATGAAGATGTCCGTGACTGCCGGCTCGTCCAGCCAGGGCTCGAGCGGCCCGTACCAGGCGGCGCCGTCGAGATGCAGCAGCGCCAGTTCGTCCAGGCCGAGCGCGGCCAGAGTCTGCTCGGGCGGAAGCGACCAGTCGATCGCGCGCTCGCGTACGGCGGTGCGGAGGCGTTCGAGCAGCGCATCGTCGAAGTGGGTGGGCAGGTCCAACATAGCAAGCTCCTTCACCGGGCGTCCGGCTCCTGCTCAGCCTCTGTCGCGACGGCCGGCCGCGGCGCGCCAGGGATGGCGCCCGCGCCCAGCGTCGTCTCCGCTGACGGCGCGCTCTCGGCGGCCGAGGGATCGTGCGGCTCCGGCTGTGCGCTCTCGGCGGGGACCGGGGCGGCCAGCCGCGTGAGGTCGATGTGCGCGGCGTCGAGCGGCTGCAGCTGCGGCAGCGGTTCCGACCCCGCGCCGTAGCGCTCGCCCCACAGCTGGACGCCGGCAGCTTGGAGCGCCCAGACCGCGTGGGCCTGGTAGGGCGTCACCTCCAGGTAAGCGACGCCGGACTCGATGTACAGCACCGGGACGCCGGTCAGGAAGCGGCACGCGAAGGCCTGCTCGCCGCGCGCCGGCGGCAGCTCGCCGTCGGGCGGGTTGCAGAGCGCCGGATCGTCGGCGATGAAGCCGATGTTCACCCGGTCGCGGTCGTTCAGCGGGCCGATCGACGCGACGGAGAAGGGCAGCGGCACGGCGTTACGCGCGAGCCGGCGGCCGTTCGGATACACCGGCTGGTCGGGCGGGCTGTCGAGCAGCATCCCCGGCTGCAGCAGGTCGTTCGGGCCGATCTCGCGCGCCGCCCAGCGGCCCACGGCGCCGGCCATGTCGCTCATGCCGGCCAGCTGCGCCGGGCGGTGCAGGGGCAGCTCGACGAAGCCGACGTCCTCCGCCGTGATCTGCCGGCCGTAGGGCACCGGCCGCAGGGCGATGAGCACCCGCTCGGTGCGCCGGCTCTCGAGGAAGCCGTAGGCCGCTGCGCTGAGCGCCACGATCAGCCCAAGGGTGAGCAGCAGCGCGGGTGCGACGTTCGGCCGGCGCGGGTTGAGCGCCTGGCTGAGTGGTTGTGATCTGAGTGTCATGCTGTTTCTCCTCGGCTCTAGGCGCCCACGGCGCCGGCTGTTACGGAGCGACGGTGTCGAGCGTTTCCGCGGCGTCGATCTGCGGCGTCCACACGCCCCAGCCGAGCAGGCCGAGCATCTTGGGGCGAACGGTCGCGCAGACCAGCGGTGTCGGCGAACTCACCGGCGGCTGGTTGGGGAAGGTGCAGCTTCCGCCCGCCGGGTGGATGGTCCAGGTGATGCGCGCCACGAGCTCTTCGGGCGTCTCGGCCAGGCCGCGCACCCCAGCGAGGTTGCGCCGGGCCACAGCGCAGCCGACGGCGCGTGCGCTGCGGGGCGGGGCATCGGCGCAGCCGACGCGCGTCGGCTGGGGCTCACCCGCCAGCCGGTGCGTGTTCGCTGCGAACCCGGCGTAGTCGAAGCTCTGGACGGCTGAGCGGGTTGCCTGCTGCAGCGCGTCTTCGAGCATCGCGCGCTCCAGGAAGCGCTCGCCGATCTCGATCGAGGTCATGAGCAGCGCGCCGAGAAATGGGAGCAGCACGGCGACGAGCGCGAGCGACTGGCCCGGGTGCGCCCGGATGACCTGGGCTCGTTCGCTCACGCTGCTCGGGGCCAGCCGCCCCAGCCACGCCTGCGACGGTCGTGCGCGGCCGTGTGCCCGCTTCAGCGTTGTGCGCGGAGTTGTTGCTCGATAGTTCATGAGTCACCTGCAGTCCTGTTCGTTGTCGCTGCGCTACTGCTGGTCCCGTTCGGCGGCGCGTGTGGCGCTGATGTCGGCCCGGATGCGGTCGAAGGGGCCGATCGGCGCCCAGGGCGTATCGTCGTACTGGATGCGCACGGTGATCGCGTCGTACCGGCGGCAGCGCGAGACGGCTTGGCCCTCCGCGTTGCGGCAGGTCACCGTCATCGTCGCCCGCGCCGCGCTCGTGCCCATCCCGCCGTCGAGGATCAGGCGCGCGCTCTCTGCCACCTGCCCCGGCGCGGTGGCGAGACCACCGTCCGGCCCATCCGGCCCGCCGAGCAGCGCGGCCTGGTGCGCGGCGGCGCGGACCGCCTGCGCCACCGTGTACTGCGTCATCAGGATCTGCATGACGGTGATGGCCCCGAACACGAGCAGCAGCAGGATCAGCATCACGATCGTCATCTCGACCATCGCCTGGCCGTGTGTGCTGGCCGCGCGGATCTCTTTAAAACTGGTTATGAGGCGCGTGTATCCTGGCTGCAATCTGCCCGTTTCACGGCGCTGCCAGGAGGCCCCCGTATGATGATCCGCCACACTCTGATCCGCTCGCTCGCTGCGCTGCTGCTCTGCTCCAACCTGGCGCTGCTCGGCGGGGTACTTGCCGCCGACGGCGAGCTGCTGCCGGCGGCCTACCTCCCGCTTGTGAGTAACGGCAAGGAGCCCACGGCGCGCCAGCCGACTCCCACCACCAGGCCGACCACTGTGCCGACCGTTCAGCCCACGCAGCCGCCGCTGGGCGGGGTGTGCTTCGATGGTGTCACGGTGAACGCCGCAGCCTGTGAGGACGAGATCATTCGGCTCGTGAACCTCGAGCGGCAGCGGGCCGGGTGCCCGCCCGCCGTGCGCGACGAGCGGCTCATGATCGGTGCGCGCAACTGGAGCCGCTACATGCTGGAGCACGGCATCTACGAGCACAGTCCGCTCGGCTGGTACGAGCGACCGGAGAACGGCGGCTACCCGAACGGAGCGGGCGAGAACATCGCTGGCTCTGGTTTGCCTGAAGACATCGTGGTTGGCTGGATGAGTAGCTCTGCCCACCGCAACCTCATCCTGTCCTGTTACCGCTCCGATCCCAGCGACCCGATCAACTACAATCCGCATGCGACGTATGAAATCGGTGTGGGCTATGTCCCGAACGGGTTCGTAACCCTCGCCCTTGATCCACTGGGAAGCTGAGTTGTTCATCCTTCGATCTCCTTGACGGGAGGGTGAACTCCGAAGCGCTTCTGCCGTCGTCCCGTACTACTTCGCGCTGCGCGGGGCGACGAGCCGGACCGTGTAGGCCTGCTCCCGGCGCTGTGTCTCGACGCCAAGAACCAGGCCGGTCTCGCGGCTCACGACCTCGACTTCCACCAGCACCTGCACGGTGAGATGCATCGTCGACAGCCCGCGCACGCGGAAGGTGTAGACGTCCGGGCGCATCGAGAGCGGCCGTGTCGCCGACCAGTAGACGTGCGCTTGGCCGGCCATCTGCGCCTCAGTCGGCTCGGTCTCGTCGCCGGCGGATCGACCGCCGATGTACGGGTAGGCGCACCCGTCCAATCCCGGCTGAGTGGTCGAACCCTGGCGGCAGCCGCTCCGGCCCAGCGCGTCACGGTCCTGCTCGCCGACGCCATCAGCTGCGTAGGTCTTGCCGTCCACCTCGTAGGACACGATGCTCCAGCCGGTGATCCGTGCCCGCACGCTGTAGAACAGGGCCTCCTCGGCGCTCAGTTCCGGCAGCGTGATCGTCGCCCGGGGGGTGAAGTCCAGCACTTCGCCGGAGGGCCACGTAATCGTGCTCCCTGTCGAGCGGTACACCGCGTTCGTCTCGCTCGTGTCCTGGCTGCGCGGGTCGAGTTCCGAGTGGATCGCCAGCTGCATACCCAGGCTGTCGCTGAGCTGCGGCGGTGGGGGCGGTGGCACGATGTTGGTTGTGGCGCTGTCGGCGTTGTCTGACAGATCTAGCTCCGGCGTCGCGCTGCCGATCGTTGCCTGGGCGACGAGCGGGGACAACTGGGCCGCACCACTGTCGACTATCGTCGGGATGCTGATCGCCGGCACGTTCGCGCCAGGAGGCAGCGTGCCCAGGTTCCAGTTCAGCGTGCGCCCGCCGTCGCTCAGGGTGTAGCCGCCGAGCGACACATCGCCCGGCTGCAGCGTCACGCCGTCCGGTAGCCGCACCGAGAGCTGTGCGTCCAGCGCCTGCTCGGTGCCGTGGTTGCCCGCGCTGACGGTGTAGATGAGCGTGCTGCCCTCGCCGCGCGTCGCGGGCGCCGAGATGTCGACTGCCAGGTCCGGGTAGCGCACGCTGGTCGTCGCCGTCGTCGTGTTATCTCCGGTCGCGTCGGCCGATGTCGTCGGTGTGCTGCTGACAGTTGCGGTGTTCGTCAGGCTGACCGGAAGCGGCTCGGTGGTGCGCACGCGCACCTGTACGTCGATCGTTTGCGACCCGCTGGCGGGAAGGGTGCCGAGGCTCCAGGTCAGCACGCGCCGGCCGCTGCCGTCCACACTGTTGCCAGTAAGGCTGGCGGCGCTGGCGCTGAATCCGAGATAGTCCACGCCGGCCGGCAGCGTGTCGACGACCCTGACGTTCTGGGCCGGTGCGAGCGCGCTGGCAGGGACCGTTCCGCCCGGCTGGGTACTCCGGTTGGTGATGGTCAGGCGGTATGTGAAGGTCTCGCCCGGCGCAGCGCTGGCCGGCGCGCTCTGGGTGATGGCGATGTTCGGGCTTACGACGAGCGTGGTGGCATCGTCGCTGTTGTTCGTCGGGTTGGTGTCGGCCGGGTTGCTGGCGACGCTCGCAACCGGACGCTGCTGGCCGAGCGCGCCGTAGACGATTGTGAACGAGTAGCTCTGGTTGGCTCCGGCGGGAAGAGTGCCGAGGCTCCAGGTCAGCGTGTTTCCGCTGCGCGACGCCCCCGGCGCGTTTACCGTCTGCGCCGCGGCCGGCAGTGTGACCGAGAGCGTGACGTTCTGGGCCGGCGCGGTGCCGCCGCTGACACGGGCCGTGTACGTGGCCGCCTGGCCGAGCAGCACCTGCGGGTCGCCGTCCAGCACGACCGTGATATCGCCTACGGCCGGCACCAGGCCCAGATCATTGGAGCGGTCGACTGTCTGCGAGTAGACTGGCCGGGGCGGGATGAAGTTCGTACCGGCCGCTACGTCGCTGTCCAGCGCGTCGTCGACGCCGCGGTTGGCGGGCGCGAGCGTATAGCCGGGCGGCAGCGATGGGAAAACGATGCGATAGTAGTTCGGTGGGAGCTGAATGAAGAGGTATTCGCCCGCTGTGTTGGTGGTGTGGGTGCTGAGGAAGGTATAAGGATCGCCAGAACCGCATCTCAGGCGCGCCGGGTCGCTGCACGCCCAGAGTTGGACGGTCACGCCCCCGATCCCGGGCTCACCAGCGTCCTGCAGACCGTCGCCGTCGGTGTCCTGCCACACCCGGTCGCCGATCTGCCCGGTCCTCTGCCCTGCATACAGGCCAATGTCGTAGGTCACGGTCTGCTGCTCATTGGACTGAGGTGCGATCGCGATGGTGCGCAGGATCTGGTCGGCGTCGCTGTCGCGTCCGTCATCACTACCGCGGTCTCGGGGCGAGACGTAGTAGTTTTGGAACTTTCCCCCGGCCTGGAACTGTGCCGGGTCGAGGCGCACGACGTAGCTCTTCCAAGGCTGCACGTAGAAGCGGTACTCGCCGCCCTGCCCATCGCCGTCGAGGTCGCCGGTCGTCACCGTCGCCAGCGGCGTCGTGAAGTTCGTGTCGCTCGCAGCGAACAGCTGCAGGCGCACGCCGCTCACCCCGCCCTCCCCGGCGTCCTGTATGCCGTTCGCATTCGCGTCGTTCCACACCCGGTCGCCGACCGCGCTCCAGTTGCAGAGCAACTCTAGGTCGCCCAGCCCTGCGGCCTTGCCGAAGTAGCGCAGCTCGGTGCCTCCGGCGTAGAGCACCTGCAGCGCCGTCGGGCTGCCGCCGCTGCGGGCGTTGAACCAGGCCACCCCGAAGCTCGTGCCGTTGTAGGGGTCCAGCCAGGTCGTCAGCACCTGCCCGCCGTACCCGCCGTTCTGATCGCCCGGCACATAGGCCAGCGCCCCGCTCGCGACCTCAGCCTTGTCGCTCTCCACGAACATCGTCCGGTAGTCGTTGAAGAACTCCGCACTGGCGACGGACGTCGGGTTCGACCAGCCGCTGCCGTTCCACACCGCGCGCACGATATCGCCGGCCGGGATGCTCCTGGCGATCGGGTCGTTCCCGGTCACGTCGGCGAAGCGGTCGCGGAAGCCGAGGATCATCGTGTTCTGCTCGTCGAAGACGATGTCGGTGAGCATGGGCTGGGGGCAGATGTAGAAGCCCGACGCGGCGTAGTTGAAGCCGCAGCGGTCGTTGTTGCTCCACGGCTGCCACACCAGGTTGCGCGTGGTGCCGTAGGTGCGCTGGGCGTCGAAGTCGGGCAGGTGCATGCCGATCACCTGCTCCCAGGGCCCGGCGGCGCTGCCGTTGCTGATGCGGATGCGGTCCACCCGCGCCCCCAGGTGCGCCCGGTTCTGCGTCGTCTCGGCGCTGCACACGCCGCCCAGGTACAGGTAGTCCCGCGTGACGGCCAGGCCGAACGGGCGGTAGTTCGCCACGCCGCCGCGGGTGCTGCACGGCGCCTGCGCGCTCACGATGCTCGGCAGCGCCGCAAGCGTGCTCTGCGGGTTGGCCGCCCAGGTGTCGACGCGGTACACGAGCTTGTTGTTGAGGTTGACGACGTACAGGTAGCGCTCGTCCGGGTCGATCTCCAGGTCGCCGAGGCTCGTCCGCCCCACCTGGGACACCGCGACCGCATCCTCGTAGAGTTGGTGCACCCCGCCCATCCAGATCGTCACATTCGCCGCCGTGCCGCCGTTCGGGAAGGTCGCGCCGCGGGCGCCGTTCGCATCCGGACCGCCGAAGTCGAACGGCGCGCCGTCCGGCCCTGGCACGACATCCGGCACGAAGACGTAGGGCTGGATCGTCGGCGGCGTGGTGCTGTTGCGCACGTAGATCGCCCCCGGCCCCCAGTCGCCGAAGCGCGTGACGCGCTTGGTGTAGGCCGAGGCGTACACGCGGCGGATGCGGCCGCCGTTCTGTGCGGCCGGGTTGTCGCCGCTGCTGAACGCCAGCCCGTAGACGGCCCCGACGTCGCCGACGGTGGCGATCGGGTCGCCCTTGTACTCGTTCGGCCCGTCCGTGCCGTCGCTCTGCTTAGTGTCGCCAAAGGCGACCAGCGCCGTCTCGGTGGGCGGCGTGTTGCCCATGCCCGTCCCCCGGTTCGCCGGGTCGTCGTAGTCGCGGAACTCCCACAGCGACGCGAAGCAGGTGGAGACGAAGCGCGGCGACTGGCCGGCCGGCAAGCCGCGGTCTGCGGCGGCGCGGATGCACTCGACCACGCTCGCCGCCGGCCGGCTGCCCGGCGCTCCGTTGATGATCTGGGCCTCGGCGACCGGCGGCCGTGAGCCGGGGAGCGCGCCGAAGAGCATGGGCAGCACGCCGAGCGCTGCAATCAAACGCCAGAAGACGAACGATCGACGCATCTGTCTTACCTCGTGGCTACTGTCCCGAACGTCAAGGGTGGGCCGGCTGCGCTTCGCTCAGTGCTCTTCGGCCAGCGCGGCGAGGACTATCTCGGCCACCTGCCGGCCCTGCACGAGGCCGGCCTCGGTGTCGAGCGGCCAGTGGATCCCGCCCAGCACCCGCGACTGCGACGCCTCGTGCGCCAGCTGGTCCAGCTCGTCGGCGTGGTGCGGGAAGTAGAACGCGAGCACTGTGGCGGCCGCGGCGCTGATCGACGAGTGCCCGGAGGGGTAGGACGGGTGGTTCGGCGTGTCGACCAGCGGCGGGAGCCAGTGGGCGTCCACGGTCTCCCGCATCCACTGGATGGGCCGCGCGACCCGGTAGACGTACTTTGACTCCCAGCAGGCGATGACGCTGTCGTGGATGGCCGCGCCGAGCACCGCGAACAGGCGCGCGCTGGCGCGCAGCCCCATCTGCTCGCGCAGCACCAGGTCGCGGGCGATCAGGTGCCAGGCGCCCACCGGCGTCTCCGTGCCCTGGCGGTGGTCCCACTTCCAGGCGATGGCGCGCTCGGCCTCGGTGAGCTGCTGCTGCGTCGCGTGGAACGACTCGCGCACCCGCTCGAACTCGGCGCTGTCCCACGCGGGCGGCGGCGGGACGCGGGCGGCGGCCCCCGACGGGAGGACGATCGGCCTGATCTCCCCCCAGTGCGGGTCGGAGCCCGGCTGGAGCATGCGCGGCGTCGGGACCCAGACGCCCGGTTCCGCGGGGATCGGCACGCCGTGCGCGTCGCGCGGGTTCATCTCGGCGCGCGGCGCCTGCGCCGCTCCGTCGCTCGCGGCGTACTTCAGCACGGCTGCGGCCGCCGCCCGCCCGATCGCCTGGCCGCGGGCGACGCCGGCGGGCGTGTCGTGGCCCTGCCAGTACCCCGCCCACGCGGCCTCCTCCGCGTCGCGCTGCAGCATCGACTCCGAGAGCAGCGTCGGCTGCAGCGCGGCGAGGATGCCCGAGGCTGCGCCCGCCAGCGCCGCGTGGTCCGAGACCTCGGCCCCGGAGCTGCGCGCGTGCTCCGCCGCCGCGAGCGCCAGGTCCATGCCGAGCCCCACGAGCGCGAGCAGGCGCGCCGCCCGCGTCGGAGCCAGCGCCCCCAGCTCGACGGCTCCGACTCCTGTGGTGACCCAGCCGGCCACCGGGTGCGCCCAGCGTGGGTCGGCCTCCGCCGTGGCCGGCGGCGCAGCGGAGGCCTCCGCCGGCTGCGCGCCGGCGATCTGCGCCGGGTCGGCGATGATGGAGGGCGCCGGCGCAGCGGGGCGCTCCGCGCGCTGGATACAGCCGGGCAGCAGGAGCGCAGCGCAGATCAGCCAGCAGATCGCGGCCGATCGCGATTGTCGGGAAATGCTGTGCATACGTAGCTCCGCACGACGAACGGGAGCCGGGTGGGCGGCGCGTTCAGGCGCGCAGCGCAGAGATCCGGCCGCAGATCGTGGGTACCCGTCTGCTGGGTGTTCAGTTCGAAGTTTGGGTCAGGAGTCAGCGTTCAGGAGATGCTGCAGGATGCGGATGATCTGCAGCAGGTGGCGGGTCGGGAAGCGACGGTAGGCGGCGTTGCTGTGCGCCAGGAGGCGCTCGAGGATGCAGCGGGGTACGCGGACGTAGTCCTGCTGCTGCGGGGCCGGTGCTGCCGACGCGTACGGGGCATCGGGCGCGGGGTGGACTGCCAGCGGCTGGTAGCTGGCGCCTGTCGTTCCGTTCATGGGAACAACCTCCTCTGCTATGCGCTCAGTCGGAGAGCGCCGCGCACCACGTGGTGCGGGCAACGTCGCTCGGGTCGTGGAGCCGTGTTGCTGGTGCGCAGATCGTAGGGTGTCTGCCGAGGAGAGCAATCGGCTAGCTCTATTGGCCGTAGTATATTGTCGGCCGCCCAGCTCGCCAATCGGTCCATATTCCCGTTCCTGCCGGACTGTGCTGCCCAGACAGAAGTAGGACCAAATGCAGCTCAGCCCGCCGAATCTCTCCCGGCTGTCCGTGCGGTACAATCGGAATCGTCGCTGTGGTCCGCGGGACGCGTTGACATCGACCGCACACCTCCGCTATACTCCCGCGCGTCTTGCTCCGGAGATCAGCTGCCTGTAAGCCTGTGAGACGAACGCTCGCCGCCACGCTGCTGGCCGCCCTGCTGCTCGGCGCCTGCCAGCCCGCCGCGCCGGACCAGCCGGAGGTGCAGGCGCCCACCGCGGATATCCGGGCACCTGCCCAGCCGACGGCCAGCCCCGTCACGCCGCGCCCGGGGACGGCGGCGCCCGCGCCGACTGCGACGGCGGCGCCTGCGCCCGGCACGCCGACGCCCACGCCCGCGGCGTTCTTCGACGACCTCCGGCTGAGCTACGAGCCCGGCTTCTACGCGCTCGAGATCCAGGCCTACCTGGACGAGCAGCCGGGCCGCCTCAAGACAGTGACCTTCGCCGTTGGCGACCGGCGCCACTCGTTCGCCGAGGCGCTGGCGAGCCAGACGGCCTACTACAGCGTCAACCCGAAGATCGTGCTGGCGCTGCTCGAGCTGCACGGCGACCTGCTGAGCGACCCGGACCCGAGCGCGGACCAGCTCGGGTGGGCCGCCGGCTACCGCGGCGAGAACGGCAACCGCCGCGGCCTCCAGGCCCAGGTGCGCTGGGCCGTCAAGCAGATCCTCTACGCCCGCCGCGACTACCCGGCCTACGCCCCGCTGACCTACGCCGACCAGACCGAGTCGCCGCCGCCGCCCGGCATGACGCTGGCCGAGTACGCCCTGGCGCGGGTCCTCGCCCCGACCACCACCCCCGGCAGGCTGCCCCGCCTGATGCAGGCGTTCCTGGAGACCTACACGCGCCTGTTCGGCGACCCGCGCCTGCCGCCGCAGGACTGGCCCGCCCCAGCGGAGCCGTTCCTGTACCGGCCGACCGAGAAAGTCGTCCCGGTCACGTCGTTCTTCGACCACGGCGGCCCCTTCCTCACCCGCAGCGCCGCGAACGGGATCACCACCTACTGGGGCCGCACCGAGACCGACCGGGCCTTCGCCTACAACGGCCACGATGGCTGGGACTACGCCGCCGCGCCGCCGGACCGGGCGCTGGCCGCGGCGGACGGCGCGGTGGTCTTCGCCGGCAACGCCGACGACGGCTGTAACACCCGCGCCGTGGTGCTGGACCACGGCAACGGCTACCGCACCCTCTACTGGCACCTGCACCGGGTCGATGTCACGATCGGCGAGCGGGTGGAGCGCGGCCAGCCGATCGGCATGATCGGCAACACCGGCTGCTCGACCGGCCCGCACCTCCACTTCGGCGTCCAGTACCTCGGCCGCAACACCGACCCCTACGGCTGGTGCGGGCCGGCCGAGGACCCGTGGCGCGCGCACCCGGCTGGAACGTCGAGCCGCTGGCTGTGGGCCGACCGCCCCTCGCCGTGCGAGCCGGCGCCGCCCGGGGCCGTGGTGGTGGACGCCGGATCGCCCGGGTTCATCAAAGACGGCGAGGGGTGGCAGGAGGTGCCGTCCGGCTACGGCGGGGCAGCGCTCTTCATCCCTTCGATCCCAGGGGCGGACAGCCGCGGCGCCTGGGAGCTGCGGCCGCTCGCGCCGCCCGCCGTGGTGGTCTGGCGGCCGGAGCTGCCGGCGGCCGGGCGCTACCGGGTGATCGCCTACCTGCCCTACGCGCTGAGCGGCCTCGAGGACCCGCGCCACCTGCGCTATCAGGTGCGCCACAGCGGCGGCGTGGCGGAGGTGGAGGTGGACGCGCAGCTCCACGCCAACGAGTGGGCCGACCTCGGCACGTACGACTTCTCCCCCGGCCAGGCGGCGGTCGTGCTCAGCAACGCCGCCGAGGGCGCGCGCCTCAGCGTCTGGGCCGACGCGATCATCTGGCTGCCCGCCCAGGGCGGCGGGTAGCGCAGCCCAATGGCCGGTAAGGGTAATGCAAACCTGCTATAATACCCTCCCAACGCTATCGGCTCTACGCGGGTGGAGAAGTAACCCATGTTCCGAGCTCAGTCCTCCATCCTCCCCATGCTGGTCGAAGAGCTGCGGGCCTCTATGCCCACGGTCGCCGACGTGCTGGACCAGCTCGCCGCCGATGAGTCGCTCGAGCACCGCCGCCAGTGGCTGCGGCGGCTCGGCAACCACTGGTACCACCAGGCCGGCGAGCCAGAGGTGCTGGCCGAGCTCGGGCTCGCCCTCGCAGACCAGTTCAACATCGAGCCGGGCGTCGCGCTCTCGGAGCTGCTGCTCGCCTACGGCTCGGCGCGCGAGGAGCAGCGCACCCGCGAGTGGGAGAACCACCTCGTGCGGCGCATGGCCGAGCTCAAGGGCCTCCACCGCATCATCTCGGCCGCCAACTCCACGCTGGACCTGGACACCTCGATGCAGCTGGTGGTCGAGACCGTGGCGGAGGTGATCGGCGTCGAGGCCTGCTCGGTCTACCTGTACGACAAGCACAGCGATGACCTGACGCTGCGCGCCACGCGCGGCCTCAACGCCGCGGCGATCGGCCAGGTGCGCGTCGCCATGGGCGAGGGCATCACCGGCTGGGCCGCGCGCGAGGGCCGCCCGGTCGCCATCCGCGACGTCCGGCGCGACGCGCGCTTCCACGTCGAGCCGGCGCTCGGCGAGGAGCAGTTCCGCGCCATACTGGCGGTGCCGATCGTGCTCTTCAGCGCCGAGCGCTTCCACCTCGGCGCCGCGAAGCTCCAGGGCGTGATCACCATCCAGACCACCGGCCCGCGCGACTTCACGCCCGAGGAGATCAACTTCGTCGAGACCGTCGCCGGCGAGCTGGCGTTCTTCGTGGTTAACGCCCAGCTCTACCAGCAGACCGACGAGCAGCTGCACCAGAAGGTCCGCGAGCTGACGACGCTGCAGCAGGTGTCCAAGCGCATCGCCGAGCAGCTCAAGTCCGAGGAGGTGCTGAAGCTGATCGTCTCCAAGTCGGTCGAGCTGGCCCACGCCGACCGGGCCGATATCTTCCGCTGCGACGAGGACGGCCGGCTGGAGCTGGCTGCCACCCACGGCGGCAACCCGCAGGGCGTCGTGCCGGACTTCATCGCGCAGGCGGTGCGCGAGGCCCGCCCGCTGGCGGTGCTCAACGCCTACAACGACTCGCGCTACCCCGAGCTGGCGCGCGTCGCCGCCCAGGAGGGCTTCCAGTCGCTGTTCTGCATGCCGCTGCGCGTCCAGAACAGCCGCACGATCGGCGCGATCTGCCTCTACACCCGCGAGTCGCGCCACTTCGACTACGAGCAGGTGCGGCTGCTCTCCACCTTCGCCGATGAGGCGGCGATCGCGATCGAGAACGCCCGGCTCTACGAGGAGAGCCAGCGCGCGCTGGCGGTCAAGTCCGCCATGCTCCAGGAGATGCACCACCGCGTGCGCAACAACCTCCAGACGATCTCCGCGCTGCTGACGATGCAGCAGCGCCGCCTGGAGCCCGCCAGCCGCGGCGCCATCGCCCTGCGCGACAGCGTGGCGCGCATCCAGGCCATCGCCGGGGTCCACAACCTGCTCTGCCGCGAGGACATCGGCGTCACCACCGTCGACGCCGTCGCGCGGCAGATCGTCGAGAGCGCGCAGGTCAGCCTCGTCACCCCCGACCGGCCGATCAGCTTCGACATCCGCGGCGACGCGGCGCGCGTGGGGAGCCGCGAGGCCACGGTGCTGGCGATCATCCTCAACGAGCTGGTGGTCAACGCCATGTCGCACGGCCTGGCGGTGGCCGGCGGGCAGGTGGTGATCGAGACCACGCAGGAGGGCGAGGACATCACCGTCGAGGTGCGCGACGACGGCCCGACGCACGTGCCCGACGAGCCGGCCTCCAACAGCTCCGGCAGCGGTCTCGGGCTGCAGATCATCCGCACGCTGGTCACCGAGGACCTGCAGGGGGAGTTCGATCTCTCCCAGTGCGACGGCTGGACCGTGGCGCGCCTGCGCTTCCCGCAGCGCGAGACCGACCTCGTGTGAGCGCCTGCTTTCGCTATGCGAAAACAGCGCCGCCGGCATCCGGAGCGCGTTCCCGGAGCCAAGCTCTGCCCGTTCAGCGGGTCGAGGCGGGAGCCTGGCGCTGCGGCCCGCCCGCCCTTCGCCGCCCGACCCGCAGCCGAGGGACCTGCCGCCACCCGATCCCCTTCGCCGCCCGGGGCGCCGCCGCTGGCGCCGGTGCGGCAGCGGTGTGGCTCGCTTCCATCTGACTGAGCAGCGAGGACCTTCCGATGACTGACCGAATCGCTCGTCTGCAGGAGGCCATGCGCGCGGCGGGCCTCGACGCCCTGGCGATCGCCTGCGGCGCGAACATGTTCTACCTCACCGGGCTGGACTTCCACACCAAGCTGCGCCTGACGCTGGCGCTGATCCCGGCGTCGGGCCAGCCGGCGCTGGTGCTGCCGCAGATGGAGGCCGGCCGCGCCACCGAGCTGGCCCGCGCCCCGCTGCGGCTCTACCCCTGGGGGGACGCCGAGGGGCCCGGGGAGGCGCTTCGGCAGGCCGCCGCCGACCTCGGCCTGGCCGGGAGGCGCGTCGGCGTCGAGCACACCGTGATGCGCGTGTTCGAGCTGCGCGCCCTGGAGGCCGCCGCGCCGGGGGTCGCGGTCGAGGACGCGACGCCGCTGCTGGCCGGCCTGCGCATGGCCAAGGACGCCGAGGAGCTGGCGGCGATGCGCCAGGCGGTGCGGGTGATCGAGGAGGCGCTGCGGGCCGCGCTGCAGCAGGCCGCGCCCGGCATGACCGAGCGCGAGCTGGCGGATCTCTGGGAGCGGGGCATCCGCGCCGCCGGCTGCCTGCCCTCGTTCGAGACCACCGTCGCCGCGGGCCCGAACGGCGCCAACCCGCACCACAGCAGTGGCGACCGGCGCCTGCAGCCGGGCGACCTGGTGGTGCTGGACGGCGGCGCGGTGTACAACGGCTACGCCTCGGACATCACCCGGACGGTCGCCGTCGGCCAGATCTCCGACGAGGACCGGCGGATCTACGAGCTGGTGCTCGCCGCGAACGCGGCCGGGCGCGCGGCGGCGGCACGCCCGGGGGCCACCGGCGAGTCGATCGACGCCGCCGCGCGCCGCGTGATCGAGGAGGGCGGCTACGGCCCGCAGTTCATCCACCGCACCGGCCACGGCCTGGGGATCGACGTCCACGAGCCGCCGTTCATCGTCGCCGGCAGCCGCGACCCGCTCCCCGTCGGCGCGACGTTCACCGTCGAGCCGGGCATCTACATCGCCGGGCGCCTCGGCGTGCGCATCGAGGACGACATGGTCATCACCCCCGATGGGGCCGAGAGCCTGACCACATTCCCGCGGGAGCTCATTGTTATCTGAGGACCTACACGGCGCTGCGGCGCCTGCCACAGGCGGTCTGGTGGGCCTAGGCCCGCGGGGCCGCTTTCCACGTCAGGGAGCGCTCTGCCAGCTCGCGCGCTCCCTGACGCAGTCAGGCTGAAGCAGCGCAGCGTTCATCGTCACCCGGTTAGCTTCATCATATGGATCAACCACCACTCCTCGATATCCCACCCGTCCCGACCCCAACCACGGTCCAGCTGGTCGAGAGCCTGCTCTTCATCGCCGGCGAGCCGGTGGCTATCGCGGACCTGGCGCGGGCGCTGGAGATCCCGGCCGACGCCGTGGAGGCCGCGCTCGAGGACCTGGCGCGCGCCTGCGAGGGGCGCGGGGTGCGGGTGCAGCGCCACGGCGGCCGGGCCCAGCTCGTCTCGGCGCCCGAGGCCGCCGCGGCGGTGGAGCGCTTCCTGGGCGTGCAGGGCCAGCCCCGCATCTCGGCGGCGGCGCTCGAGGTGCTGGCGATCATCGCCTACCGGCAGCCGGTCACCCGCGCGCAGGTCGAGGCCATCCGCGGCGTGGACAGCGGCGGGGTCATCCGCGCGCTGCTGGCCCGCGAGCTGATCGCCGAGGTCGGGCGGCTCGAGACGGTGGGCCGGCCGATCCTGTACGGGACCACCCCCGAGTTCCTGCGCCAGTTCGGCCTCAGCAGCCTGGCTGAGCTGCCGCCGCTCGAGCTCTTCGGCCCGCAGGGCGGCGAGGCGGCAAACGACCGTGAGTCGTCGGGAGAGGCCGCCTGACCGCCCAGTTTTTCCACACTTCACCCAAGTTATCCACAAGATTGTGGATAGCGCTTGACAGCTTGGGCCGTGTTGCCACACATCACTGCGATGCGGGATGTCACCCAGCGCCACCGTGGGCATGGCGAAGTTATCCACATGGCGGCGTCTGACAAGTCGACATATGCTTGTGTCACATGCCCAGAATCCGCAAGAGAGACGGGTATACGACCGCCGGACTATATAAGGAAGCGTTATAGATATCGCCCCCCCGTCGGCTTGAAAAGCGGGGAGGCATGCGGTATCATCCCCACCACACGCAAGTACGCGTCCCCATTCTCTCTGGTTCCGAGGTAGCTGCCAGAGTGTCGGACGCTCCACGCCACAGACCGCGCGGAGCGGGGTATACGAGTCTGCCCGAAATGGAGGCCCTGTGTGAATCTGACCAAGATTTGGAACGCAACACTGGGCACGCTGCAAGTCCAGACCTCGCGCCAGGAGTTTAATACCTGGCTGCGGCGAGCATCGCTGATCTCCGTCGAGAACGGCGTAGCCACGATCGGCACGCCGAGCGCCTTCTACAAGGAGGGGCTTGAGAGTCGGTACAGCGGGGCGCTGCGCGAGCTGTTGAGCAGCCTGGTGGGCTTCCCGGTCACGATCCGGGTGGTCATCGCAGGGTCACAGCCGCGCGCGGATGCGGGGTTCTTCGGTCGGGAGCACGGGGCAGAGCTGCACAGCATGGCTGGAGTCGAGCGGTCTGCCGGCTACGACCTCGGTGGCCAGGGCGGGGCGCCGGCGGCACTTCAGCCCGGCTACGCGAACGGGCACGCCAACGGCCATGAGCCGCGCGCCGCACACACCCCGCAGGCGAGCCACACCGGCGTGTACGACCGGCTGCCGATGCAGCAGCTGGAGTTCACCAGCGCAGTGCGCAGCGGGATGCTCAACGCCCGCTACACCTTCGACCGCTTCATCGTCGGGCCGAGCAACCGCCTGGCGAACGCCGCCTGCATGGCGGTGGCCGAGCACCCCGCGGCGGCCTACAACCCGCTGTTCCTGTACGGCGGCGTGGGCCTGGGCAAGACTCACCTGCTGCACGCGATCGGCAACTACGCGCTCGACCGCGACCCCGAGATCAACGTCCTCTACGTCTCCTCGGAGAAGTTCACCAACGATCTGATCAACGCCATCAGGCGCCAGCAGACCGAGGAGTTCCGGGTCCGCTACCGCAACATCGACATCCTGCTGATCGACGATATCCAGTTCATCGCCGGCAAGGAGAGCACGCAGGAGGAGTTCTTCCACACCTTCAACACCCTGCACTCCTCCGGCAAGCAGATCGTGATCTCGTCCGATAAGCCGCCGAAGGCCATCCTGACGCTCGAGGAGCGGCTGCGCTCGCGCTTCGAGTGGGGGCTGATCGTGGACGTGCAGATGCCGGACCTGGAGACGCGCACGGCCATCCTGCGCGCCAAGGCCGAGCAGATGCTGACCGACATCCCGGCCGAGGTGATCGACTTCCTCGCCCACCGCATCCAGAGCAACATCCGCGAGCTCGAGGGCTGCCTCAACCGCGTCGTGGCCTACGCCCAGATGACCGGCGCGCCGGTGAGCGTCGAGGTGGCCACCGCCGCGCTCTCCGAGCTGCTCGACACCAGCCGCCGGCGGCGGATCTCCCCCGAGACCATCCTGCGCGAGGTGGCCGACTTCTACGGCGTGGACCTGCGCGCCATGCAGGGCCGCGGCCGCAGCCGCAACATCGTCATCCCGCGCCAGGTGGCTATGTATCTGCTCCGCGAGGAGACCGAGTCGAGCCTGGTGGACATCGGCCGGATGCTCGGGGACCGCGACCACACCACGGTGATGTACGGCTGCGAGAAGATCGCCGAGGAGCTCAACACCGACTCGCGGCTGCGCCAGGAGGTCAACACCATCCGCGAAAAGCTGCTGCAGGGGAATACCGGCTAGTGCGATGTGCGGAGCGCTGAGACGCCCTCAGCATTCCGCGCTCAGCACTGATCTGGCTGCCCCGTCCGCAGCCGCTCTTGTGCGGGTCTGGTACGGCGCACGCCCCTCCTCGGGCGCCGCCGCACCGACCCGCACCACGTGTTGTGTGAGCAATACTTTCCGTGTTGTGTTAGCGTTACTTGACAACAGCGGTGCCACCGCTTATTCTGTGCCCGCTTGAGTTAAACCTTCGTTAGAGGAATGCATACGATGCATCAGGATACCTGGACGCCGCTGATGGGGCCCACGCTCGGCCCCGATGAAGAGTTGAACTTTACAACCGCAGGTGAGACGCGCAGCGCACTCGTGAACTGGTTTGCGCGCGGGCTGACCGCCGCCCTCGAGCGCCACGGGCACGAGTTTCAGGAGCCAGCGCCCCCCGACGCGGCGCCAGACCAGCACCCGCCGGTGCGGCTGGTGCTGAACCTGTGCGACATCGAGCGCCCGCGCCCGATCCACCGCCGCGGCCAGGGCACCTTCGTCGCGACGATCGTCGAGGGCGTGGACGACCAGCGCGATGTGATGAAGGCCGCCTACCCGCTGATCGTCCGCTCGCTGGCGAACATGGTGATCTACCTCACGCGCGTGGACGGCGTGCTGGAGAGCCACTTCATCACCATCGAGCAGGGCCACTACACCGTGCGCCTCACCGACTCCGAGGAGGCGTTCTTCGACCAGATCTACGGCCGCATCCAGCCGCTGGCCTGCAGCCACCTGGTGATCAACAACGACTTCGTCCCGGACCTGCCCGATAACCTGTGGCAGGGCGACGAGACGACGCGCCAGATCGGCTGGGCCGGCAAGAAGCTCGACGCGATGGGGCTGCTGCCGGCGGCCATCCCCATCCACGAGTACCTCTCCGAGCGCGAGCTGCGCCACGTCAAGCGGCTGTACGGCATCGGCGGGCTGAGCTACGGCAACCTGAGCGCCCGCGCCCTGCACAACCCCGCCCACTTCTGGATGTCCGCCTCGGGCGTCGACAAGAGCAAGCTCGAGACGGTCGGGCGCGATATCCTGCTCGTCACCGACTACATCCCCGAGAAGCTCATGATCCGCCTGAGCGTCCCGGCCAACGTCGAGCCGCGGCGGGTCTCGGTGGACGCCATCGAGCACTACATGATCTACCGCGAGCACCCGTCGGTCGGGGCGATCGTGCACATCCACGCCTGGTGGCGCGACCCGATCCCGTCCACCGAGGTGAACTACCCGTGCGGCACCTACGAGCTGGCCCGCGAGGTCGCCGAGCTGGTGCGCCAGGAGCCGGACCCCTCGCGCGCCGTCGTCGGCCTGAAGAACCACGGCCTGACGATCACCGGCCACTCGCTCCCCGAGATCTTCGAGCGCATCGAGGGCAAGATCGTGCCGCAGGTGCCCATGTCGTAGTCGGCAGACAAATCGTCAGTGGCCGGTAGACAGTAGTCAGCGATCAGTACCATAGTGCGCTCGATGACGCGCAGCGGGTGCTGAGCCCTGGCTACTGCTCGTTTATGCACTGGAGGCAGCGATGGGCGTGCTGGACGGCAAAGTGGCAATTGTCACCGGCGCTACCGGCGGCCTCGGCCCGGCGGTGATCGCGGCGCTGCTCGGCGCGGGGGCGGCGGTGTTCGCGCCCCACCGCCGGGAAGGCGATCTCGACCGCCTGCGAGCCGAGCTGGCCCTGCCCGCCGACGCGCGGCTCTCGGGGGCGGTGCTGGACCTGACCGACGAGCAGGCCGTCGAGCGCGCCTACGGGCAGGCGGCGAGCGACCTGGGCGGGATCGACATTCTGGTGAACATCGCCGGGGGGTTCGGCGGCGGCAAGCCGGTGGCCGAGACCGGCTGGGACACCTGGCAGCACATGCTCGATCTCAACCTGAAGACAGCGGTGCTCTCGTGCAGGGCGGCCGTGCCCCACCTGCAGGCGCGCGGCGGCGGCGCGATCGTCAACTTCGGCACGCGCACCGCGACGCAGCCGGGCAAGAACCTGGCCGCCTACGCCGCTTCCAAGCGCGCGGTGATCCAGCTGACCGAGGCGCTGGCCGCCGAGCTGCGCGACTCCAACATCACCGCCAACGTGGTGCTGCCGAGCACGATCGATACGCCAGATAACCGCAAGAGCAGCCCGAAGGCCGACTTCAGCCGCTGGGTGAAGCCCGAGGAGATCGCCAAGGTCGTCCTGTTCCTCGTCGGGCCCGATGCGCGGATCATCTCCGGCGCGACGATCCCGGTGTACGGCCGGGCGTAGCGGCGCGCCGGCCGGGCGCCGCTACCTCAGCCGCGTCACGGCCGTGATGATCACCAGGACCACGAACATCAGCAGGAACAGGTTCAGGCTCACCAGCAGCCAGGGGAGCGCGCCGAGGGCGAAGCCGACGCCGACCGCCACCTGTATCGGCCGGCCGCGCTTGGTCTTCGTCAGCCGGTCCGCGATGCGGATCACCAGCTCGGCGACCGCCGGGGCCAGGAAGATGATGATCAGGAAGACGAAGAACCCGCGCGCGAAGAGCAGGAACGGGAGGCAGATCAGCGCTGCCGCCACCAGCGCGACGACCCCCGCGACGATCGCGTTGGCCGTCGAGACCTGGTAGTTGGCCGGGCGGCGCGCCCTGCGGCACTCCGGGCAGAGCTGGCCCACCGGCGTGATCTGGGCGCAGGCGCCGCAGATCGGCCGCTCGCACTGCACGCAGCGCAGCCCGGTCTCGCGGTCCGGGTGGCGGTAGCAGTAGAGCGTCTGAGTCGCCGGCGCTGCCTCGGGCGGCTCCGGCGCCGAGAGCAGCGGCGAGGCATCTCCGCTCGCGATGCGCTCCTCGCGGCGGCGCGAGGGCGCGATCTGCAGCCCCTCGGCCTGGAGCTTCTCCACATACGCGAGGCTGGCGCGCGCCTCGGCGTGGTTCGGATCGAGGGTCAGCACGCGCTGCAGGTGCTCGCGCTTCTCGGACAGGATCGGCACCACGCTGCTGAGCCCGAGCCACGCCTCCACACTCTCCGGGTCGAGCTCGGTGGCGCGGCGGAAGCTGTTGCGAGCTGCGAACGTGTCGCCGGCTAGGGCGGCGGCGCGGCCCTCCTGAATCAGCTGCTGCACCTCGGCGGCCGTCGACTCAGCCATCATCCCCTCAAAATCACTCTTCATCTCTAACATACTCCATTATAACGCCACGCCGGGCGTATCAGTGAGGAGACCTCGCACGCAGCCGTGGCGGCCGCCTGTCTTCCGAGGAAGTGTGGAGAGCCGCGGGCCTCCTACCACGGGCCTTTTGCCGGGAGGTGTGGAGGGCCGCAGGCCTTCCACGGACGTTTCGCGAACGTTCGCGCCACGTCGCCCCAGCCGGCCGGGAGGTGTGGAGGGCCGCAGGCCCTCCACGGACGATTATTTCCGTTGCTCTGGGGCGACTTCGTCGCCGCAGAGCAACGGCAGACTCTAAAAAAGACGAAGCCTCTCCCACCCCCCGAAGGGGTGCGGGGGCGAAGCCACCGATGTTGCCCGTAAGCGCCGCATGATATAATACGCGCTGCCCCACCGGAGGATGCGCCCGCCAGATGAGAGAACGCCCGGCATGACAGACGCGCCGCTGACACTGATGATGGTCCACGCCCACCCCGATGACGAGGTGGTCGGCACCGGGGGCACCCTGGCGCGCTACGCCGAGCACGGCGCCCGTACGGTGCTCGTCACCGCGACGCTCGGCGAGGAGGGCCAGATCGTCGACCCCGCGCTGAACACGCCGGAGGTCAGGGAGCGCCTGGGCGAGGTGCGCCGCGCGGAGCTGGCCCGCTCGGCCGAGATCCTGAAGATCAGCCGGGTGGAGCTGCTCGGCTACCGCGACTCCGGCATGGCCGGGCTGGAGTCCAACAGCCACCCCGCGTGCTTCAACATGGCCGACCCGGACGAGGCGACGGGACGCCTGGTGCGGCTCATCCGCGCCCACCGGCCGCACGTGCTGGTGACCTACAACGAGCGGGGCGGCTACGGCCACCCGGACCACATCGCCTGCCACCGGACGACGCTGGCCGCCTGGGATGCCGCCGGCGACCCGGCGCGCTACCCCGAGGCCGGCGCGCCCTGGACGCCGCTGAAGCTCTACGCGGTCGCCTCGCCCCGCAGCCGCTGGCAGCGGCTGTTCGAGGCGCTGCGCGAGCGCGGGGTGCCGGGCCCGCACGAGAGCCCGGACTTCGACATCGAGCTCTTCACCGTGCCAGACGAAGAGGTGACGACCGCCATTCAGGTGGCGGGTTACCAGGATCGCCTGCGCGAGGCGATGCTTGCCCACCGCACCCAGTTCGGCGCCGATGGGCCGTTCGCGGGGCTCCCGGAGGAGCTCATGCGCGAGTTCGGCGGCTATGAGTTCTTCACCCTGCTCGCATCGCGTGTGCCGCTGCCGCAATCCCCGCACCGCACGACGAGCGCGGGCCTGGGATACGAGGACGACCTCTTCGCCGGAGTGCGGGAGAGCGGCGCGTAGCCAGCATCCTCGCCGACTCGCCAGGAGGGCCGGGGCGGGTTCCGCGCTCGCTGCTAACCCTCCGGCAGCGAGCGCCGACGTAGCCGCCCGATGAACAACAGAGGAGGGACGTCATGGCCGACACACCGACCTGCCAGGTGGTCAGGAGTGAGACGACCTACGCGGGGAAGCAGGGCCTCACCTACTTCTCCGGGGTCTCCGCCGAGAGCGTCGGGGCGCGTGGGATCTGCATGCACATGCTGCGCATGCCGCCCGGGGCGCGCGCCAACCCCCACTACCACGAGAGCCACGAGACGGCGATCTACGTTCTGAGCGGCGAGGCCGGGATGTGGTACGGCCCGAACCTCGAGAACCACCTCGTCGTCCGCGCCGGGGAGTTCCTGTACATCCCGGCCGGCGTGCCGCACCAGCCCTACAACGACGGCGACGAGGAGTGCGTGGCCGTCCTGGCGCGCACCGACCCGAACGAGCAGGAGAGCGTGGTGCTCTGTCCGGAGCTTGACCGCCTGCGCTGCTAACGGAAGCGAGGTTGCTTATGAGCAGCGACGTAGCGGAGTATCGTTTCTTTCTGGCCGGCGAGTGGCGCGCCGGCACGCCCTACACGGTGAGCTGCCCCTACGACGGCGCCCCGGTGGCGACGGTCCACCGGGCCGGGCCGCAGGACCTGGAGCAGGCCATCCAGGCCGCCGTCCGCGCCTTCGAGGAGACCAGGCGCACGCCGCTCCACCGCCGGGCCGCGGCGCTGCGCAAGATCAGCGAGACGATCGCCGCCCGCGCCGAGGACCTGGCCCGCACGATCGCGCTGGAGGCCGGCAAGCCGATCCGCCAGGCGCGCGCCGAGGTCGCCCGCAGCGTGACGACCTTCGGCGCCGCCGCCGAGGAGGCCGCGCGCTCGCACGACGAGGCGCTGCGGCTGGACGCGGCGCCGGGCGGCGAGGGGCGCCAGGCGATCGTGCGCCGCTTCCCGATCGGGCCGGTGGCCGCGATCACCCCCTTCAACTTCCCGGTGAACCTGGTGGCCCACAAGCTGGCGCCGGCGATCGCCGCCGGCTGCCCGGTGGTGCTGAAGCCGGCCTCGCAGACTCCGATCTCGGCGCTCAAGCTGGCCGAGATCATCGCCGAGTCCGGCTGGCCGCCGCAGGCGCTCAGCGTGCTGCCGCTCAGCAGCGATGATGCCGCCCCGCTGGTGGAGGACGAGCGCTTCAAGCTGCTGACCTTCACCGGCTCGCCCGCGGTGGGGTGGGACATGAAGCGCCGCGCCGGCCACAAGCGGGTCACGCTGGAGCTCGGCGGCAACGCCGGCTGCATCGTCCACTCCGACGCCGACCTGCGCGTCGCGGCCGAGCGCTGTGTGACGGGCGGCTTCTCCTACGCCGGCCAGAGCTGCATCAGCGTCCAGCGCATCTTCGTCCACGCGCCGGCCTACGAGGAGTTCATGGACCTGTTCGTGCCGAAGGTGCGCTCGCTGAAGGTCGGACACCCGCTCGACGAGGACACCGACCTGGGCTCGCTGATCGGCGCCCGGGACGGCGAGCGGGTGGCCGAGTGGCTGGCCGAGGCGCGCGCCAGCGGCGCCGAGTGCCTCGTCGGCGGCGATGTGAGGGGCAGCGTGGTGCAGCCGACGGTGGTGGTGAAGGCCGGGCCGCAGCTGCGCGTCAACAGCCAGGAGATCTTCGCGCCGGTCGTGACCGTGCAGACCTACGAGCGCTTCGAGGAGGCGCTGGCGGCGGTGAACGACAGCGACTACGGGCTGCAGGCCGGGGTGTTCACGCGCGACGTGGGGCGGATCTTCCAGGCCTACGAGGCGCTCGAGGTCGGCGGCGTGATCGTGGGCGATGTCCCGACCTGGCGGATCGACCCGATGCCCTACGGTGGGGTCAAGCAGTCCGGCTTCGGCCGCGAGGGGCTGAAGTACGCGATCGAGGAGATGACCGAGCCGAAGCTTCTGGTCATCAACCTCTCGTGAGCGGCGGCTCGCGCGGCGCCCCTACCCCCGCACCCAGGCCCGCCACTCGTCCGCGAGCTCCTCGAGCGGCTTGCCCAGCACCCCCTGGTAGTCCGCCGAGCCCGGCTCGCGGCTGGCGCTGCTGCGGTACAGCTCGTCCAGCTTCTCCATGCCGTAGCGCTCGACGAGGAAGTCGAAGAACGAGGCCCACAGCTCGTAGGCGTTGTTCGTGCCGTAGCCGGTGATCTGCAGCAGGCGCAGCGGGCACCCGTTCGCCTCGATCTGGCGCGCGCGCTCCCTCCAGCTCGCGGCCCTGTAGCGCGCGAGCCAGAGCCGGCCGGTGATCCAGGTGGCCTGGCCCTCGAGCAGCAGCAGGTCGGCGCGCTTCTGGACGACGGGCCCGTAGCGGCGCGCCTGCAGGTGGTGGGCCAGCTCGTGCGCCGCCACCATCACCGCGCGGTCGATGCTCCCGTGTGGCTGGTAGAACACCTCGGCCCGGCCCTCCTCTGTGTAGGCGATCCCGCGCGTGTCGGAGTCGGGGGCGCGCGCCGTCCGGTAGAACGCCAGCGAGATGCGCCGGTCGAGGGTGGTGCCGAAGCGCTCTTCGTTAAGGCGCAGCAGCTCCTCCAGCAGCGGCGCCACCTCGGCCACCTGCTCCGGGCTGAAGGTATGGATGCCGACGTAGATGTCCAGCCGCTCGGTCTGGGCGACGAGCGTCCCGGGCATCGGCGGGCCGTTGCCGCTGATGCGCGGCGGGGCGGGGAGTGTGAGGCTGCCGCGCGGGCCGGCGAGGTTGACGATCGGCGGCGAGGGCGCTGCGGCGAGCTGCGGGGCGAGGTCCACCCCCCTGATGCTCGGGCCGATCGGAAGGGCGACGGTGAACGAACCGGCCGCCGGGCGCTGCTGGGGCAGCGTGGTGAAGGCTCGGTCGACCCTCCCTGGCGCGCGTGGGCTAGCGCCGATCGTATCGGGCGGGAGCGGCCCGGTGGCGGTGAGGTTGAGCGCGAAGGCAACGGAGACGATCAGCGCCAGGCACTGGGAGGCGATGCGTGGCATGGCATCCAGCTCAAGGTCTGCGCAAACCGGTGCCCGGCGACGAGCCTGGTCGCCCGGACTCCCGAAAAACAGCGTTGAGGCATCGAACGTGCGCTGCCCTTGTACCACAGCACCTCGGAGCTGTCAAATCTCAATAGTACTTCCCGCGCACCCCGCGATGGGACTTCTGTAGCGCCGAAGTCAGCCGGATCGGGTTACTCTGCGGCCTAGCCAGGACACGCCGCGCCTGCTACACTAGCCATCGTAGTCGGGATAGCGAAGCCGCGTCATCGCAACCCCAATCTCTCCTTCATCGCACCCACATCGCAGCCCACGCGGCCCATCTGTCCCGCAAAGCGTAACTGCTCCCGCCGCTCTGTACCAGCGAACCTGGCGCAGAGCGGCGGGAGCAGTTCTTTTCAGGCTGCAGAGCTAGCTCGCGCTCTGCCGCTTGCTGAGGAGGGTGCGCTCAGCGGCTCGCGAGCAGCCCGCCGTGGCCCAGCTCCACGATGTCGCGGCGGGTGACGCGCTCGCCGGCCAGCAGCCGCGGGAGCAGCAGGTCCACGATGTTGATGTCGCGCGAGCGGACGCACCCCGGCGCCCCGAGTACCGGCAGAGGGTCGCCCGGGCCATCGAGGTAGGCCAGGAGCAGCAGGTTGCCCGGCTCCACCGGCGCCCCGTAGTGCTCGATGTGCCCGCCGGCGGCGCGGATCCCCTGCGGCGTCACGTCGTCGCGGTCCATGATCGAGGTCTCGCCGGCCACGATCAGCAGCCGCGCGCCAACGCTGCGCAGATCCTCGATGGCGGCCGCCACCGCGCGCTCATCCGGCGGGACGAAGCGCGTCGCGACGATTGTGGACCCGAGCGCGGTCACGCGGGCCTCGATCGCCGGGTAGACGCCCCGCTCGACGCGCCCGCGCGCCGCGGGGCTGCTGACCAGCAGCACCCCTACCGGCGTCGGCCGGAGCGGGCGCAGCCCGACCACGGAGCCGCGGGCGCGGGCGGTCTGCTCGGCGCGCGCCAGCTCCTCCTCGCGCACGGCGAAGGGGATGATCTTGATCGTCGCCACGCGCTGGCGCGCCCGCACGAGGGTGTGGTTCGCAAGTGTGGCGATCGTCAGGCCGTCGACGTCGTTGATCGCCAGCAGCGCCTCGGCGTCCACCTCCACGACCCCATCGGCCTCCGCCAGCAGATTGACGCGGCTGTGGACGGCCGGTGTGGCGATCACGCCCGGCCCGCACACCGCTTCGGCCAGCCGGCGCGCGGCCTCATCCTCGTGGACATCGCCGGGCTCGAGCACCGCCACGCGCACCGTCTCGATCCCCAGCGCGCGCAGCTGCGCCACATTATCGGCGGTCAGCCGGCGCCCCTTGGACAGCAGCTTGTGCCCGGCGTGGTCGGCGAGATTATGGCGCAGGATATGGCCGATCGCCGCATCGATTGGAAGTGTCGCGAGGTACATGTTGCTCGGAATCCTCTGGGCGCACGCCCGCGCAGCCCGCTCAGCGCGGCGCATCGGGCCGCAGGCGGGCGTACTCCTCGGGCGTGTCGATATCCGCCAGCGGGCGATCGTCGTCGAAGTGAACGGTCGCCACGCGGGCCGGATCGGCGGCGATCACCGCGCGGGCGCCCTGGTCCCCGCTGATGCCGAGCAGCTCGGGGAACAGCGCGCGCGCGAACAGCACCGGGTTGCCGCGCACCCCGCGGTAGACCGGCGCGACGATCGCGGCGCCCGTGGCGCGCCACTCCTCGGCGATCCGGCGCACGATCGCAGCGGTGACGAACGGCTGGTCGGCGAGCAGCACGATCGCCGCATCCACCCGCTGGCCGAGGGCCGCGATCCCGGCCCGCAGCGACGCGCTCTGGCCGGCCGCGTAGTCGGGGCAGGGGACGATCGTCACCGGCAGCCCCGCCAGCGCCGCCGTGACCTCATCGGCGGCCGCGCCGACCACCACGAGCAGCGGGTCGAGCTGCGCCGCGAGCGCCTCCTCGGCGGCGGCTCGCACCAGCGGGCGGCCCCCCCAGTCCAGCAGCTGCTTCGGGCGGCCCATCCGCGAGGCGCTGCCCGCCGCGAGCATCACGCCAGCGACGATCTCCGTGCCTGCCATACGCGTGTCTCTCTCAAGCGCGGTGGGTAAGTGCATATTATACCGGCTCCGCGCTTTTCTGGCATCCCGCAGCGGTTTCTTCGCAAGAAAGAGGCCCGGAGAGACTCCGTCCTCCAGGCCCCCTCTATTCCTCCGGCGGCGCGCCTCCTGTCAGAAGGCGCCCGCTCGCGCCGCTACCCCAGGAGCGCCACCGCGCTCGCCAGCGGCTGCTCGGCGACGCCCGGCAGCAGCGCCAGCACGCCCTGGGCCCGCAGCAGCACCGCCCGCTGCTGCTCGTCGGCGGCGGCGAGCCCGCGGTCCACCGCCTGCGCCACTGTGAGCGTGGCGCGCTCCTCCTCCGAGAGCAGCGCGGCCAGAACCGCGGCGCCCTCGGCCAGCAGCTCGCGCGCCGGGCCGAGCTCCAGCCCGGCTGCCGGCGCGGCCCCGCCCGCGCCGCCGTTCGTGTGGCCGTTCACTGGCGGCGCGATGCGATCCAGCAGGCGGCCGCCGATCTCGCGCATGGGCGCCGGGGCGTTCTGGATCACCCCGCCGATCCCGTCCGCCAGGCCCATGAGCCGCAGGATCTGCTGGGCGGTCTCGGGCGTGCCGTACAGCTTGAAGTCCATCGCGGCCATCGCCTCGCCCATCGCGCGGGCCTGGGCCACGCCGATCTCGATCTGGGCCTGGAGGCGCAGCCGCTCCAGCTCCAGGCGCTGCGCCACGCCGTCGTTCGCCGCCAGCGCGTCGGCCATGGCGCGCTGCCCCTCGGCCTCTGCCAGGCCGCGGGCCTTGATCGCCTCGGCCTCTGCCAGGCCGCGGGCCTTGATCGCCTCGGCCTCCTCGCGGGCCGCGTCGGCCTTGGCCTTGATCACCTCGGCCTCGGCCAGGCCAGCGGCGGCGGTGGTGGCCCGCGCCGCCTCGGCGCGCAGCTTCTCGGCGTCGGCGGCGGCCTGGGCCTCGGTGCGGCGGGCCTCGGCGAGGCGGATCGAGGCGGTGGCCTCAGCCTCGGCCTTCTTGTTGAGCGCGGCCGCCTCGGCCTCGGCCTCCTGGATGCGGCGGAACGCCTCCAGCTCGATCTCGTTCTTCTTATTGATCATCTCGCGCTGCGCGTCGCGCTCGGCCTGGATGATCTGGATGCGGGCCTCGCGCTCGGCGGCGGCGGTCTCCTGCACCGTGAACACCTGCTGCTCGGCGGCCTCGCGCTCGGCGGCGATCGCCAGGCGCTGCTTCTCGGCCTCCTCGAGCTTCGCCTGCTGCAGCGCCAGCTGCACCTTGCGCTCCTGGTCGGCCACCTCGATCGCCTGCTGCTTGAGCACCTCGCTGCGCCGCACCTCGCGCTCGCGCTCCTGCTCGGCGAGCTGGATGGCCTGCTGCTTGCGCTGCTGCGCCAGCAGCACCGCCTGCTCCTTCTCCTGCTCGGCCTCGGCGATCGCGCGCTCCTTCATGACCCGCGCCAGCTCGGCGTTGCGCTGCTGCTCGAAGGTCGCCTGGTCGGCGGCGCTCTTCTCCTCGGCCTCGCGGATCAGGATCTCGCGCTGCTGAGTGGCCCTGGCCTGCGCCAGGTTCCGCTCCAGCGCCAGCTTCTCCTGCTCGACCTCGGCGTTACGGCGGGCGATCTCCAGCTCGGCGCTGCGCTCGATGGCGTTCTGCTCCTGCTGGGTAGCGGCGTTGCGGCGGGCGATCTCGAGCTGCTTCTGGCGCTCGATCTCGTTGCGCTCCTGCTCGGCGGCGGCGTTGCGGCGGGCGATCTCGTTCTGGGTCGTCTGGTCGATCTCGTTGCGCTCCTTGAGCGCGTTCTGGATCACCTGCGCGTTCGCCCGCGCCACCTGGGCGCCGAACACGTCGTCTACGCCGAAGCTGCCCTGGCGCGCGGACTTGAGCGTCGTGAGCGAGACCGACTCGAGCACCAGGCCGTTCTCCGCCAGGTCGGAGCGCACCAGGTTCTGGACCCGCTCGACGAACTTCTCGCGCTCCTGGTGCAGGCTCATCAGCGTGAAGGTGGCCGCCACGTCGCGCAGCGCGCCCTCCAGCTTGCTCTCCACCAGCCGCTTGACGGTGTCGGCGTTGACCTGGCCGCCGCCGATCGTGCGCGCGGCGCGTTCGATGTCCTCCGCGACCGGGTTGACCTTGATGTAGAAGATGGCCTTGATGTCCGCGTACTGCGGGTCGATCGTCAGCAGAGCGTTGGCCTCGGTGCGCTCGATGTCGATGTCCATCGTCCGCAGATCGACCCAGGTGATCTCGTGGAAGGCCGGGATGACCCAGTCGCCGCCGTTCACGATCACCTTCGGCTTGCCGCCGCCCGTCTTGACGAACGCCCGGTCGGCGGGCGCCTTGACGTAGAAGCGCGACACCATCGCGAAGAAGGCGACGAGGATGGCGACGAGCGAGCACAGGATGACGCCGATCACGACGCCGAGCTGTGGGACCCCGCCGATGTCGGGCATGGCTGCGATCCTTTCGTTTGGCTGGTTACAGAGCAGACGGCTGTGTGGGCATGGGGCTGTGCGGCGAAGCCGCGCGGCAGCTCCACACCGACAGTTATGCTGAGTTTATCGCCCTACTCGAGCGCGCGGACCAGGAAGCGCCGCTGCGCCTCGTCGTAGTCCAGCAGGGCGACCTCGGTGCGCTCGGGCAGCGGCTCGCCGGCCTGTATGACGGCGAACACCGTGTGCACGGTGCCGTGGGCGTCGCGCACCGCGACGCGGCCGTAGGTCGCGCTGATGCTGTGGCTCACCACGGTGCCGACGCGCCCGACGAGCTGGCGGTGGCTGATGGCGGTGGTGCTGCGGGAGGCGACGCGCGCCAGCACCCGGCTGATCCGGCCGGTGAGCGGGACGGCGGCGACTGCGCTCAGCGCCAGCACGACCAGCAGGAGCGAGCCTGCGTTCCAGCCGAGGGAGTCGATCAGCGCGTTCAGCAGCAGCCCGAGCGCGCCGAAGCTGAGCAGAAACGCCATGAGCACCAGCATCAGCGGCAGCCGCCCGACGCCCAGCAGCGCTAGCGCGCCCTCAGTGAGCCCGGAGTGGCCCTCTGCGTCGGCGTCCGCGTCGGTGTCCGCGTCCACGTCGGCGTCGGCATCGGCATCGATATCGGCGTCCGCGTCGTGGTCGCCGAAGCCGGACGCGATCTGGAGCACGGCGAGCGCCACGGCGCAGCCGAGCGAGACCAGGAACGGGATGTTGTGGCCGGCTAAGAGAAAGGCGAAGATGTTCATAGGAGTCACCTCGCACTGGATCTACGCTGCCAGCCGCTCCGGGTTGCGCCCACTATCGTAACGCTTGGCGGCGGCGCGAGGGAACGCGGAACGATGGCGGTTCGATCGCAAATTCCGAGCGCAGCCACCCCCGGCGGTGCGGGATCTTCGGGCGGGCCGGAGGGCGCAGAAAGCCGCCAGCCGAATTCCGGCCGGCGGCAGGTAGCTTCGCGGGCGCCCTCCACGCTGTGTTCGGGCAGGGATGGCGCTACTTCGTCAGCCCGTGGCGGCAGGCGACGACCTCGGCGATGATGCTGACCGCGATCTCCTCGGGGGTGCGGCCGCCGATCTTGAGGCCGATCGGCGCGTGCAGGCGGGCAAGCTGCTCCTCGGGCACGCCCGCGGCCCGCAGCCGCTCCAGGCGCGCGGCGTGCGTCTTCGGGCTGCCGAGCGCCCCGACGTAGCGCGCCGGGCTCGGCAGCGCGACCATGAGCGCCGGGTCGTCCAGCTTCGGGTCGTGTGTCAGCAGCACCACCATACTGTTGGAGTTGAGCCGCCCCGGCAGCACCTCGTCCGGCCAGGCGTGGATCAGCTCGTCGGCGTGGCTGAAGCGCTCGGGGGTGGCGAACGCGCCGCGCGCATCTATCACCACCGTGCGGAAGCCGAGCGTCTTGGCGAAGGTGACGAGCGGGATGGCGATATGGACCGCGCCGACGATGAACATGGTCGGCGGGGGCGGGTAGGTCTCGACGAACACCTGCACCTCGCCGGCCGGCGTGGGGTAGACGCGCGTCTCGCTCTCGGCGCGCGCGAGCATCGCGAGCGCGTCGCGGGACACGTCGGCGTCGAGGGCCGCGTCGCCGAGCCCGCCGATCGCCGGAGCGTCGGGCCGCACCAGCAGCTTCGCGCCGACCTTCCCCGCGCCGCCCACCACCGTCGCCAGCGCCACCGGCTGCTCCGCCGCCAGCGCCTCTTTGAGCGTCTCGTAGATCGTAGTCATGGCGTTCCTCTCAGGGGCGGCCCCAGTGCAGCGTCCCCAGGCTGCCGCCCGTCAGCTCGACCGGGTCGCCGCCGCATGGGTGCCGCGTGCTCCGCTGCCGGCCGTCGGGGCCTGACGCAGCGATGGCCACGCCGCTCGCATCTTCCGCGCACAGCGCGTGTTGACCCCTGCCGGCACTTCCTGAAAGAGCGCGCTGCTGTTCGTGGACGACAGCAGCGCGGGCGGGATCGGGATGCGCGTGAAAGCCCCTACCAGTCGAGGGGCTCGACGAACACATCGATGATCCCGCCGCAGGCCAGCCCCACGTCCCAGGCGTCGTCGTCCGCGACGCCGAAGTGGAGCAGGCGCGCCTCGCCGGTCGCGATCGCCTGCTGGCAGGCGTCGAACACAGCGCCCTCGATGCAGCCGCCGCTCACCGAGCCGGCCATGCTGCCGCCGGAGGACACGGCCATCTTCGCGCCGACTCCGCGCGGCGCCGAGCCGAGCGTCTTCACCACCGTCGCGATCGCCACGCGCTCGCCGCGGGCGCGCCACTGCTCGATCGCAGGAATGACATCGTTCATCGGACTGCTCCTGTTCTCGGATCTGCCGGTGTGGCGGGGAGGCGGTGAGCCCCTCGCCGCGGCAAGTGGCATGGTAACACAAACGGGTGCCGTCTGAGGTGTGTGCGGGCGCCGCAGGCCGGCGGATGAACAACAGGCCATCTCCCCTTCCGCTGACCCCGGCGCGGGGCCGGCCGATCCAAACTTATGTTAGTTCGGCGGGCGTGGGCGCTGTGAAGAACGCATTCGGAAGAGCAGCGCGCCGCTCTTCCCGCGCCGCAGCCGCGCCCTTGTAAACAGACGTTTATGTGGGTCGTATGGGCGATTCATCCTATTTTCATTCGCAGGCCGCACAATAGCAATCGCCGTTAAGCCTACGTCAAGCAGTCTTTATGACTGTGTTAAGGGCGATGGACGGAGCACGCTGCCTGTGGGGCACGCGAGCAATCGCGCTCTTCTGTTTACGGAAGTGGAAAACGTGCAGCCCGATGCGCTAGATAGCGCGGCCCACGGCGGTCCAGCTGCTGCAGCGCTCGCGGAGGACGATCGACGGGAGCACTCTTCACCTGGCACTGCGCGGGCTTATTGTGAACGCCGACCAGATCCAGGGCCGTAAGAACTGGGAGGTGAAACGGGCCGTGGGGCCGTGACGCATTGATTGACAGAAGATGAGGCCTGTTCGTCCGACGACGATTTCCATGTGAGGAGGATACTGTGTCCGTCTCGATCACCCCAACACTGCTGACCAGCTTCTTCGTGCACCTCGCCGCCGACGTGGTCTCGATCGCGATCGTCGCGTACCTGATCTACTTCCGGCGCCACTCGCGGCGTGACCTGCTGATGGTCTATACCACGCTGAACATCGGGCTGTTCCTGGCGATGACCGTCATCGATCTGCAGGAGACGGCGATGGGCGTGGGCTTCGGTCTGTTCGCCATCCTGTCGATCGTCCGCCTCCGCAGCGAGGAGTTCAGCAACTCAGAGCTCGGCTACATCTTCGTCTCGCTGATCATCGCGCTGATCAACGCCCTGGGTATTACGGATGCTACCCCCGGACCGCTGGACGGGCTCTTCATCCTGGTGCTGAACCTGACGGCCATCCTGGCGGTGTACATCATGGACCACCCGCGGCTGCTGCGGCAGGTTGGGCGGCAGCAGATCATCCTGGACACCATCCACCCGAACGAGCAGAGCCTGCGCGCTGATCTCGAGAAGAGGCTGGGCGTGCGCGTGCTCGACTACGCCATCGCTCACATCGACTACGTGCGTGAGATAACGGTGCTCAACGTGCGCTACGCTACCCAGCCCCAGCAGAGCTGAACCGGCGGCTACCACCGCAGTATCAGGAGGAAAGCATAGTGTCTGATCGTTTTGCACTGCTCACCGCGCAGTTCGATCCCATCTCGCTCGAGGAAATCAATCGACGCGCGGCGCTCCAGACACGCGCAGACAACAAGTACTTCCTGCCGTGGTCGGTGTTCAGCACCTTTATGGAGACACTGCAGCGCACGCATGTCATGCTCGACATCGATGGGCAGCGCATCTTCACCTACGACACGCAGTACTTCGATACTGCGGGCCTCCACAACTACTGGTGTCACGTGCAGAAGCGCCGCAAGCGCTTCAAGGTGCGGAGCAGGCGGTACGTCGATAACGGCCAGTACTTCTTCGAGATCAAGCTGAAGAGCGGCCGTGGAGAGACGGTCAAGTACAAGATCAAGTACCGCGAGGAGGACTGGGGCGCAGTCACGCCAGCGGCGGCGGCCTTTCTGAAGGAGTGCCTCCACAAGTCTTACGGCATCGAGTTTGCCGAGCCGCTGATGCCGACGGTTCGAACGGTGTACCAGCGCATCACCGTGATGGCGCTGGACAACAGCGAGCGGATCACCTGCGACTTCAACCTTGCCTTCGGGGCCAGCAACCGCTGGCAGGGCCGCATGGCCGACGACTACGTGCTGGTGGAGACGAAGTCGGCGCGCGGGCGCGGGAAAGCGGACCAGCTCTTGTGGCGCCTAGGGGCACGGCCGACCTCGGGCAGCAAGTACTGCCTGGGTGTCTCCCTGATCTGGCCGAATGTCCGCTGCAACCCCTTTTACAAGGTCCGCAAGAGCTACTTCGTTCGCGAGGCGGACGGCGAGGCAGGCGAGCGCTTCTACGAGCCGCCAGCGGCGGCGGTTGTTGCACGCGCACTCGGCGAGACGCAGGCGGCTGTGCCTAGCTCTATGCCGGTGCCGAGCACTGCCTCGATGCTGTTCGAATAAGACCATCCTAGCGACAGAGGAAGGCAGGCTTGAGCTGCTGCCTGGGGATCTGGCAGTGGCTTGGCTCACTCATGCCTGGAAGCGGCTCCCTGCCGGCGCAGCGCCGCGCCGGTGACCCCAAAGACGGTTACACGGTCAGAAGTTAGCCATTGCCGGCTATCCGCACAGGAGTGGCGTATGCGTTCACAACTTGCCAGACTTGCATCTTTTTTCATCTTCCTGCTGGCATTGATCTGCACAGCCGCTGCGCCCTTCCCAGCCAGTGCGCAGACCGTCGCCGCCCCGCCCGCCTTCAGCGTGCCGCGAGGGTTTTATGACACTGCGTTTAACTTGAGCCTGAGCAGCCCAGGGGCGACTATTCGCTACACCTTGGACGGCAGCACCCCCAGCCCGACCCACGGCACGGTGTACGCCGGCCCGATCCGGATCGACACCACGACGGTAGTGCGCGCGATCGCCTACATCACGCCGGCGAACCGCTCGCCGGTGGTGACGCACACCTACATCTTCCTTGACGCGGTGCGCGGCCAGCCTGACTCGCCGCCCCCCGGGTGGCCTTCGATATTTGCGCTTCGAGACCTGGACGGCGAGTACCCGGCCGACTACGGGATGGACCCGGAGGTGACCGAGTACCCTGACAACGCCTCCAAGTTCGACGCGGTCATGAAGTCGCTGCCGACGCTGTCGCTCGTCACCGACCTGCCGTACCTGTGGAGCCCGGCCTACGGCATCTACTTCAACCCTGAGGCGAAGGAGACCCCCCAGCGGCCCGACCCGCTCGGCACGCGCTGGGAGCGCCCGGTCTCGCTTGAGTGGATCAACCCGGACGGCACCACCGGCTTTGCGCAGATGGCCGGCGCGAGCATCGACGGCGAGACCAGCCGCCGGCCGCACCGCCAGCCCAAGAAGAACTTCCGCATCTCCTTCGGCGCGCCCCACGGCACCGCCGCGCTGGACTTCGAGCTGTTCGACACCAGCACCAGCCTTCCGGCCGGGGCGTTCGAGCAGATCGTGCTGCGCAACGGCGGCAACCGCTCGTGGTCGTACTTCGACCGCGACCAGCGCCGCGAGGCCGACTACATCAACGACGAGTGGGCCCGCCGGGCGTGGCTCGCGATGGGCAACCTGGCGCCGCGCGGCACCTACGTCCACCTGTACATCAACGGGCTGTACTGGGGCCTCTACAACGTCACCGAGCGGCTCGACGGCAGCTTCCTGCAGTCGTACCTCGGGGGCACCGCCGCCGACTACGACGTCCTGCAGGCCAGCGACGACGCCAGCAACAGCCCCACCGCCATCGCTGGCACCGTGGACGCCTGGAACGAGCTGCTCGCGCTCGTCTCCGGCACCGACCCGATCGACAACACGCTGTACCAGCAGATCAAGACCCGGGTGGACGTGGTCAACCTGGCGGACTACTTCGTCCACGCGCACTACATCGGCAAGACCGACTGGCCGTTCCACAACTGGAACGCCTATCGCGCGCGCACCGGCACGGACACCCGCTTCAAGTTCGCGCCGATGGACAACGACACCGGGCTGAACAAGGTGACCGAGAACACCACCAACCTGACCGACGACGTCGGTGCGCCGGATGCGCCAGAGTATGTGTTCCGGCGGCTGACCACCAACCCTGAGTTCCGCCAGGTGCTGGCCGACCGGCTCTACAAGCACGTGGTCGCCCCCGGTGGCGCGCTGACGCCAGCGGCGTGCTCGGCGCTCTACAGCGAGCTGGCCGACATCGTCGACCAGGCGGTGATCGGCGAGTCGGCCCGCTGGGGCGATTACATGCGGGACAAGTACCCGCTGACCAACAACGCGCCGAAGGGGTGGCCGGCCTACCTGCACAGCCGCGACCTGCCGAACAGCTACACCGACCCGGCCAATCAGGTGAACGATGTCGACCAGAAGACCTGGGTGCAGGTGCGCAATGAGAAGCTCAACAACTACTGCCCCCAGCGCAGCACCAACGTGGTGAACCAGTACGTCACTAACGGCTGGTACCAGACGGCGCCGCAGCCCCCGGCGATCTCGCAGCCCGGCGGGATGATTAACTCCGGCGGCACGGTCACGCTGAGCAACTCGCCCAACGGCAACGCGGGCACGATCTACTACACCACCAACGGCGTCGACCCGCGCGCCGAGGGTGGCGCGCTCGCGCCCGGCGCGCAGAACGGCGGCAGCAACTCGGTCAACATCACGATCTCGGCCACCACCACGATCAAGGCGCGCGTGCAGAACGGGGGCAACTGGAGCCCGCTGCTGGAGTACACCTTCTACATCTCGCAGCCGTTCCAGAACCTGGTAATCAACGAGATCCACTACAACCCGGTCGTGTCGTCCGACCAGGCGGGGCAGAACCCGGATGACTTCGAGTTCATCGAGCTTCACAACCGCGGCGGGTCCTCGATCCGGCTGGACTACGTGTCGTTCTCGGACGGCATCTACTTCAAGTTCCCGGCCAACACCACGCTGGGCGCGAATCAGTACCTGGTGCTCGCCAGCAACGCGGCCAGCTTCCAGTCGCGCTACGGGTTCGCGCCGTTCGGCGAGTTCACCGGCAGCCTCTCGGACGCCGGCGAGACCATCACGCTGGTCGACCCGGTCGGCGGGGTGATCGATACAGTCTCGTACCTGCCCGTCTCGCCCTGGCCGGCCGGCGCGAACGGCAGCGGCGGCTCGCTGAGCCTGAACGCGCCGGCGCTGGACAACAGCGTGGCGGCCAACTGGTCCACCTCGACGATCACCGGCGGCACGCCCGGCGCCGCGAACAACAGCTCGATGGGCAAGACGGTGCCGCAGGTCAGCTGGGCCAACCCGGCGCCGATCACCTACGGTCAGCCGCTGACTCCTGTGCAGCTGAGCGCGGTCGCGACTGACAATGGGGATGAGGTGCAGGGCACCTGGACCTACAGCCCGCCGCTGGGCACGGTGCTGAAGGCCGGCAACGGCCAGGTGCTGCGGGCCATCTTCCTGCCGGAAAACACGGCCCAGTACGCCAGTGTGAACGCGACCGTGTTCATCGACGTGGCCAAGGCGCCGCTGACGATCGCCGCGGATAACAAGGTGAAGCAGGCCGGCGCGCCGAACCCGCCGCTGACGGCCACCTACACCGGGCTCGTCAACGGCGACACGCCCGACAGCCTGGACGTGCCGCCGACGCTGAGCACGACGGCGACGACCAGCAGCCCGGCGGGCCAGTACCCGATCATCGTCTCGGGCGCGTCGGACCCGAACTACGACATCACCTTCGTCAACGGCACGCTCACCGTCACGCAGAAGAGCGTTCCGGCGATCAGCTGGAGCTCTCCGGCGCCGATCACCTACGGGACGGCGCTCAGCAGCGCGCAGCTCAACGCGACGGCCAGGTACAACGGGCAGCCGGTGGCCGGGAGCTTCAGCTACGACCCGCCGGCGGGGACGGTGCTGAACGCTGGCTCGCACACGCTGACGGTCACGTTCACGCCGGCCGACCAAGACACCTACGAGACCGTGACACACAGCGTCACGATCGATGTCGCCAAGGCGCCGCTGACCATCCGGGCGGACAACAAGCGCAAGCAGGTTGGCACACCCAACCCGCCGCTAACGGTCACCTACATCGGGTTCGTCAATGGCGACACACCCGCCAGCCTGGACACGCCGGTCATCGTGAGTACGACGGCGACGACCGATAGCCCGCCCGGGGTCTACCCGATCACCGTGCTGGGCGCGACGGACGCCAACTACGCCATCACCTTTATCGACGGGACGCTGACCATCACCACCGAGCCGGTATTCGTGAATGAGCAGCAGGTGATGCTACCGATGCTCACACGGTGAGGCTAGGCCGCACGACGCGGCACGGGAGTCGATAAGGGAGCGCCAGCGCGGGAGCCGCGGCCCCCGCGCTGGCGGGGAACTGCCCCTTCTGCCGGTGTTGTCTGACGCGAGACTAGAAGCGGGAGGTACCAGACGAGACGCTGCAACCCTATCCATACGACAGGTCTTCAGAAGAGTTTCCAGGACATAGCCAACTACGCTAATCACAAGAGGAGCGGTACATGCTAGCAACCATGCGGGGATCGGCCAATCGAGCAGGGCCGACCAATCGCCGCCATCGCAGCCTAATCAATGCCACGTCGATCATGGTGCTCCTGCTGCTCCTGTGCAACCTGTACCTAGTGCCAGGCGAGGCGCAGGCGCAGACGGCGCTCGCGGCGCCGACGTTCAGCCACCAGCGCGGCTTCTACAACTCAGCGTTCTCGCTGACGCTGTCCGCGCCAGCGGGCCAGATCTACTACACCACGAACGGCGCGTCGCCTGTGAACTTCTCCACCGGCGCGCTGTCTCCGCACGCAAATCAGTACACCGGCCCGATCTCGATCAACACCACGACGGTGGTGCGGGCGGTGGCCATCTCCGGTTCGAACAAGTCGCCGGTGGTGACGCACACCTACATCTTCCTGGCGGCCGTGCGCAACCAGAACGATGCGACGGTGAAGGCCGCCGGCTGGCCGGACAGGTTCGCCGCCGACGACGACCGCGGCTATTACCCGGCCGACTACGAGATGGACCCCGAGGTGCTGAACCATCCTAACAACGCTGGGAAGTTCGAGTCGGTGATGCGGTCGCTGCCGACGCTGTCGATCGTCACCGACCTGGATAACCTGTGGCACCCGGACTACGGCATCTACTACAACCCCAACGCCAAGGAGGGGCACGAGGACTACCCGGCCGGCGACCCGTTCGACAACCCCGTGTCGCCCGGGAAGTGGGAGCGCCCGGTCTCGATCGAGTGGATCAACCCGGACGGCACCACCGGCTTCCACCAGAACGGCGGCATGCGCATGCACGGCCAGGCCAGCCGCCGGCCGCGCCGCACGCCCAAGAAGACCTTCCGCCTGTACTTCAAGAAGGGCTACAGCCCTGAGGTCGGCGGCAACCTCGAGTTCCAGCTGTTCGACCAGCCCGGCGCGTCGAACAAGTTCGACCGCCTGGTGGTTCGCATGGGCGGCAACCGCTCGTGGCCGTACTTCGACCGCGACCAGCGCCGCGAGGCTGACTACGTCAACGACGAGTGGGCCCGGCGCGCCTGGGGCGACATGGGCCACCTCACGTCGCACGGCACCTACGTCCACCTGTACCTCAACGGCGTGTACTGGGGCCTGTACAACGTCGCCGAGCGCATCGACGAGAAGTTCCTGGCCGCCTATCACCCCGGCCTGAGCGAGGACGACTTCGACCTGATCGAGTCGGATGAGGATCAGGACGACAACTCCGTCGCTAGCGCTGGCACGATGGACGCCTACAACGAGCTGCTGGCGCTCATCAATCCGCGCAGCACCACGCCGATCACCAACGACGAGTACAACATCATCAAGACCAAGGTGGACGTGATCAGCCTGGCGGACTACTTCATCCACGTCCACTACATCGGCAAGACCGACTGGCCGGATCACAACTACAACGTGTACCGCGCCCGCGTCGGCCCGGACACCCGCTTCAAGTTCATCGCGTGGGACAACGACAGCGGCCTGAACAAGGTCGAGCAGAACACCACGCTGCTGACTGAGACGGAGACCTACCCCTACATCATGGGGCCGGACGGGACGATGGTGCCCGACACCACCCAGCCGCTGATGCTGGATGCGCCGCTCCAGATCTTCAACCGGCTGCTCACCAACCCGGAATTCCGGCAGGTCGTGACCGACCGCTTCTACAAGCACGTGCTCGATCCGAAGGGCGCCCTGGCACCGGATGCCTGCAGGCAGCGCTACATCGAGCTGACGGACATCATCGACCAGGCGGTGATCGCCGAGTCGGCGCGCTGGGGCGACTACTCGCGCGACGTGTATCCGCCCACGAACTTCATCGACATCGACGACAAGCCCTTCCCGGCCTACCTGCACAGCCGCGATCTTCCGAACGACTACACCGACCCGACCAACGCGGTGGATGACAAGTTCCAGAAGAACTGGCTGCAGGTGCGGGCCGAGAAGCTCTCGATCTACTGCCCGAACCGCGGCAACATCGTCCTGAGCCAGTACCAGGCCAACGGCTGGTATGAGGCGCCGCTGAACGTGCCCGGCATCTCGCAGCGTGGCGGCCTGGTGCCCCCGGAGCCGAACAATAAGATCACGCTGAACAACACGACCAACAACGGCACCGGCGACATCTACTACACCCTCAACGGTGTCGACCCGCGCCAGGAGTTCGGCGCTGTCGCCCCCGGCGCGATCAACGGCGGCGACTCGGTCACGATCACCATCAACCGCGCGACGACGCTGAAGGCGCGCGTGCGCAACGGCAACAGCTGGAGCCCGCTGCTGGAGTACACCTTCGCTCCGACGCAGCCGCTGCAGAACCTGATCATCAACGAGATCCACTACAACCCGTCCGTGCCGAGCGCGGCGCAGGATCCCAAGCGGTACGAGTTCATCGAGCTGTACAACAAGGGCGCGACTCCGCTGCAGCTGGACGGGGTGAAGTTCTCGCGTGGCATCAGCTTCGAGTTCCCGGCCAACACCACCATCCTGCCCGGGCAGTTCCTGGTGCTGGCCAGCGACGCGGCGTTCTTCCAGCTGCGCTACGGGTTCGCGCCGTTCGGCGAGTTCTCCGGCAGCCTGGCGAACGAGGGCGAGGCGCTCGAGCTCTTCGACGCGGTCGGCAACCCGTTCGGGCGCGTGGACTACAAGGTCACTGCGCCCTGGCCCGAGCTGACCGGTGCGAACGCCGGGCGGTCGCTGAGCCTGTTCAGCCCGACATCCGACAACACGGTGCCGGGGAGCTGGCGGGCCTCGCTCCAGGAGCACGGCACGCCGGGCCAGCCCAACGGCCATACCGACCAGGGCCCGCAGACGCCGTCGATCCTGTGGCTCAAGCCGGCGCCGATCACCTACGGTGAGCCGCTGACGACTGCGCAGCTGAACGCCACCATCATCGCACCGCCCGATATGCCCGTGCAGGGTACCTGGACGTACGATCCGCCGCTGGGCACGGTGCTGAACGCCGGCTACGGGCAGACGCTCAAGGTCACGTTCACGCCTACTGGCAGCTCGGCGTCGATCTACGGGCCGGCCACGATCACGACCCAGATCGACGTCCTGCGGGCGCCGCTGACGATCGCCGCCGAGAACAAGGTGAAGGCGGTGGGTGCGCCCAACCCGCTGCTGACCGTGCTCTACAGCGGGCTCGTCAACGGCGATACGCCCGACAGCCTGGACGTGCCGCCGATGGTGAGCACGACGGCGACGACCAGCAGCCCGGTTGGCCAGTACCCGATCACCGTCTGGGGTGCGGCAGACGCCAACTATGAGATCACCTTCGTTGACGGGACGCTCACCGTGACGGACAAGAAGATCCCGGTGATCAACTGGGCTGACCCGGCGGTTATCACCTACGGGACGGCGCTCAGCAGCGCGCAGCTCAACGCGACGGCCAGGTACAACGGGCAGCCGGTGGCCGGGAGCTTCAAGTACGACCCGCCGGCGGGGACGGTGCTGAACGCTGGCTCGCATCTGCTCAAGGTCACGTTCACACCGGCCGACAAGAACACCTACGAGACCGTGACACACAGTGTCATGATCCACGTCGCTAAGGCGCCGCTGACCATCCGGGCGGACAACAAGCGCAAGCAGGTTGGCACGCCCAACCCGCCGCTGACGGCCACCTACATCGGGTTCGTCAACGGCGACACGCCCGCCAGCCTGGACGTGCCGCCGATCCTGAGCACGACGGCGACGACCGACAGCCCGGTGGGCCAGTATCCGATCACCGTCACGGGTGCGATGGACGCCAACTACGCCATCACCTTCATCGAGGGGATACTGACCGTCACCGACGAGCCGGTGTTCACGAATGAGCGGCAGGTGATGCTACCAATGCTCACACGGTGAGGTACGCGGTGGGGCCAGGCGCCGGCGCTCGGCCCCACCATCGGAGCGGATAGGTACAACGGTTGACCTGGGAGCAGGGTTACGCAGTGCGTAGCCCTTGCTCCCAGGTCGTTTTTTAGGGCGGCGTGTGCCCGAGCGGTAACCGGTATGGCACGTTGTTCGGCAGCTGGGGCGCGCTTCCGCCTCCTGCCCGCAGGCCGTTCAGGGCTTCAGCAAGCGCTATTCGCCGCTAGCGTCGAAAGTGCCCATTAACTGAGCATTAACTGACCATCAACTTGTGGACTGATCGAGGAGGGGCGTGGTAGTGTGGCTGTAGTGAACGGTTAATAAATCGTAAAGGAAACCACATGCTACAGCTACACCTCATCATATCCACCATCACCGTTCTCTGGACACTGTTCCTAGCGCCGATCATGGCACATCCGGCGATGGTCGGGGGCACTGCATACTACGTGAGCCCGCAGGGCTCGGATAAGAATCCAGGCACATCGCCCAGCGCGCCCTTCAAGACCATCCAGCAGGCCATCCGCCTGGCACAGCCCGGCGACGTCATCAACCTCGCCCCGGGCGAGTACTACCAGGATGTCGTCAGCGAGCGCAACGGCACGCCGACGGCGCCGATCACGATCACCGGGCCGGCCGATGCCGTGGTCAAAGGCGGCGGCAAGGCGCGCATCTTCCAGATCAGCCACGACTACCTGACGCTGAGCGGGTTCACGATCGACGGCCTCCACGGCAACCCGAACTCGCCGGACGGCTACCGCGACAAGCTGCTCTTCGCGATCGGCACCGAGCGCCGCGCGGGCGTCACCGGCATGCGCATCCTCAACATGACTTTCAAGAACGCCGGCGGCGAGTGTGTCCGGCTGCGCTACTTCGCGCAGCAGAACGAGATCGCGCATTCGACCTTCCTGAACTGCGGCGTCCACGACTTCCGGTTCAACGGCGGCGGCAAGAACGGCGAGGCGATCTACATCGGCACCGCCCCCGAGCAGCTGCGCGACGGGAAGAACCCGACCGCCGACCCGGACCAGTCGAACGGCAACTGGATCCACCACAACACCTTCAACACGCAGGGGAACGAGTGCGTCGATATCAAGGAGGCGTCGACGGGGAACATCGTCGAGTACAACACCTGCACCGGGCAGAAGGACCCGGAGGCGGCGGGCTTCGGCTCCCGCGGTAGCGGCAACGTGTTCCGCTACAACACGAGCTACGGGAACGTCGGCGCGGGCGTGCGCCTCGGCGGGGACACGTCGAACGAGGGGATCAACAACGACGTCTACGGCAACACCATCCGCGACAACCGCGGCGGTGGGATCAAGGTGCAGCGGTCGCCACAGCGCATGATCTGCGGCAACATCATGAGCGGGAACAACGGCGGCGACGCCACCGGCTCGTATGCCTCCTCGGTCAAGCCGACCGTCCCCTGTGACGGCATCGCGGCGCCGGCGGCACCGCCTCCCGCGGCGCCGACGAACCCTCCGGCGCCGACCGCCACCCCGGTCCCGCCGACGGCGGTGCCGGTCGTGCCGACCGCCACCCCAGTCCCGCCGACGGCGGCGCCGGTTGAGCCGACGGCGGTGCCGGTTGAGCCGACGGCGGCGCCGGTTGAGCCGACGGCGGCGCCGGCCGACCCG